>Ga0310040_1000477_pt1 | contig 37349 bp, 32 predicted proteins | sample EPASupsiteHSE623_FD_200237 | JGI IMG/M metagenome (GOLD analysis project Ga0310040, IMG submission 200237) | Bioremediated contaminated groundwater from EPA Superfund site, New Mexico - Sample HSE6-23 (v2) (version 2) | ecosystem: Environmental > Aquatic > Deep subsurface > Groundwater >... | reverse complement strand
TCTTTTGGCTTTGTCAAGGGGTTTTCGCTGAAATTTGGCTTAAATTTTTGGATTTGGCATTTGTTTGGGCTTTTACTATGTTTTACTTGGAATAATAGAGAAAGATAATTACATTAATTATCTTTCGTGTAGAGCATTCGCTTTTGTTTTAAGAATAGGTTTTAAAATAAAGTCTAAAATTGACTTCTTACCAGTTATAATATCAACGCTTGTTATCATCCCTGGAATAATTGGGAGTTTTTGTTTATCTTTTTCTAAGTAGTTTTTTTCTGTTTTAATAACTACTTTATAATAAGTTTTTTGATTCTTATCATTTTTATCTACAATACTATCTGCAGAAATCTCAACAATCTTACCTTCTAAGCTTCCATAAATAGAAAAATCATATGCTGTAATTTTCACAATAGCTTTTTGATTTGGACTTAAAAATGCAATATCCTTTGGATCAATTTTTGCTTCAATTAATAATATATCACTTAATGGCACTATTTCTATTAAATCCATTCCTGATTTTATAACTCCACCAATTGTATTTACATATATTTGTTTAACAATTCCATTTACAGGAGATAGAAGTACAGTTTTGTCTAACTTATCCTCTTCAGCAATAAGTTTTGATTCATATTTTTTTATTTCTGTATTGATTTTTTGTAGTTCATTTGAAGCTTCTGCTTTAAATGTATTCATTTTTTCAATTATTTTATTTTTAGCTTCTTCAATCTCATATTTAGTTCTAGGTATTGAAGCATATGTATTTTGTAAATCACCTTCTAATTGAGCTAATTCTTTTTTTGCTTTTAATAAATCTACTTTTGATTTAGATTTTTTAGCTACAAGTAACTCCATCGTATCAGCTTCTTCTTTTACCAAATCAATACTAATTTTTAGTTGCCTACTTTTACTACTTAACTCATTTATTTCTTCTTCTTTTTGTTTTAATTGTATTTTATAAGTTTGAATAATACTTTTTAACTCTTCAATTCTAGAAGCAAATAAAGCTCTGTCATTCATTGCAAAAGTTTTTGCATTTTGTAAAATTTCTTCGTTATATTTTATTTCAGGAATTGCTCCATCTAAATTTATTGTTGTTTCAAGTTCTAATCTATTTTTTGTTATTATTAAATGGTAGTATGTTTGTTTATTTTCTTCAAGTGATGCTTCAAATCTTGTAGTATCAATTTTCATCAAAGGCTCACCTTCTTTAACAATTGAGCCTTCTTTTATCAATATTTCAGAAATTGAACCACCATCTAAACTTTGAATTGTTTTAATTTTCTCAGAAGGTATAACTGTACCCTCACCTCTTGTTAATTCATCAATTTCTGAAAAATAAGACCATATAAAAGCTCCAAGAAAAAAAATTAGTATTGCAAAAAACATATTTAATACTTTTGAATCTATTTTTGCATTTTTTTGTGAATGTAAAATATTTACAAAATTCAAATCATCATTATTCTTCATCTATATCTCTTTTTTATCTATTATTTTTACAACTCTAGTAGGTTTTGATTTAGCTCCAAAGGAAGCAATAATTTGTTCTTTTGGACCATCTGCTGCAATTTTCCCATCTTCAATTACTATAAGTCTATCTACAAGTGACAAAAGTGATGGTTTGTGAGTTATTATTATTACAGTTTTATCTTGAATTATATTCATTATTTTTTTCTTAAAAATATTTTCAGATAATTCATCCATCATATTTGTTGGCTCATCTAATAATAAAATATTTGGATTTGATAATATTGCACGGGCTAAAGTTACAGATTGTCTCTCTCCACCTGAAAGTCCTTCTCCTCTTTCACCCACAATTAAATCATACCCCTTTTCATGTTTTCCTAAGAAATCATGAACACCTGCTATTTGAGAAGCTTTTAAAATTTGTTCATCTGTTGCATATTGCTCACCAATAGTTATATTATCTTTTATACTTCCCATAAATAGAAATGGCTCTTGAGGTACATGCCCTATTGATCTTCTTAAATCAACAGGATCAATTTGTCTAATATCTGTATTATCTACCAAAACTGAGCCTTTTGATGGTTCGTATAAATTTAATAGAAGTTTTGCTAATGTAGATTTACCTGAACCAATTTTTCCTATTATTCCAATTTTTTCACCTTTTTTTATTGTGAGATTAATATTTTTTAATACATCAAATTTTTGATCTTTATATGCAAAATTTACATCTTTAAAAACTATATCACCATTAAGTTCTGGACGACTTAAATATTTTTGATTATTTTGTCTTTCAACTGGCATTTTCATAATTTCATCAATATTATTTAAAGAAAGCATTGTTCTATCTAATCTTATAATCATACCAACTATTTGAGAAACAGGACCTATTACTCTACCATTTAACATCATAGCCGCAATAATTGCTCCCATTGTAACAGTGCCTTCACTTGCAAGCATTACTCCACCTGCAACAATAACAACTCCCGATAATTGAGAAATTAGTCCTACAAAATAAGTAACAATTTGAGATAAATAGTGTGATTTATTTCCATAATATGAAGTCTGAGAGATTGATCTTTCCCAGTGAGTTCTCATTCTATTTTGAGCTCTAACACTTTTGATAATTTCAAGTCCAGTTACTGTTTCTGTTAAAACTGTTTGTTTTATTTGTTCTTCTTTTGCTGCATTTAAAATTGTTTTTTTTATAGGTTTTTGCATAAACCAAGCAAAACTAATAGCAATAAACATAGTAGCTAAAGAAACATATCCTAAAGGTCCACCAATATAAAAAATCAAAAATATAAAAAACAATACAAAAGGTAAATCTACAAAAGCAGTAATAGTAGCTGTTGTAAAAAACTCTCTTACATTTTCAAATGATTGTAATCTACTTACAAACATACCTGTTGAAGATGGTTTTGAGTCAAGTTTAATATTTAAAAGTTGATCAAAAATCTTACTTGACATTCTTATATCTGCACGTTTTCCAGCTTGTTCTATAAAATAAGCTCTCATTAATTTTAAAATAAAATCAAAAATCAATACAAATACTATACCTATTAAAAGTATCCATAATGTATCTATTGCTTTATTTGGTAAAACTCTGTCATATACATTCATCGTAAAAAGTGGTACACAAATAACAAAAATATTAATTAGAATTGCTGCAATTATTACCAGTTTATAAATACTGATATTTTTTTGCATAGTTCTCCAAAACCATTTTTTTGAATCTGTTAGTTCAATTTCTTTGTCTACCCTATTTTCAAAATTATATGCGGGTTTAATAATAAAAAGATTTCCAGTATAAAGTTTTTCTAATTCTTCGATTTTTAAATTTATTTCAGAATCACTACTTAAGTGTGGCATGATAAGAGAAGCTTCATTTTTTTTAAAATCAATATTTAAAAGTATACATGCTTTATTGTTATTTAGAATCATTACAGCAGGAAGTGCTAAATTATCAATTTCATCCAGCTTTCTACTAACGGCTTTTGTAATAAGACCTATTCTTTTTGCTGATTTTTCAAACATAGAAGGTGTCATAAGAGAGTTATGTATAGCTAAACCTGTAACCAAAGATTCTGCTGAAGCTGTTCTTTTATGATACTTAGATAAAAAAAGAAGAGACTCTAAAAGAGTATCTTCTTTTCCCTGTTCCTTCATATTTTCAAAATCGCTATTTAAATCTACTTGAGCTGATTTATCCAATATTTATCCTATTTTTTCTTTTTTGCGTAATATGAATTTGGAAATTTATTATCTAATTTTGTTTTAAATGAAATTGCATCTTGTAAACCATTGATATTATAAATAACAACAGATGAAGAACCATTTACATTTGGAACAATTTTAGCTTTAGCATCTTTTTCTAAAGATGAAGAAATATTTTCTAAAGCTTTTTGAGCTGTTGCACTATTTTTATATGATTCTAAGAAAAGAACATATTCATTTGATACAGCTGAAGTTGGAGTTTCAGACGCCGGAGTTTTTTGGTCTTTTACATTTTCAGATAAAAGATCTTGAACTGATGTATCAGTTTTTAATTCTTTTTTTGATGCTTTATAAACAGGTGTTGCTTCACATGTTTGATTTTGAGAGTTTGCAATAGTTGTTTGTAAAGATGATGTAGCTTTTAATATTTTATAATATGAAGCATACATTGTATATTCTGCATTAATTAATGCAATTTTTGAATTATATAAATCACCTTCAACATTTAATACATCAATAAAATTTCTTGTACCTGAATCAAATTGGTCTTTATAAATATTTATAATTTGTTTATTTTCTTCAATAAATTGTTTTAATTCCACAATCTGTTTTTTAGAAGTATTATAAGTTTCATATGAAACTGTCACTGAATCTAACACGGCTTTTGTAACAACATCAAGTCTTACTTGAGCTTCTTTTAGAAATAGTTTTTCTCTTTCTGTTCTTACTGAATCTATCATACCATTAAATAAATTGTATTTTAATTCTAATTTTCCACTATAAGCATTTGTTTTTAGATTTTCATCAAGAAGGTCTTTATCATAAATACCTTGTAACTTAAATTTCAATGTTGGAAGGAAATTTGATTCTTCTTTAGAAATAATTGCTCTTTGTTCTTTGATATTTTCAATTTGTTCTAAGATTTCATAATTATTTTCTAAAACTGTCTTTTCTAAAAGTTCTAAATTTGCAGGAATTTTCGATTCATCTAAGATAGGTTTACAAATTTCTTTATCTATTTTCATACCAACATTTTTTAGAAATGAACTATTAGCAGCATTTTTACTATTCATTTCATCAAATAGATTACTTTTTGCTGAGTAAATTTTTGCTCTTGTTTGAACTTTATCTAAAATTTCCCCATTAATTTTCTCTGTTTGAGTTGCAATTCCTAAATAATCTTCATGAATTTTTAAATTGTCTTGTGAAACAAAAGTTCTTTCGTCAAACTTTAAAATATTTAAATACGCACCAATACTCTCAAGAAGTATATTTTCAATATCATTTGAATTTTTTAATTTATTTGATGAGTATCTAGCTTTTGCTTCATCTACTAAACTTGGTGTTAGATTTCCATCATATAAAAGTTGTTCAACATCTAACTGTGCATTTCCACCTTTTAAATCTTTATCTTGTGCAGTTAAACCACTCTCTTCTATCTTCTTTTTTTCTAGAGAAGAAGTTAAATTAACTTTTGGATAGTATCCACCTTCTTGTTCATCTATATACTTTTTAAAAGCATCATTATTTAAAGATTTTGAAGCTATATCTTGATTTGTACCAATTGTATGCTCAACAACATCTTTTAAACTTGTAGCTTGTAATGATGTCATAAGAAGTGCTAGTACACCTAAACTATAAGTTGTTTTTCTAATTTTCATCTATATTTCCTTTTGTTTCCTCTTATTATTACATATATTGTAGTGAAAAATATATAAAAATAAACATTATTTTATTCAAAATATATACAATTATTATTAATTTGTGTCAAATTAATAATTAAATTGTATATTAAGTACCCAAATTGTAACCAAAGAGTAAGCTATACTATAGTATTATGGCACAACATAAAAACTTTAGGAATTAAAAAAATGACCAACTTGCTCATATTTTGCATAATTTTATTCCTTATTACTTATTTTTCTATAAAAAAATTTATCACTTTAGCACCGAAATTATCACTTATTGATGTTCCAAATAAAAGAAGTTCTCATAAAAAGGTTACTCCAAGAGGAGCAGGTTTAGTATTTGGGTTTATGTTTTTTTTAGGTATTTTGATTTTTGATTTTTCAAATTTTTCAGAAATAAAATACACTTTACTTGCTATATTAATAATCTATTTTTCTGGATTAATTGATGATATTTATTCAATCAGTTCTATACAAAAATTTGTATTTATAATCATTGCTTCTATCATAGTTTTTTTTAATGGTTATCAAATCACAAACATTGGTACTTTTTTAACTATACCTTTTAATCTTGGATATTTAGCCTTACCATTTACTGTTTTTGCGATAGTTGGGTTTACAAATGCACTTAATCTAAGTGATGGATTAGATGGTTTAGCTGGTTCTATATCTATTATAATATTATCTACTATATTTATAACAGGCGTTGTTAATAATGATAATACACTTATTGTATGGAGTGGAATATTAATATCTGTAGTTTTAGCTTTTTTAACTTTGAACTGGCATCCAGCAAAGGTATTTATGGGTGATAGTGGTTCTCTTTTACTTGGTTTTGTAATTGCAATACTTAGTATTAAAACTGTAAGTTACGCTAATCCTGTTTCTATTTTATTTCTAGCAGCACTTCCTATACTTGATACAATGGTTGTGTTTGTAAGAAGAATACAAAGAAAAATATCACCATTTAAAGCTGATAAAAACCATCTACACCATATACTTAATAATATCAAACAAGATAAAGCTTTCACAGTAAGAATGTTGATTTCGATTCAACTTGTATTTTCATGTATGTTTTTACAACTACATAGACAAGATGATGGACTCAACCTTATAGTATTTTCACTACTTTTTTTTATCTTTTTCAATTTATTTGACCCAAGAGCAAGAAGAAGAACAAAAGATGCAAGACTTAGAAAAAAATATCAAAATTTAAAGGATGAATAAATGCAAATATTAGTAACAGGTGCAGCTGGATATATCGGAAGTCACGTAGTAAAACAATTACTTGAGCAAACTTCTTATGAAATATTAATTATTGATAATATATCTACTGGATTTGAATCTACTATTCAAACTTTGAAGTCACTTGACACTACAAATTCAAGAATAAAATTTTATAATCAAGATTTAAGTGATTGGGGAAAAATAGAAAAGATTTTCAAAAAAAATGATATAAAAGAAATTATTCATTTTGCGGCATTTTCTCAAGTTGGAGAATCTATGAATAATCCTTTAAAATACTATTTAAACAATACAGTAAATACTACAAATCTTATTGACCTTTCAATTAAATACAAAGTAAAAAAATTTATATTTTCCTCAACAGCTGCTGTTTATGGTGAACCAAATAAAGAATCTATTCCTATTAAGGAATCTCTTTTAAAAAATCCCATAAATCCCTATGGTAGTTCAAAACTATTTAGCGAAGGGGTAATAAAAGATACGGCAATTGCAAATGATGATTTTAAATATGTAATTTTGAGGTATTTCAATGTTGCTGGTGCAGATTTAGATGGAAAAATTGGAGAATGCCATAATCCAGAAACTCATTTAATACCATTAGTTGTGAAAACAGCTTTAGGTAAAAGAGAATCTATCAAAATATTTGGTGATGACTATGACACAGAAGATGGAACATGTATTAGAGATTATATACATGTATGTGATTTAGCTGATGCTCATATTCAGGCTTTGAAATATTTGGATAATAATCAATCGGATATTTTCAACTGTGGGTATGGATATGGATACTCAGTAAAAGAAGTTGTAGAAACAGTAAAAAAAGTTTCTGGAGTGGATTTTAGAATAGATACTGAATCACGAAGAGCAGGAGATCCAGCAGTTTTAGTTTCTGATAATACAAAAATAAAAATAAAAATGAACTGGACACCAAAATACAACGACCTAGAGCTAATTTGTAAAACAGCTTTAGAGTGGGAAAAAAGAATATAAGTTATATGAAAGAATCACAAAATAAAGTAAACAAAATATAATTTTAATAGTAATTTTGTTACAATCGCAACTACTAATCAGGAGAAAAAATGACACAAAAAAGTACTAAATATAAAATAGCTATTGCAGGAACAGGATATGTTGGACTATCAAATGGTATCTTATTATCACAGCACAATGAAGTTGTAGCTTTAGATATTATCCCTGAAAAAGTAGAAATGATAAATAAAGGTATCTCACCAATCGAAGATAAAGAGATAGAAGAGTATCTAACAGCTATCACTAACAAAAAATTACCAATAACAAATAACGGTTCTTTCACTGCAACTCTTGACAAAGAAAAAGCTTATAAAGATGCTACTTTTGTAATCATCGCAACTCCTACGGACTATGATCCTGAAACAAACTACTTTAATACAAAATCTGTAGAAGCTGTAATAAAAGATATACTTTCAATCAACCCAAGTGCAACTATGGTTATCAAATCAACAGTACCTGTTGGTTATACAAAAGAACTAAAAGAGAGATTTAACACTCAAAATATCATATTCTCACCTGAATTTTTAAGAGAAGGAAAAGCACTATATGACAATCTATATCCAAGTAGAATAATCGTGGGTGAACAATCTCAAAGAGCTGAAACTTTTGCAAATCTTCTTTCAGGTGGAGCTATAAAAAAAGATATTAATATACTTTTTACAGACTCAACAGAAGCTGAAGCTATAAAACTATTTTCAAATACATATCTTGCTATGAGAGTTGCTTACTTCAATGAGCTTGACTCTTATGCAGCCGCTCACAACTTAGACTCAAGACAAATTATAGATGGTGTTGGACTAGACCCACGAATAGGAAATCACTATAATAACCCTAGTTTTGGATATGGAGGATATTGTCTTCCAAAAGATACAAAACAACTACTTGCAAACTATGCAGAAGTACCAAGCAACTTAATAGAAGCTATAGTAAAATCAAACTCAACAAGAAAAGATTTTGTAGCAAAATCAATCATAAAAAAACTAAACTTTTCTATGAGCGATAATATCAAAACAAATAAAGTTGTGGGAATATATAGACTAATCATGAAAGCAGGAAGTGATAACTTCAGAGCAAGTGCAATCCAAGGAATCATGAAAAGAATCAAAGCAAAAGGTATAGAAGTAGTAATCTATGAACCAAATCTTCCTGAAGATGTATTTTTCAACTCAAAAGTGATAAAAGATTTAGATGAATTCAAAAAAATTTCTGATGTAATAGTAGCAAATAGACAAAGTCCAAAACTTTCTGATGTGGAAGATAAAGTTTATACTCGTGATATATTTAATAGTGATAGTTAAGATATAAATGATTAGTAAAATAAAATTCCTAAAAAAACAAAGTTAGTAAGAATGAGTACAAACTACAAAAAAATAAGTAAAAACGCGATGTTTTTGTTTTTCAGAATGTTTTTAATTATGGGTGTAAGTTTCTATACAATAAGAATTGTATTGAACACATTAGGTGTAACTGATTTTGGTATTTATAATCTTGTAGCTAGCTTTGTAATGATCATAGCAGTATTAAACAATACCTTAGCCTCAGGGACACAAAGGTTTTTGACTTTTGAAATAGGTAAGAATGATTTAATAAAATTAAGACAAACATTTTCATCTTCATTATTAGTACATATAGTGCTAGCAATAATTATATTAGTATTTGGAGAAACAATTGGTTTATGGTTTTTATACAGTAAAATGAATATACCAGTGGATAGAGTTGATGCTGCTTTCTGGACTTATCAATTTTCATTATTTAGTGTAATGGTTACCATTACTCAAGTTCCTTATAATGCTTTGATAATAGCACACGAAAAAATGAATATTTTTGCTTATATAAGCATTCTAGAAGCTTTTTTAAAACTTATAATTGTTTATTTTCTTCTAATTGTATCATATGACAAACTCATTCTTTATGCAATATTAATGTTTATTGTTTCTATAATTATCGCTATGAGCTACAGAATATATACTATTAAGAACTATACAGAATCACATTTTGAATTTATTTTTGATAAAGAGATATTAAAACCAATGATAAATTTTTCAGCTTGGAATTTGTTCGGAACAATTGGATCATTAGCTTCAACTCAAGGAATTTCTATATTATTAAATATATTTTTTGGTCCAATAGCTAATGCAGCGCATGCAATTGCAATGCAAGTGAATGGAGCTTTAAATCAATTTGTAAATAATTTTCAACAAGCGATGACACCAACTATTACAAAACTATATGCAAATAATAAGATTGATGAATTAAATAATTTTTTAAATCTAAATGTAAAATATGCATTTCTAGTACTTTGGATTATTGTCTTACCCATATTTCTAAACTTAAAATTTCTTCTTATTTTTTGGCTAACAGAAATACCAACATATACAATGGTATTTACTCAATTATTAATAATATATGGGTTGCTATATATTTTGTTACGCCCACTAGCTATGGCTATACATGCGACAGGGAAAAACAAAGGAATACAATTATCTGCTGGAACATTATTAATTCTGCTCCTTCCTATCTCATATTTATTATTAGAAAATGGCCTTTCTATTTATTCTCCTTTAATTCTTTCAATATTAGTTTGGTTTATTCATATTTCACTAGAACTATATTTCTTAAAAAAATATATAAATTTTTCAACAATAAGTTTTCTTAGAAATGCTATTTGTCCTATTATATTTATAGTCACATTATCTTCTTTACCGATGTTGTATTTACTTCCATATTTAAATACAGGTTTTGCTCATTTTCTTTTGTTTTCTATATTTTCTTTTTTTCTAAATTCTTTTTTGATTTATAATATAGGATTAGAAAGTAGTCATAAAGAAAAAGTAAAAAGTTACATTTTTAAAAAATATAAAAATGAAAAGGCCACTTTATGAGTTTTAATATAATCAGCCAAGTAGTTGATAAGGATAAATGTATAGGATGCGGTGTTTGCGATACAATTTGTCCAGTGAACGTATTAAGTATGAACTTTAATAAAAGTGGTAAATACCAGCCATTTGAAAGTAAAGGTTGCCTAGATAAATGTACATTATGTTTGGATGTTTGTCCATTTACTAAAGAAAATGAAAGCGAATATGAGTTAGCAAAAAAACTCTATTCTCAAGAAGTAAATATAAAATATCATAATGACTTAGGATATTTTTTAAATACATATGAAATATATAAAAATAATGATTATGAAAGATTACAATCAGCATCTGGAGGTGCAGGGAATTGGTTTCAAAAGTTATTACTAGAAACTAATTCCGTTGATCATATAATCACAGTTGAGTCAAATAATGACCCTGATAAATTATTTCAATTTTCTGTTTTTTCTAATATAAATGATCTTGAGAAAATAAAAGGTTCAGTTTATTATCCTGTAGAAGTTTCAGAAGTATTAGATTATGTAAAAGAAAATGAGGGTACATATGCGATAACTGCTTTACCTTGCTATGCTAAAGCTATAAGATTAGCTCAAAATAAAAACCATAAATTAAGAAAAAGAATAAAAATTATAATTGGATTAGTATGTGGACAATCTAAAAGTAAGAAATATACAGAAGAACTAGCTAAGTTGGTAATTGATAAGAAACCAATTTCAAGTGTAAACTATAGAATAAAGAATCCAAATAAACTATCAACACAGTATGCATTTAAATTTACAGATATAGATGGAAATAGTAAGAAATTAGATTGGTGCACTGAACCTGGAATATTTTGGCATAATCGAATGTTTACTCCAAGTGCTTGTAATTTATGCACAGATGTATTTGCACTAGATTCTGATATTGTTTTAATGGATGCATGGTTGGATGAGTATACAAAAGATTATAGAGGTCATACTCTTGTAATAACTAGAACATTGGAAATAGATAATTTAATAAAGAGTTCAAAAGAAGTTACTATAAAAAAAATAGATTACAATAAGGTGTATGAATCACAAAAAAATGTAGTAATAAGTAAAAATAATTTTAGATATGGCAATAAAAATTATTTACAGAATAAAATTATTAATTATAAAAAAGAAATACAAAAACTAAGTAATGAAGATTATCCAAAATATAAATGTGATATTGAATTAATTTTTAATAAAATAAGTAAAACACAAAAATTAATTAGACTATTAACTTTGCCACAAAGAGCTTATAAAAAAATTCATACAATATTAAAAGGAAAAATATGAAAATAGCAATATTAACATTGCCTTTAAAAAATAATTATGGAGGACTTTTACAAGCTTATGCACTAATAACTACATTAAAAAAATTAAAACATGATCCTGAATTAATATTTTTAAAAACAGAGAATAATGACATAAAAACAATTATGAAAGAATCTTTGAAGAAACATCTTTTAAGTCATTTTATGCATAAGTACTCATTTTACAGATACCAAAATAAAACATTAAAAAATACTAATTATTTTATAAAAGAGTATATAAACCCAAAAACTAATGCCATTTATAATCAAAAAGATTTGAATTATTTAAATGATAAAAACTATGATGTAGTTATAGCTGGAAGTGATCAAGTTTGGAGACCATCAATGAATAAATATATAAATTCATCTTTTTTCAACTTTATTAAAGATGATTCGACAATTAAACTTTCATATGCAGCTTCATTTGGAGTTGATAAATGGGAATATACTGAAAATCAAACTAACTCTCTATTAAAAGATATTCAAAAATTTAAAGCTGTATCAGTAAGAGAGGATTCAGGTATTGAACTATGTAAAAAATATTTTCAAAAGGATGCTGTTCAAGTTTTAGATCCAACAATGCTTTTAAGTAAAAATGATTATATAGATCTCTTTCAAAGGGAAAAAGATTCGAAAAATAGTAAAAGTTTGTTTATATACATTTTAGATGAATCTAATGAAAAAAAAGCTTTAATTAAAAAAATATCAAAAATTTTGAATATGAAAACATTTACTACACATGCAAAAAGTATTCGTTCAAAAAGTAATCTAGAAGAAAAAATATGTCCTACTGTTACAGCTTGGATCAGATCATTTTATGATGCTGAATATATAATTACTGATTCTTTTCATGGATGTGTATTTTCTATAATATTTAATAAACCTTTTTTAGTGTATGGAAATAAAGAGAGAGGAATGGCTAGATTTCACTCAATATTAAAGCTTTTTAAATTAGAAAATAGGATGGTATTCGATTCACTTGAAATCAATAAAGAAAAAATTATAGAACCAATTAATTGGAATCAAATAAATCAAATATTAGAAGATCAACAAAAAATATCAATAACATATCTAATCAATAATTTAAAAAGGTGAGAAAATGATTTCAGTAGTTATTCCATTATATAATAAAGCTCATACAATTGAACGTACCTTAAAATCAGTAATAGAACAAACATATGAAGATTTCGAAGTTATAATAATAAATGATGGTTCCACAGATAATAGCATAGAAGTTATAAATAAAAATTTTAATGATAGTAGAATTAAAATATATAATCAAAAAAATGCAGGTGTAAGTAAAGCAAGAAACAATGGAGTATTGAATTCAAGTTTTGAATATATTGCTTTTTTAGATGGAGATGATGACTGGGATACAAAATATTTAGAAACTGCATATGATGCAATAAAATCCCACCCAAATGTAGCTATGATCTGTACAGCTGGATATATAAAGGATTCTATAAATGGAAATAAAATATTAAGACTTGCAAAAAAATATCAAAACAAAATATCAAAAATTGATTATTTTGAGAATCCTCATGTTTTTACGCATACAAGTGCTACTATTGTATCAAAAAAAGCATTCTTAGAAGTACCTGGAGGCTTTCCAACGGATATGAAAAAAAATGAAGATTATGCATTGTTCTTTTCTTTAGCACTAGTTGGAGAAACAGTTTATTGTGGCTATCCATTATCTACTTATTATGGAAATATTGAAAATCAAGCTACGCAAATTCTTTCAAATGATTATTCAGATATTCCTAAAAGAATAAATAAAACATTTGAGATGTGGGAAAGAACTAAAAAAAAGAATAAAACATTTATAATTTTCTTTAAATATGAACTTAGACATTTAATTTTGTTTTTGATTAAAAACAATGATTATAAAAATCTTTTATTCATATTAAGTAATTTATCAAATGAAGCTGTTAAAAACTTATATGTATTTGAAAAATACATATATTCAAATAAAAAGCTTAAAAATATTTCTATTTTCTACATTTATATTACAAAAATACTTTGGAGAAATAAAAAATATCCACGATTGGGAGAAGGAAATTAACAAATGAATAAAGCACTAATTAGTTTCTTAAAAATATTAAGAAAATTATATTTCAAAATAACAAATAAGCAAAAATCTTTACCAATTTGCATAAAAGATGAAGATAATGCTTCAACATTAATTTATGAAAAATTGATATCAAATGAACCTTTGATGATCGCTCGTTTTGGATCTACTGAATTAATTAACATAACGAACTATATTTCGATAAAAAACCCTAAATACCACAATCCTTTAATGTTTGTAAAAGGTGAAACACCCCCATGGTGGTGGCAAGAGAATGTAATGCTACAACTTCAAAATTGGTCAGGTTTTTTTCCTCCAACAAAAGAAAAAATATCTATTTTTTGTGAAATGATGATTGAAGATAGCAAACAAGTAGATATATTAGGATCATGGATAGAAGATGAAAAATTCATGAATGAATATATGAATGATACTAAAATCCATTTAAGATTTCTAGAGCCATTTTGGTCTGAAAACCCTTGGTCAAAAGCTTTAAAAGGAAAAAAGATTTTAGTTGTCCACCCTTTTAAAAATACTATAAAAAGACAATATGAAAAAAGAGATTTACTTTTTAAAAATAAAGATCTCTTACCTGAGTTTAAATCTTTAGATATAATCAGAGCAGTTCAAAGTTTAGGTGGACAAAGTAACCAATTTAAAAATTGGTTTGACGCATTAGAATATATGAAATTAGAAATAGATAAAATTGATTATGATATATGTTTAATAGGTGCTGGAGCCTATGGTTTTCCTTTAGCTGCACATGTCAAAAGACAAGGAAAGCAAAGTATCCATATGGGTGGAGCCTTACAGCTTTTATTTGGAATAAAAGGGAAAAGATGGGAAGATCCTTATTATGGAGTTCAACAATGGGGTATAGAAAAAAACTTCTATATTAATTTAATGAATGAGCATTGGGTTAGAGCAGATGAAACAGAAACTCCAAAAACAGCAAATAATGTAGAGGGAGGTTGCTATTGGTAATCAAATTAATAAAACTTTTTTTTAGAAATATAAAACTTTTTTATAAATCAAAAAAATTAGCAAAAAAAAATATTATATTAGAGAATAATATTGATATAAATAATACTGAATTTTCTGAGTTTAATAGAATATGTAAAAACACTCAATTCAACAATTCTTCTATTGGTTTTGCTAGTTACATTGGATGGAATTGCATATTAAATAACATTAGTATTGGAAAATATTGTTCAATTGCCCCTTTTACTGAAATAATTTATGGACGTCATCCTTTGGAATTTATTAGTACTCATCCAATTTTTTACTCAACCAGAAAACAATCAGGTATAAGTTTTACAGATAAACAATTATTTGATGAATTTAATTATGTTGAAGGAACTAATAAAAGTTCAGTAATAGGTAATGATGTTTGGATAGGATATGGTGTAAAAATTGTTGAAGGAGTGAACATCGCTGATGGTTCAGTAGTTTTATCTGGTTCAGTAGTGACAAAAGATGTTTCTCCATATTCTATTGTAGGAGGAGTACCTGCAAAACATATAAAGTTTAGATTTGAAAAAGAGGAAATCATAAAATTACAAGAATTTAAATGGTGGAATAAAGATATTCAATGGATTAAAAATAATTCTATACATTTTACAGATAAAAATAAATTTTTAAAAATTTTGGAGTAAATAAAATGAAATTTTTATACAAACTATTTATATTTTTAAATAATCGTTTTATCATAATAGCAACAAAAAATTTAGGTTATTTATACTTTAAACTCAATAATATTAATTTTAAAAAAGGTTTATCATGTAATGGTTTACCCTTCTTAAGTGTTCAAGGAGAATTTTTAATTGGTGAGAACTTTAAAAACAATAATAGAGTTGAATCAAATCCTATTGGTGGAAATTACAAGTGTCTATTTGTAGTTAGAAGAAATGCGAAACTTTCAATTGGAAATAATGTAGGTTTTTCTGGTGTTTCAATAGTTTGTACTAATCATATTAGCATTGGAAATAATGTAAAGATTGGTGCAAATACATGTATTTATGATACAGATTTTCACTCTTTAAATAAAGAATATAGACGTGATCAAAAAAAAGATTTCAATGATATACAAACAAAGGCAGTCATTATAGGTGATGATGTATTTATTGGAGCACATAGTACAATTCTAAAGGGTGTTAAAATTGGAGATGGAAGTATAATTGGAGCTTGTTCTGTAGTAACAAAAAACATTCAAAAAGATGAAATATGGGCTGGTAATCCAGCTAAATTTATAAAAAAGATCAATTATGACAATTAACATAAGAAGTATGTATCTCTCTCTTGTATTACTAATAACATTTGAATTTATTACTAATTCATTTACTACACTAAATGTTCCTACTGTAATATGGTGGTTATTAAATACTGCTATATTACTATTAACTGTATACTTAATTATTAAGTATAATTATAAAAATGATACTAATTTACTTATAGTTAAATTATTTATATTTTGGAACATTATAAGTATACTTAAAGGTTTCTTTTACGCTGAAACATATCTACATTGGAAAGCACTAATTGATAATTCTTTTGTATTATTAACAATGCCAATGTTTGTTTTTTTATTTATAAATGAGACCTTATTGAAAGAAATAATAGCTAGATGGTTTAAATATATGCCTTTTTTAGTTTTCTTATTTATACCTTTTATGACCTCTGGTGATTTTGTGGGTAGATACTTAGCGCCTTTTACTTTATTTCTACTTTTATTTCCATTATTAAATAAGAAATGGAAACTTATTACAATATTCTTTCTATTTATTGTTATTATAGCAGGAGGACTAGAAGCTAGGAGTAATGTCATTAAGTTTTCAATAGCAGCTTCATTAGGATTATTATTTTATATAAAATTTTTAATTAATTCAAAATTATTTTTTAGATTTACACATTTTTTATTTATGATAGCACCAATAATTATCATTGTTTTAGCTTTTAGTGGAATATTTAATATATTTCAAATGGATAAATATTTAGGTAATAATTATCAAACCAATAAAGAATCATTAACTATGGACACTAGAAGTTTTATCTATAAAGAAACTATTGAATCTGCTATAAAATATGAACATATACTTTTTGGAAGAACTCCAGCAAGAGGATATGATTCTCCATTTTTTGGATGGTATCTTAAATGGGAACTTGGTACTGGTAGTGCAGAAAGACCCTCCTCTGAAGTATCGATTCTTAACTTCTTTAACTGGAATGGCATTGTAGGTGCATTTTTATATTTTTTAATATTTGCATATAGTTCTTATCTAGCTATATATCGGTCAGGTAATTTTTACATAAAAATAATTGGTTTATTTGTTGCATTTAGATGGGCATATGCATTTGTAGAGGATTTTACAAAATTCGATATCCAATATGTATTTTTATGGGTATTCATTTCAATGTGTTTATCTAGTAGTTTCAGAAGAATGTCAAATGAAGAATTTAGATCTTGGACACAAGACGTTTTAAATAAAACAAAATTAATAAAATTTAGGGATTAGAATGATATATATAATTACACCTGTTTTCAATAGGAAAACTTTTACAAAAAATTATTTAAATGCATTAGATAAACAAACAAATAAAAACTTTAAAGTTCTAATAGTAGATGATGGATCTACAGATGGGACATCAGAAATGATAGAGAAAGAATTCCCAGATGTTATTCTCCTAAAAGAAAAAGGTGATTTATGGTGGGCAGAAGCTACAAATATTGGTGTAAAGTATGCCATATTTCAAGGTGCAGATTATATCATGACACTAAATGATGATACTGTGCCATCTGAAAACTATATCGAAAAAATGTACTATTGGATAGAAAAAGAACCCATTGCTTTGCTAGGTGCTCTTGCAATTGATGAAAAAACAAATAATATAATTGAAGGTGGTGAAAAAAGAAATTGGTTGACAGAAACTCCTTTCTATATTAAAGATACTTTAAAACCAGAAGAACAAATTGGAATTCACGAGGTAGATTTTTTTCCTGGAAGAGGATTAGTTATTCCATCAAAAGTATTTAATACTATTGGTTATTATGACTCTAAAAACTTCCCACAAACTGTTGCTGACTTAGATTTTACATATAGAGCAAAAAATGCTGGATTCAAGATTTATTGTAATTATGATGCAAAAATAAAAATTTATCCAGAAGAAAGTGGTGGAGTAAAACTAAGAAAGAAAAAAAATTTAAGAAATTATTATAATCATTTATTTGGAATGAGAGGTGGAGGAAATTTAAAGTGGTTTACTTTATGTACTTTAAAAAATTGTCCCAAAAAAACTTTAATACCTTTTTTAATAATTGGTTTAATGAGAAGAATTTTTGGATACATACTTAAATAAAGTAAAGGGTTAAAATGACTAAAGAAAAATTAATAGAACAATTAAAAAAAACTTTTTTTTATAAATGGTATAGAAAAAAATTTTATCAAACTAATATAAAAGATTATAAAAATCAATTATTAGACAATATAGAAACAAATGATTTTATAAAAAAACTTTTATTAAAAGAAGAACCGTGTATGATTACAAGATTTGGAAGTAATGAACTATCTTTTATGAAATCATATTTAAAAAAACAAGATTACTCTAACAAACAAAAATATGTAGCTTTAAATAATACTGGTATTTTTCCTATTGATAATGAAATACTAGATTCTGTAGCAAAATTATATTTAGAAAGTACAAAAAATATTGATTTATTAGGTATTTGGTTCAATCCATTTGAAGATAAAATTTCAAATGACTATTGCCCCAATGCAAAAATAACTAAACTTAGAGATTTAGAGCCATATTTTTCTAACAATCCTTGGTCATATTATCTAAAAGATAAAAAAGTATTAGTTATTCACCCTTTTACTCAAAGTATAGAAAAACAATATTTAAAAAAAAAGTTGTTGTTTAAGAATCAAAATATTCTTCCTGAATTTACTCTTATAACTTATCCAGCTATACAGTCACTTGGAGGAAATGATGAATATAAATCATGGTTTCATGCAGTAGATAAAATGAAAGAAGATGTATCTAAAATTGATTTTGATGTTGCAATTATTGGTGCTGGTGCTTATGGATTACCACTAGCATCTTATGTAAAAGATATAGGTAAAAAAGCTATACATTTAGGTGGAGCAACTCAAATGCTTTTTGGAGTTTATGGACAAAGATGGGCTATTCATCCTGATTTTCAAAATATTATTAATGAACACTGGGCTAAACCAACACCAAATGAAAAACCAAAAAATGCAACAAAGGTAGAAAATGCTTGTTACTGGTAAAAAGGAAAAAATATGAAAAAAGTATTAATACTATATAAATTTATGCCTCAATATAGAATAGAGTTTTTTAATCAATTAAAAGAAAAATTAGAAAAGAATCATAATATAAAACTTGATTTAATTTATGGCAGACTAAAAAATCAAGATTCAACAAAAAATGATGAAAGAGATTTAGCATGGGCAGAGTTTAGAGATAATAAAAAAATAAAAATTGCAAATACTGAACTACTATGGCAACCATGTCTTGATAAAATTAATGATGTTGATTTAGTAATTGTTGAACAAGCTAATAAACTACTTGTAAATTATGTTCTGATGTTTTTAAGCAAATTCAGAAAATTTAAGTTTGCATTTTGGGGACATGGTGCAAATTTACAAGATAATCATAATAGCTTAAAAAATAAATTTAAATATCTTAGCTTAAATAAAGTTGATTATTGGTTTGCATATACAAATAATGTAAAAAAATTTCTTATTTCAAAAAATGTAAATGAATCAGATATAAGCGTATTAAATAATTCTATTGATACAAAAACACTTAGAGATGATTATGAAAAATTAGATAGTGCCTATGTTGAGCAATTAAAAAATGATTTAAATATTAAAAGTAATAATATTGCTATTTATTGTGGAGGAATCTATAAAGAAAAAAGAATAGAGTTTTTATTAGAATCAGTAATCAAGGTTAGACAGAGTATTCCTGATTTCCATTTACTTGTTCTTGGTGCAGGTCCAGATGATTATTTAATAAAAAATGCTTCTGTAAAACATGATTGGATTCATTATGTTGGTCCAAAATTTGGAAATGAAAAAGTCGCATACTTTAAAATGTCTTCTCTTTTTCTAATGCCAGGTCTTGTAGGTTTAGCAGTAATAGATTCTTTTGTAACAGAAACACCAATGATAACTACAGAATTTCCTTATCATAGTCCTGAAATAGAATATCTAGAAAATAATAAAAATGGATTTATTACTAAAAATGAGTTTACAATTTATACAAATAAATTGATAGAATTATTTCAAAATCTAGATAAAATAGAAGAATTAAAAAATGGTTGTAGAATTTCTTCAAATTATTATAGTACTGAAAATATGGTAGATAATTTTATAGATGGTATTTTAAAATGCTTAAACAAATAATTGTAAAACTTAGAGATATTTACTTAGTTAAATTCAAATGGAAAAAATATACGATAGGTAAAAATTTTCATTCTGGAAGGAATGTTGTACTTTGGGCGAAAGAAAAAATTATTATTGGAGATAATTGTTACATTGGTAGAAACTCTCAAATTGAATCAAATGTACAATTAGGAAATAATGTATTAATAGCAAATAATGTTGCATTTGTTGGGAAATATGATCATCATTTTCAAGAGATAGGTAAACCAATAAGACTTTCATCTCAAATTAGAGATAAAGACTATAATTGGAAAGGCTTAAATGAACTTATAATTGTAGAAGATGATGTTTGGATTGGTTATGGTTCTATTATTATGAGTGGGGTAAGAATCAAAAAAGGTTCAATCATTGCAGCTGGGTCTATTGTAACAAAAGATATTGAAGAATACTCTATATATGGTGGAAATCCAGCAAAAAAGATTACAAATAGGTTTAATTCTCATGAAGATTTAGAAAAACATAAAATCTCTTTAAAAGGTAATTGATTTGAATAAAAAACTAATTATAAAATCATTAATTTCAACAGGAAAATATCAAGATTTTTTAGAAAACTTGATAACTTTATCAGAAAATAAAACTTCATCTTATGTTTGTATATCAAATGTTCACATGACTATAGAAGCTTATCTTGATAAAAAATTTGCAGATATTGTAAATGGTGCAGTTATTGCAACGCCAGATGGTATGCCACTAGCTAAAGCTATAAAGTTTATTTATGGTATTTCTCAAGATAGAGTTGCAGGTATGGACTTAATAGAAGATTTATTCAAAGAGTGTGAGAAACTAGAAAAATCAATATTTGTTTATGGAGGTTCAGATGAAACTCTAGGAAAAATGAATCAAAAAGTTTCATTAGAATATCCAAATCTAAAAATAAAAAGTTTTTCTCCACCATATAGGGTTTTAACTGATACAGAAAAAGAATTACACACTCAAATGATAAATGACTATCATCCTGATTTTGTTTTTGTAGCTCTTGGTTGCCCAAAACAGGAAAAATGGATGGCAGAACACAAAGACAAAATAAACTCTTGCATGATAGGATTAGGTGGTGCAGTTGAAGTTTATGCAGGAGTCAAGGATAGAGCACCACTTTGGATGCAAAAGTATTCATTAGAGTGGCTATATAGACTTGTTCAAGACCCAAAAAGACTTTGGAAAAGATACTTTGTGACGAATTCACTTTTTATAGTGTTATTTCTAAAACAGCTTATAATTTATAAAATTTTCAAGAAAAATCTAGGAGAATAAATGCAACAACCAATTGATTATCAAAATAAAAGACATCCACTTATAAGAGAGTTTATCGCTAAAGTTATACTTTTTTTAGCTGATATATCTATTATTTTTATTGTTTTGTTTATTAGTTTTATTATAAGTGACCTTATAAATAATGAGGAGATAGTTACACTAGATATTCTTAAAGCTTGTGTTACTCTGTATCCAGCTTATATTATTATCAGTTGTATCTTCTTTTATGAAGGGATTTATTCTCATAGATTTGATTTTTGGCATGAAAGTAGAAAGATTCTAAAAAGTTTATTATTATCTTTTTTGACTGTCCTTTCGTTTGGGGTGTTGATAAATCAATCAAATAACTATCCAGTTGAAATTATCTTTTATTCATTTGCTATTATTGCTTTGGCTATACCTTTGTTTAAAATTTATTTGAAAAAAAGATTATTCAAAGCTGGTCTTTGGAAAAAAGGGGTAAAAGTACTGAGTAAAAACTCTTATTTAGAATCAGAGATTTTTGGGAATCCTTATTTAGGATATATAAAATCAAAAAGAAAAGATGCTCAATTTGTTTTTATTGATTCACATAACAAAGACCCTGAAGAACTAAAAAGTCTTCTAGAAAGACAAATACAAACAAAAAAAAGAGTTTTATTTTTACCTGTATTCAACAACTATCAGTTTTCAAACTCAGATATTTATGACCTTACAAATACAAGAACAAACCTTATAGTTTTGGAAAATAAACTAAAAAGTAGATATAGAATGTTTATAAATGCTAGTTACAATATAGTTCTAGCAATTATTTCTATACCTTTGATACTTCCTATTATCGCATTTATTGCATTTTTAATAAACCAAGATTCAAAAGGACCAATATTTTTCAGACAACCAAGACTTGGAAAAAATGGAAAAATATTTATGGTATTCAAGTTTAGAACTATGTACACAGAAGAGATTCAGAAAAAACTTTTAGCTGATTATTTAGCTGAAAATCCCCATGAAGTAAAAAATTATGAGGTATATTGTAAATACGAAAATGACCCAAGAGTTACAAGAATTGGGAAATTCTTGCGAAAAACTTCACTTGATGAATTAGCTCAAATACTAAATGTCCTAAAAGGCGAAATGAACTTCGTAGGACCAAGACCATATCTAGTAACAGAAAAAGAAAAAATGGGTAGTGCAAATGAAGATGTAATACTAAAAGTAAAACCAGGTATTACAGGTCTTTGGCAAGTGAGTGGAAGAAATGAACTTACATTTGATGAGCGAGTAGAGTTAGAAAAATGGTATGTTCAAAACTGGTCTTTATGGAAAGATTTTGTAATCATCTTGAAAACTTTAGGAGTTGTAATAAACAAAGTTGGGGCTAGATAATTTTTGAAAAGACTATTTCATAATATAAAAGAAAAAAATACTTTAATTTTTTTCTTTTTGATGCTTTTTATATTTATTGTTGCTTTTGACCCCTCGCATGCTATAGATAAAAAAATATTAAATAATTACGATAAACTCAAGCATATTGGGGCATTTTTAGTTCTTAGTTACTTTTTATTTGAAAGCTCTGTAAGAATCCATGATTTTTTCAAATTTACAATCTTAGTATCTTTGGCTATTTTTATTGAATATGTTCAGTCAATGATTGAAAGACAAGCTAGTGTTATGGACTTTTTAGCTAGTTTTTCAGGAATAGTTTTATTTATTTTTATTAAGTTTATAATTAAAAAATTTAGTAAAAATATTAAAAGGTCTTAAAAAATAATAAACGAAATGAAATCTTTTTGAGATTTTGATTTTTTCGTAATCATACTCAGTTGGCTTTAAAAAAGTTTTTAAGTATTTGATTTTATTTGTTCTAGTTTTTAGCATATACAAATGAATCATTGAAAATTGTTTGCTATGTACTTTTTCATTTATTGAAGTATAGTCATCAAGCATTTTATTTAACATAAGATTTGTTATTTTGTTTAGTTTTATATCCAGTAAAGATTTATTTTTTAGTTTGATTTCTAAATCAAACATTTTTTGACAGATTATAAGTGTTGATAAAACTATTCTGTTAGCATCAATAGATTCTGACATTTTAATTATCTTTTCAATATCTATCTTCTTTTTTTCAATTAGATAATAGATATCCACCAACCACTCTATTCTCTCCCAAAGATGCTTATATCCATGTACACAAAGATATATAAAAAGCTTTTCATTTGAAAATATATTTATTTCTTGATTTGAGATACTATGTTTTTTTGTATCATCTAAATATCTCAATTTTTCTAAATTTATAAAAAACTCTCCACTTGATAAAGTCCAATGAAGTTCAATATTTACCCCATTTGTTTTATTTATCATTGATACATCATGAACTATATCTTTTAAATTTTCTTTTTGATAATCTTCTAAATCGAATTTTGAAGAATAATTATTTTGTTCTAAAAGAACAAGAGTTTTTTCATGTAGTTTTTCATCTACTAATATATCCAAATCGCAATATTGGCGAGACACAACATCTCCATAAGCCATTTGAGAAAGAACTGGACCTTTGAAAGTTATGGCTTCTATACTATTTTCTTCCAAAAGTTTACATACTTTTAAAAGTTCACTTGTCATGAGCATATTTTGTTTTATTATATTCATGTACATACGTTTCATAACAATTGTAGCTTCAAGAGGTAGTTGAGTATAGTTTTTTAAAGTTTTATATACTAAAGGAAAAATCCCATGACTATGGGCTAAAGATAAGAAATTATCCCAATCTTTTATAAGTGAAATATTATCTTCTATCAAGTCAAGATTTTGTGATAGCTTGCAACACTCGATGATAAGTTTTATCTCAGGTGTCAAGATACTATTAAATTCTTTTATAATAAATTCCTCTGTTATTAAAATATTTCAAGATGATAACAAAATATACTAAAAACCATGATAAATTTCATAAGCTTTTTGATATAATCAAAAATATTATAATATTTTAAAGGAAAATCAAATATGTCTGCACAGCAAAAAGTAGCACTAATCACAGGAATTACAGGACAAGATGGAAGTTATCTTGCAGAGTTTTTATTAAAAAAAGGTTATATTGTACATGGGGTGAAAAGAAGAAGTTCTCTATTTAACACAGATAGAATCGACCATCTTTATGAAGATCCACATGTAGAAAACAGAAATTTAATATTACATTTTGGTGATATGACTGACTCTATGAACTTAACAAGAATTATTCAAGAGACACAACCTGATGAAATCTATAACTTAGCCGCTATGTCTCATGTTGCAGTTTCTTTTGAAACACCTGAATATGTTGCAAATGCAGATGGTACAGGAACACTAAGAATTCTTGAAGCTGTAAAACTTTTAGGTTTAAGTAAAAAAACAAAAATTTATCAAGCATCAACTTCTGAACTTTATGGAAAAGTTCAAGAAACTCCTCAAAGTGAAACTACTCCTTTTTACCCAAGAAGCCCTTATGCAGTTGCTAAAATGTATGCATACTGGATTACTGTAAACTATAGAGAAGCTTATGGAATGTTTGCTTGTAATGGTATTTTATTCAACCATGAATCGCCAGTTCGTGGAGAAACTTTCGTTACTAGAAAAATCACAAGAGCAGCTTCAAAAATAGCTTTAGGTTTACAAGAAAAATTATACCTTGGAAATCTTGATGCAAAAAGAGACTGGGGACATGCAAAAGACTACGTTAGAATGATGTGGATGATTTTACAAGCGGATGTTGCAGAAGACTGGGTAATAGCAACAGGACAAACAACAACGGTAAGAGAATTCGTAAGAATGGCATTTGAATACGCAGGTATTGTTGTAGAATTCAAAGGAACAGGTGTTGATGAAAAAGGATATGTTGTTTCTTGCTCAAATCCAGATTATCAAGTAGCAGTTGGAACTGAAATTGTTGCTGTTGACCCTAGATATTTCAGACCAACAGAAGTTGATTTACTTTTAGGAAACCCAACAAAAGCTGAGCAAAAACTTGGATGGAATAGAGAATACAAACTACAAGATTTAGTAAATGATATGATGAAATCAGACTTAAAACTAATGACAAAAGATGTTTATCTTCAAGATGGTGGATACAAAACTATGAGTTATTTTGAGTAAGATTCAAATGAACAAAAATAGTAAAATATATATAGCAGGTCATAGAGGGCTTGTTGGAAGTGCAATAGTAAAAAACTTAACAGTAAAAGGTTATACAAATCTAGTTTATAAAACACATAAAGAACTAGATTTGACAAACCAAAAAGCAGTTGAAGATTTTTTTGCTAGTGAAAAACCACAATATGTTATTTTAGCAGCTGCAAAAGTTGGTGGTATTGTTGCAAATAATACTTATAGAGCAGATTTTATTTATGAAAATCTAGCTATTCAAAATAATGTTATTCATAATGCATATAAATATGGTGTTGAGAAACTTTTATTTTTGGGTTCAACTTGTATTTACCCTAAAAATGCTCCTCAACCAATGCCAGAGGATTGTCTTTTGACTTCACCTCTTGAATATACAAATGAACCATATGCAATAGCAAAAATTGCAGGTATTAAAATGTGTGAAAGTTATAATATCCAATATGGAACAAACTTCATTTCAGTAATGCCTACAAATTTATATGGTCCAAATGATAACTTTGATTTAGAAAAATCTCATGTTTTACCAGCACTTATTAGAAAAATCCATTGTGCAAAACTTCTAAATGAATCTAAAAATGAAGAACTAATCAAAGATTTAAATGTCTCTACTTTAGATGAAGCAAAAGATTATTTATCAAAATTTGGTGTAAATGAATCAAGTGTAGAAATCTGGGGAACAGGACTTCCTAGACGTGAGTTTTTATATAGTGAAGATATGGCTGATGCTTGTGTTTTCTTGCTGGAAAATAGAGACTTTAAAGATACATATGAAAAAGATTCAAAAGAGATAATCAATACTCATATAAATATTGGAACAGGAAAAGATATATCTATAAAAGAGTTAGCAGAGCTTATCCAAAAAATCGTAGGATTTGCAGGAGAATTGACGTTTAATACTGAAAAACCAGATGGAACAATGGTAAAACTAACAGATCCATCAAAACTTCATAGCCTTGGATGGAAACATAAAGTTGAACTAGAAGATGGTATTAAAACTATGTATAATTGGTATTTAAGTAATAAATAATGTTTTTAGAAAAAAAGTTATTTAGCACAATTATTAAAAATGCGCCTTTAATATCTATTGATTTAATTATCAAAAATAGTGAAGGCAAAATTTTATTAGGTAAAAGAGTAAATAAACCAGCAAAAAATAGCTGGTTTGTTCCTGGTGGAAGAATTTACAAAGATGAAAAAATAGAAAATGCTTTTCAACGAATCACAAAAGATGAAATTGGAAAAGCCTATGATATATCGAATGGAAAATTTTTAGGTGTATATCAACACTTTTATGATGATAATGTATTTAATGATAATTTTTCAACTCACTATATAGTTTTAGGGTTTGAACTTGTAATCGAAGAAGAATTATCTTTAGGTACTATTCAACATGAAAAATATATATGGTTTACAAAAGATGAACTTCTAAATAGTAACGAAGTTTACTCTTATGTAAAAGACTATTTTAAAAAAGAAAAGGGAATAAAAAATGACTAATATAATCTTATGCGGAGGAAATGGGACAAGACTATGGCCAATAAGTAGAACACTTATGCCAAAACAGTTTGTTAAACTTTTTTCAAATAAATCACTATTTCAATTAACAGTTGAAAGAAACTCTAAAGTTTGTAAGTCTCAATTTATAGTTTCTAATACTGAACAATATTTCTTAGCGCTAGACCAACTAGATGAACTTAAAAAAACTAATAACCAGTATCTTCTTGAACCAATTGGAAGAAACACAGCTCCCGCTATTGCATTAGCTTGTATGAATTTGGAATATGATGAAATAGTACTTGTAACTCCGAGTGACCATCTAATCAAAGATGAAAAAGAGTATGAAAAAGTACTAAAAAAAGCAAAAGAGTTCGCAAAAGATAATAAACTAGTTACTTTTGGAATAACTCCAACATTTGCAGAAACTGGATTTGGTTATATTGAATCTGTAAATGAATTTGATGTAAAAGCTTTCCATGAAAAACCAGATTTTGATACAGCAACTTCATATTTAAAAGCTGGGAACTATTATTGGAACTCTGGAATGTTCTGCTTTAAAGCTGGTGTATTTTTAGATGAACTTGAAAAATACTCTGTTGAAATCTATAACCAATCTGTTCTAGCTTTTAATAACGCTTCTAAAGACGGGATTATTAGAATCAAACATGAAGATATGATAGCTATTCCAGAAGATAGTATTGATTACGCTGTAATGGAAAAATCAGAGATTGTAAAAGTAATTCCTTCAAATATTAACTGGTCAGATGTGGGAAGTTTTGATGCACTTTTTGAGGAATTGCCAAAAGATAAAAATGGTAATACAAAAAATGAAAATCATATTTCAATAGATTCAAAAAATAACCTTATTTATGGGAATGAAAGAGTAATTTCAACTATAGATGTTGAAGATTTAATTATCATTGATACAGGAGATGCACTTCTTATTTCTAAAAAAGGAAGCTCTCAAAAAGTAAAAAAAGTAGTAGAAAAACTCAAAACTAGTGGTTCTGAACTTCATAATATTCATCTAACAGGTCATAGACCTTGGGGAACATATACTGTTTTAGAAGAAGCAAATGGTTACAAAATAAAAAGAATAGAAGTAAAACCAGGCTCAAGATTAAGCTTACAAAAACACTTCCATAGAAATGAACACTGGATAGTAGTATCAGGAACAGCAACAGTAACAGTTGGCGATGAGAAGAAATATGTAAGACCAAATGAAAGTACATATATCAAAATGGGAGAACTTCATAGATTAGAAAATGAAGGAAAAATTCCTGTTGTATTGATTGAAGCTCAAGTTGGTGAATATACTGGCGAAGATGATATTGTAAGAGTTAGTGATGATTTTAAAAGGAGTTAATCAATAATGATTAACCCTTTTACCTCTAATGCTTTTATAAAGTTTGATAAATCTTTTTCAATTTGAGGTTTATCAACTTCAAACATTTGTGCTAATTCTTCAATTATCTCTTCGTGAGTTAAATTTTTTGAAACCAAATCTAAAATAATTTTCCCAACTCCATTTAAAGAAAAATATTCTTGTGATTGTGTATCTAAAAGTATAACTTCCTCATCAATTTCTTGAATAAAAACTGTATCTGGTATTTGATATTTCATTTTTAACCTTTTTTATTATGTTCTATTATCGTTTGATAAACTTCTTCAAGTCTATCTAAATCCCAAGGGAGAGTTATATCGTAAACTTTTACTTTATTTGCAATATTTGAAAGCATTGTAAATCTAGTCTCTTTATTTACTTGTAAATCAACATCTGTTGCATATCTTAGTGCCATAAACTTTTTTATACCTGAAATTTCACTAATAGAAATTTTTTCATCTTTATGCGATTTTACTAAGTTATATATTTTTGATATTTCTTTACTCTGCTTTGAAAAATTTTCTGTAAAAATACCTAAATCTTCAACTTTTCTATATGGTCTATGATATGGATATGAAGGTACACCAAATATTTGATTATCTTTCATAAAAGTACCTACTTTATCATCTGAAATCATAGTATGATTTTTTTTGATAAAAAAATCTGTTAGTGTTGATTTTCCACCAAAAGAGTTTGCAATAAATAAAATAGGACTACCCTCAATCTCAATAGCTCCAGCGTGAATAAAATAATACTTATTTTCTAAAGTAAATAAAATAGGTAAAAATGTATGAAATAACCAATATTTTAATAATTCTTCATTTCCATTTTTATGAAATTTAAAATATATTTTATTTGTTTTTAGTTTAACGTAAAAAGTAATTACATCTTTTATGTGGAAATAGATATTTTGATTGATTTGTAGATTTATAAATGACTCATCACTCGTAATAGAAACTTCACGATACTGATTGTTATTTAAATATAGTATGTAGCTATCATCAAGTAAGAAAGAGTTATCCTCTTCTACTTGATAATAATCTTTTTTTGAAGCTTTGTGATTATGAAAAATAATCTCATAATCGTAAACTATGTACACTTAGCTCTTTTTTAGATACTATTTTTTCTTGAAAAGATTATAAGCGTCACTTCTATCTGTTGTAGTTGGCGGTGGTGTTGTACCACTAGTTTCTTTTCCACCACCAACAAAACTTGCTGCTGCTGAAGTAACTGGGTTTGTGATTTGACCTAAAGCGATTACTGTTGGTACAGCATATGCAGCTTTTTTAAGGAAACTTCTTCTTGATTCTACTTTTTTCTCATTATTTTCCATGAATGAACTCCATTGTTTTTATAATCTAATTCTATCTAATTTTTTATCTTTTTTTTCTTAAAATAAGTTTAAAATAGATAAAAAATTATACAATTTATTATTTTTATTTAATTTGAGAATTTTTTATTTTTTATCCTTATAATACTTGATATTTTATAATAAATTGTGTTATTATGAGTAATTATTTAAATAAAGGGAGAGAATGAAGAAAATAATACTAAACTTTATATTAGGCTCAAGTATATTATTTTTTACTGGTTGTTCGACAAAAGAATACAAACTTTTTCAAACAGAAACAAAAAAAGGTGAAAAGTTAACAGTAATTAATGCAGATGATTACCAAAAAGAACTTGCATATGAAAATAAAATTGCGCCAAATGATAGACTATCTATCACTGTTTATGTACAATCGGGACAAGGTTCACAACAAATGTCATCGATACTAACGACAAACTCTAATAATAATACAACTTCTAGAGATGATGATATAGGTATTTTAGTTACTCAAAATGGAACTGTTAGATTACCTATGCTAGGAAGTGTTGAAATAATTGGGTTAACAGAAGATCAAGCTTCTGAAAAACTAATCGAATTATATAAAACATATATTAGAAATCCTTATGTAAAAGTTGAAATAAAAAATCAAAGGGTAATTGTAGTAGGTGAAGTGAAAAAACCGGGAGTTGTTCCTGTAACAAACGGAACAATGACAGTACTTGAAGCTATTGCACAAAGTGGAGATTTAACTGACCTTGCAGCTAGAGATAATGTTAAGATCATTAGAGGAGATTTGAGAAATCCAAATATTAGAACCATAGATTTAGCAAATGTTGTTGCACTAAATGAATCTAGTTTATTTCTAAGACCTAATGATGTAATTTATGTACAACCTAGAGAATTAAAAGGTTATAATGCAGCATTTAACGAAATTATGCCTTTCTGGCAAATGTTATCAAGTGTATTAAATCCATTCGTACAAAGAAAACAACTTATGGGAAATGGGACAACAAATTAACTATGAATACTCAAATTCAAAATGATGAAATAGATTTAAAAGATGTTTTTAAAACTATCTTAAGACACAAGTATATTATCGCACTTTTTGCGATAATATTTACTATTGGTTCTGCGTTTTTTGCATATACTAAACCTAATGTTTTTTCCTCTTTTGCAACTATAGAATTGCAAGAAGAAACAAACAAATATAGTACAGAAGATGCCTTAAAACAAGCATTTAGCGGTGGAAGTGTGAATGTAGAAAATCAAATAGAGATTTTGAAATCAAAATCTTTAGCTGATAAAGCTTTAAAAAATATGAGCTTAGATATTAGATATTTTACAGTTAAAAATTTTCGAGTTCATGAATACTATCAAAACTCACCTTTTATAGTTGAGAATAAAATTTTAGAAGATACTATCTATGGAAGAGATTTTACATTAACCCCAATTGATGAAAGCTCTTTCAGACTAGAAATAAAACCTATTTCTAAGTTCTCAAAAAGAGGTATATTTGCACAACTAGGCATTCAAGCATTAGAAGAACATGAGTTAATAACTTATGATAAAGTTCATAAATATGATGAAGATATCATATCTGAATGGTTTACTCTAAATATTAAAAAATTATCTCTACTTGAAAATGAAAAATATAGTTTCTCATTTGTTCATCCAAGTATTGCATCTGATGTTTATTATTCAGAATTAAATGTTAGTCAAGTGTCAGAGTTGGCATCTATTTTAAGAGTTGATATACAAGATAGTGTTTCTTTAAGAGCAAAAGATTTGTTAAATAACCTATTCAAAGCCTATTTAGAACAAGAATTAGATAGAAAAACTGAGGTTGCTAACTTATCTTTAGATTTTATAGATAATCAACTTGAGGAGATAAATAAAAAGTTAAAAGTATCAGAAACTGATTTAGAATCATACAAAGAATCAAATGATGTAATCACATTATCAGATAAAGCAAAAACAATATCTACTCAACTTGTTGAATATGAATCAAAATTACAAGAACTTGCTGTTGAAGAAAATATTTTAAATAATTTACTTCAATATATTACAAACAATCAAAATTTATCAGGACTTACAGTAGGATCAGTAAGCTTTGCTGACCCAGCTCTTGCGACTTTGATTAAAGGTTTACATGAATTATCTTCTCAAAAAGATACTTTACTTGTAGATTATACAGAAAAACATCCTGATGTTCAAAAATTAAATCAAACTATTGCTTCTTCAAGAAGACAAATAATTGCTTCTTTACAAAGTAATTTAAGACAACTTGAACAAAGAAGAAATTCAATAAATGGTCTAATTGGTGGATATAAAAGATCTTTAGAAACTTTACCAAAACAAGAGAGAGAATTAACAAGACTTTCTCGACATTTCAATGTAAATGAAAAAGTTTATTCATTTTTATTAGAGAAAAGATCAGAAACAGCCATACTAAAATCTTCAACTATTTCAAATGCTAGAGTTTTAGATGAAGCTTTAAATTTTAATCAACCTATAAAACCAAAAAGAGTTTTAATTGTTTTGGTTGGATTAATTCTTGGAATAATCGTTGGATTAGCTTATGCATTTATAAAGGAATTTTTCAATAATACAATTAAAAATACAGAAGAAATTGAAAAATATAGTTCTATTCCAATATATGGTGTTATTCCATTAAACAGAAATAAAAAAACATCTAGTGTTTTCTTAGAGGCATTTAAATCTATAAGAACAAATCTTCAATTTCTTCCTAAAAATGAATCTAGTAGGATTATAAGTATTACGTCTTCAGTATCAGGAGAAGGGAAAACTACTATTACAGCAAAATTAGCTGAAGTAATCGCACAAACAGGTAAAAGAGTTGTTATTCTAGATTTAGATTTAAGAAAAGCAAGTATTCATAAAGAGTTTGATTTACCTAATAACATAGGTATGAGTAATTATTTAACTAATCAAAATTTATTTGAAGATGTTGTTAAAAAAACTTCTAATGAATTTGTAGATGTAATTACAACTGGACCTTTACCTCCAAATCCTTCTGAATTAATTTTAACAGATAATATGAAAAATATTCTTAATCAATTAAAAGAAGTTTATGACTATATTATTATAGATACTCCACCTGTAGGTTTAGTAACTGATGCATTGATTCTTATGAATTATTCTGATATTACATTTGCTATTGTTAGAGCAAACTATACAAGAAAAGAGTTCATAAAAAATCTTGATAGACTTTCAAAAGAACACTCTCACAACCATGTGGGAATGATTCTAAATGGTGTTGAAATTGGTGATAAATATGGATATGGTTATGGTGTAAGCTATGGCTATGGCTATGGAAATGGTAAATACTACAAAAATAGAAACTAAAAAAAAAGAATCAAATAAAATTATTTTTTATTTGATTCTTTTGAAATATCTCTTCTAATTTCCTAGATTGTATACAATTTTTTAGAGAATCAAAATATCTCATACTATGAATATCACTTCCCACAAAATCAACTAGCCCATTTTCTACTAAATACTCTGCTGCAACTTTTGGATTTTTCCCATAAAACTTATTTAAAGAATTAAGATTTATTTGAAACAAGAGTCCTAAATCTTTTAAATTATGATACTTTTCAAGTGAATGAGAATAAAGTGTGTATCTTTCAGGATGAGCTAAAATTGGTTTATATCCTTGATTTAATAGCTCAAATACAACTTGCTCTAAGCCAAAAGGGTTTGCAGTATATGAAAGCTCAAATAAAATATGATTATCTCCAAAAGTAAGTAAATCTTTTTTTCTTACTAAATCAATAAAATATTCATCATAATAATATTCAGCTGCTGCTTCTACAATGATATCTATATTTTGTTTTTCCAATTCAGCTTTAACTTTTTCAAGGCCAAACATAATAGTATCTTTTGTATTTGGAAATTTATGACTCATAATATGAGGTGTAGTAATAAGTTTTTGATAACCTAATTCTTTTAAATTTTTAATAATACTTATACTTTCATCCAATGTCTTAACTCCATCATCAATATCTGGAATTAAATGTGAATGTAAATCAGTTGTATAAAAATAGTTTAGAGCAGGATTTTGTTTTTTTGTGAGACTTTTAAACAGTTTTGATAGCAATTAAACTCCTATTTATAAGAGAGTATTTTACTCTCTTATATATCTTGAACAATAATATCTTTATCTATTAGTAATGTCAATACTTGATTTTCAGTACCTGTAGCTTTATAAGATATGAATCCATCATCAGCACTGTCTGTTACTGTATTGTTATCTAAATCTGCATTATCTTTTGCCCATACACTTAAATCAAGTTTAATAGTGTCATTACTTTCACCTTTAATACTTAATGTATTTGAACTGTCTTCAGATACCATTGATTCAAAATCTGCTATAGTAAGATTTGAAAGGATATGTTCTGTATTTGATAAATCAATAGAATCAATATCAGAAACATTTCTATTATCTGAAACATTTTCTAAAATGTTTCCTAAATTAATATCTTTTTCATCTCCAAAAGTTAATGCTCCAGTGTCATCAATCGCTGCTTCAAATGAAATATCAACAGCTACTGTTTTAGCTTCACTATCAGCTTGACCATCATTTACTACATAATCAAATGCTACTTTTACTTCATATAATGGATTTAATGTTGCAAAACCAAGATTTGAAACTGTGTATGAACCATCTTTATCAATAACAACTGTTGTATCAGCTAAAGTTAATGTTGAAGTTATGTCATTTCCGTTTTCATCAAATACTGTAGTTATAATTGAATTATCTACTATTGAATATGTTAATGTTGCAATATCAACTAAATCTTCATCCATACTTACTCTATCAAATACATCTTGAACCATATTATCTGCAATAATATCTCTTGAATCTTTTGCTAATAATCCTGTATCAAGACCTAATTGAGTGAATATATTTTTAAGTGCTTCTGCCTTAATTTGTTCAACATCGAAACTAACATTTTGTGTTATTGTAGTTAATAAATAACTATTTATTGTGTTTCCTAAGTTAACTAAAATAGCTGGGTTAACACCTGCTGCTTGAAGTTGTGAAATAACAGTTGCAATAGTTGAAGATAATGCACTATTTAATTCAGTTATTACTACTGATTTTATAACATCCATTACAATTGTATTATCAATTGGAGTTGAAACACCATTTACATCAACTGTAAAAATAGTATCTACACCTGTATCTAATACATTAAAGATTGAATCTAATAAAGTTTTAAAAGTAATTTTTATAGCATCTGGATTGCTTATTAAAGTTGTTAAATCTAAATTTGAAGCAAATAATTTAACTTCATTAATTGCTGATTGTAAAATTGGGTCTAATACAGTTGAATCAATATTTGTAATTCCAAGTTGTGTAATAACTTTATTAAATATCGAATCCGTATTAATTGCTGTTAAATTTATTGTACTAACATCAATATTAATAGCATTTGCTATAACAAGAATAGAAGATAACTCTAAGTCTAAAGAATTACCAATATAAATATCCATTAATTCAGATTGGAATACTAAAGAAGCATTAGTTTGAGCAGTAACATTTCCATTTGCTGCTAAATAAGAATTAACAAAGTTAACAACTTTTGTTTGTAATAAAGTATCATTAGTTCCTGTTAAATCACCTAGAGTTGTTTCAACTGAAGTTTTTACACTATTTACTAAAGCTAAAGTTAAATCTGCTTTAGCATCATTAAATGAGTTAGTTGCAAGTGTTGATACTAATACTTGATTAGCTGGTGAAGGTAGAATAGCTGGAGATATACTAGCAAATAAACTTTGTGAAAATGTTGTCTTTGCAGCTGTATTTTGTGAACTTACTAAAAATGTATTAATTGCCATTTGTAATGCTATTGGGTTAAATGTAATTGCTGGTGAATTTGCAGCAAATGTATCTATAAAACTTTGAACAGTAATTGCTGATGTATTTGCTACTACTGTATTTATTGATGTTTGAATATCTGCTTTTAAAGTATTTAATTCAGTTTGATATAAACTAACTAAAGTTGTACTAAATGTAGTTGAAGCAGTATTTATATCTACACCATTCATTACAGATGAAATAAATGTATTGATTGCTACATCTAAAGATTGTCCTGCTGATGTTCCTAATACACTTTCAATAGTTGTTTTGATAGTTGTTGGAAGTTTTGTGAAATCTCCATTTGTTGCTGCATCTAAAATAACTGCTGTTAAACCTTGCATTAATTCCACTTTTTTAGCATCTGTTATATTGATATTTAAATTTGCAATTGCTTTTATTGAATCAATTATTTCAGTTTTGCTAATATTTCCAGTTATACCTGCTGATAAATCAACATTTTGATAAATGTTTTTGAACATATCAACTAAATAAGCACCAGGAAGTGTTCCAGCTATAGTTTCAGAACCTATAACAGAAACTGTAACTATATCATCTATTGCAATAGGAGCATCATTTGTACCTGTAATTGTAACTGTTGTTGTTCCTAAATTTGAATCCACTAATCCATCATTTGCTTTGTAATCAAATGTAACATCAATGCTATCTGTCTCTTTCATAAAATTAAATAAAGGAGAAATAATTTTGAATTCTCCATTATCAGCAAGTACTATATTTAGTAATCCTGCTTTTTCAAGTAATGCAACTGCAGTTTCTGGAACAACTATAGTTTTAGAACTTGTAGTTGAAAGTACGAAATTACCGCTTATAATATCTGCTGCTAATTGTTGAACATATAATAGATTTGGTTGGAATGAAGTTAATTCTTCGAATATTGTAATTAAATATTTGTTTGTTGTTGTAACTGATAATCTTGTATCTAATAAAGAAAGAGTTACATCTGTAATATTATCAACATCATTAACTGCAATTTGACCTGTATAAACTGCATTTTCAAATGGTAGGTTAAATGCTGTTCCAAGATTGTCTAATAATACTGTTTTCAAGTTTTCTTGAACTATTACACTTAAGAAAGGATTTAATGGTAACCCTATTATTTGAGCATTTATAGTAATTTTTCCAGCAACTGAACTGTCTATATCAAAAATGATTTTACCTATAATATTATCTGGGAAAAGTGATAAAATTGAATTCTTAATAATTAATTCAACATCATATTGGTTAATTAATCCAACAACTGTTGCATTTGTTGTTGAAATACTTAAAGAAACTATTCCATCACCATCTGTTACTACTGTTTGTAAAATTTCTTTTGTTGCATCTGTTAAAGTAGACTCTGCTACTGTAATATCAGAAGATGAAACTGTTGGTGCAATGTTTGGTGCATCATTCTCACCATTTACATCCATATTTACACTTACTGCATTACTATAAGTTGTTCCATCGAATGCTTTTACATCAAATGTTATTTTTGTTACATCTGTTTTACTC
>Ga0310040_1000475_pt1 | contig 37403 bp, 32 predicted proteins | sample EPASupsiteHSE623_FD_200237 | JGI IMG/M metagenome (GOLD analysis project Ga0310040, IMG submission 200237) | Bioremediated contaminated groundwater from EPA Superfund site, New Mexico - Sample HSE6-23 (v2) (version 2) | ecosystem: Environmental > Aquatic > Deep subsurface > Groundwater >... | reverse complement strand
AGTTCTTCAAGTTTAGATTTATTGTGGTCATTGTAGGGGCCACAGGATACATTTATCCTAAGCTTAAAAAACTTTTAGGTGGATGTGTCCTGCCTACATATTATCACTGGAAAAGTAGATTGTGCCTACCTACTTAACTCAGAATTTTATTCGCGCCGAACAGGTCAAATTCTATCCTTTAAAGAAATGATTTTCCAATAACACGATGGGCGGAAATTCTAGGAGCAACCGTATGTACGATGCAAGTGAAGCATCTAAATAATCAGCAGAAGATATTGAAAGATAGTAGCTTTAGCTACCGGATGCCAGGTGCCGATATATGCCTCGCCTCGTTGAAATGATACTTCCTCAATCCCATATGGATGAGCTCATGGATATCCTCAGAGAGCAAAAGCCAGTTAGTCTCTGGGTGCAGCCGCTGGCTGCGCTCTGGTTATACCCGGAGAAGGGAGAGGATGCACATTTCATAGAGAAGATGGTGCTGATCAGGATACTGTTAAATGAGAATAAAGTAGAGGATCTTTTAGATACGCTGGAACAAAAGTTCTCTGAGTCAGACGGATTCAGGATCAATCTCATTACACTGGCAGCCACAGTTCCCATGCCCGCTGCAATGGAGGCGCCTCAGGTAAAATCCCCTGGTGATGAGGTGGCAGATGAAAGGATCAGCCGTCAGGAGCTCTACGAGAAGGTCGAAGATGATGCAAGGGCCTCCAAGGTGTATCTGGCACTGATAATGCTATCCTCAGTAGTGGCCGCTATTGGGTTATTGGGGGATAATCCTATAGTGATCATAGGCTCTATGGTCATAGCCCCAATTCTGGGTCCAATCATGGCTCTGTCTCTGGCGATTACTCTGGCAGATCGCCCCCTGGCATGGAATGCCCTCAAGGCCGGTCTAAGCGGGCTGGCAATAGCCGTCACTCTGTCTGCTGCTCTTGGCCATTTCTTCTCTGCAAACCCAAGCAATCGTGAGATAGAATCCCGCTTAGGAGTGAACCTCATAGATATGATCCTGGCACTGGCCTCGGGCAGCGCAGGAGCTCTGGCCCTCACCTCGGGCGTATCTGGGGCTCTGGTAGGGGTGGCGATCTCTGCGTCTCTCATGCCTCCGCTGGTCGTCTTTGGGCTCATGCTGGGCTCAGGAGATGTCCTTCTGGCACTGAGCGCCCTTATGCTGTTTCTGGTGAACATAATCTGCATAAGCCTATCGGGAATTGCCACCTTCGTGATCCAGGGCATAAGGCCATCCATCTGGGGGGAGGCAAAGAGGGCCAGAAGGGAGACCACCCTGGCCATACTGATCTGGGCATTTCTACTGCTAGTGCTGGCTTTGATAATCTGGATATCCGAGGAAGGGATAGATCAAGAGCTCATCAGTCGGATGCTGTCACATCTCTAGTTATGCCCCAGAACACTCTAAATAAAATGCTGTGACATATATTATTGAAGATCTATGGCATCTCCCATAATATTTAACAGCTTTGATGGGGTCATCAGGTCATTAGTAATAGCAGTGCCAGCCTATGTCGCCCTCATCTTCCTTTTAAGGATACAAAAGATATCCCTCTGGCTTGAAAAGCGAGCTAGCTTGCTAATATCTCTAGTGTTCAGAGATAAGCTAAGCCCAGATGTAGGCCTCATGGTAGAGACCACTAGCTTTAGCCCATTTTTGTGCGGTCATCATCTTTCAGCCTCACCTCGGGGAAGCCCACTATATCGAATGTCTGGGATGCTATCTTCACATTCTCTGATCCCTCGACTCCTTCGAGTATCCTCTGGCTTATGCCGTTCCTTATAATCCTCCTCTTCATAGGGCTGGTCACAAACCTGGCACTGAGCTCTATCCAGTTATCTGTGAGACGGATGAAGACTGCAGGATCAGTAGATCTTCCAGAGAAGAAGTACTTGTGCTCCAGGAAAGGCATCGCCTTTTCAGATTGCTCTATAATGTCGCCAGTCTCCTGTCGCACCGCAGCCAGGATGAGAGATATGGCTCCCCTCCAGTCGCTGTCATAGGTCACGGGGACTGTCATCTCATCCCAGATGAAGCCGAAGTCCCTGGTGTAATTGTTCACTGTGTTGCCAAGAACATACCCATTCGGAATGATGGATAGCCTTCCAGTAGGCTGATCACCATTGATCCAGTCGCCAATCTCCAGGAGAGTCGTGTAAAGGAGGCCTATGTCAATAACATCTCCCCGCTTATCCATGACCTCAACCCTGTCGCCCACGCTGTAGATGCGGTTGAAGAATATCGCAATCCCACCCACGAAGTTCCTGGCCACGTCCTGGATGGTTATGGTGAAGGCTGCAGCTATCAGGCCAAAGCCCAGAAGCAGGGCCTGAATGTCGTCTACCCAGATGATCAGCATGAAGGTGATTATCACGAGGAGGTAGAGCAGGGATGCGGTCTTGCTGTAGTAGTACCTAATCTTATAGTTAGCCTGACGCCCTATTATGCGATCCTCCAAGATCAGCTTGAAGAAGAAGTAGATCAGGGCCAAGACTATGGCCGTTGCAGCGAGCTTCTCTATGTAGTCGCTGCTGTAGAGGAGATTATCTATCAATATCAGAGCCGCTGCCGAGAGAAGCAGGGACCCAAGGATAGTCAGCCTGGATACCATAATCAGCTATAGCTCATTTGATTCTTATGTACTGTTGGAACGAATAATTACTGAGACCTATATTCGTCAAAAGTTATATCATTTGCCCATGTGGTGAGGCTGCAGCCAGGAGAATGAGGGCATAGTCGCGATCTACTTAGGCATCAAAGAAGCAACGGTGCAGCCCGGAATAACTCATCCTGAAGCATATTTTCTTACAGTAGTTGTGTTGAAATCCGCCAAAGCGCCCCCTTTGCGAAAAATTCACCTGATGCTATGCGATTTATTGATGGGCTTGCAGCATGATACGAACTTTCGTGGCATAAAGCATGATTGTATTTGGGAATATGCGGCACCTTCCTGGGCCAAAGTCGATGGCATATGCCTCATGCACTCGCTTTGCCTTTCACATAGTTCTTGATCTGCTATAGTTCACACCAAAAACGGTAAATAGGAAAAAAGGTAAAAAGGTAAATTGGCCAGGGCAAGGATGGTTGACTGAATTGATCATCAATTGAAGTGCAAACGTTGTCTTGCTTCTGGGCGTAGTTAACTCTGAATAAAATAGGGAGAAATAGATGAAGACGGGTTATACGTGACAATGAGATAGGGCGCCTCTATCGATCTTATGAGCTTTAAAGATGAAGACTCAGATTACCATAGGCTTTGCCGATAGCTCGCAGAAGAATCGAAGAGTGCGCCTCCCCCCTCCAGCTATCTCAGAAATGAGCTGTTCCTCCTCGATGGAAATCCAGGGAGTTTATCCCCGATTTCACGGAATAAATCTTAATTATATCTTTAAGTTAAAGGCGTATTTCAATGAATAAAAATAACATATATTATCACATCACAGCTCGTATCGGTGTCGATGCCGTATGAGGTTATTAATAGTTTCCAACCGTCTGCCAATTACAGTACTTGACGAGCGCACCTTAAAGCTCCAGGAGAGCGTTGGCGGCCTGGCATCGGGGCTGAAAGCGTACCTTGATTCTATCAATGTCGCTTCTAAGTACGATTATATATGGATCGGCTGGCCTGGGACGACGGTTAGAGGTCAAAAGAAAGAGCAGTTGAGCTTAAAGCTGGCCACTCAGTTCAAAGCAGGTCCAGTCTTTCTAACTGAGGCGGCCATGGAGAAGTTCTATCACGGCTTTTGCAACAGGACTATCTGGCCCCTCTTCCATTATTTCCCGGCTCATGCGGTATACGATGAGGATTACTGGATCAACTATAAGCAAGTTAACGAAATTTTTTGCAGCGAGATCCTGAAAATACTGAGGCCTGGGGACGTGATATGGGTCCATGATTACCATCTGATGCTGCTTCCAAAGCTTTTAAGAGAGAAAGCTCCAGATACGGCCATAGGTTTTTTCCTCCACATCCCATTTCCCTCATTTGAGGTCTTTCGATTGCTGCCCAGCAGGTGGCGCAGGGCGATCCTTGAAGGGTTGCTCGGCGCTGACCTGATAGGGTTCCACACTCATGATTACACGCAGTACTTCGTCAGTTGTGTGCTGAGGATACTGGGGCATGAGCACAACATGGGCAAGATCATGGCGAATGATCACCTTGCAAAAGCCGATACATTTCCCATGGGCATAGACTTTGATAAATTCAGCTCGGCTGCAGACAGCCCAGAGGTGATAAAGGAGATAGAAGAGATAAAAAAGAACCTCCAAGGCTGTAAGATCGTCCTCTCTATAGATCGCCTCGATTACACCAAAGGAATCATAAATCGTCTGAAAGGGTATGAAGAACTCTTGGAGAGAACGCCGGATTGGCAGGGAAAAGTCACCCTCATCGTCGTCGTCGTGCCTTCCAGAGTAAAAGTCGAGCACTACCAGCAGATGAAGAAGCATATAGACGAGCTGGTGGGCAGGATAAATGGCAGGTTTGGAGGCGTCAACTGGACGCCCATCTTATATAGCTACAGGTACATACCATTTAAACAGTTGGTTGCCCTCTACAAGGTCGCAGATGTAGCCCTTATCACACCCCTGAGAGACGGCATGAACCTAATAGCCAAAGAGTACATCGCCACTAAAACTGATGGGAGAGGAGTGCTCGTCCTCAGTGAGATGGCCGGAGCCTCCAAGGCTATGGGGGAAGCGGTTATTATAAATCCAAATAATGTGGGAGAGATCGCAGATGCCCTTGAGGAAGCACTGGCGATGCCGGAAGAAGAGCAAATAAGGCGCAATGAAATTCTGAGGTCCAGGACCAGGAGCTATGATGTGCTGAAGTGGGCCGACGATTTTATCCATTCTCTGCTCTCAGTGAAGAGAGAACAGGAAATGCTGAGCACCACAGTACTGGATCCCTCGGCCCGCGAAGGCCTCAAAAATGATTACCTAACAGCCAATAGGAGACTTCTGCTTCTGGATTATGACGGCACTCTGGTTCCATTCAGCAACGACCCCAGATCTTCAAGGCCTGGAAAGAAGATTCTTGAAACGTTAAGGGTGATATCAACAGATCCCAGGAACGAGGTAGTAATAATTAGCGGCAGAGATAAGGCCATACTCCAGAAATGGTTCGAGGGCTTAAATATAAACTTGGTTGCTGAGCACGGTGCCTGGCTGAGGAGGAGGAATGATGATTGGAGCATGCTAAAGCCGCTTTCAGCTGATTGGAAGCAAATGATCATACCCATCATGAATAGGTATGCAGAGAGGCTCCCAGGAGCCTTCGTTGAAGAGAAGGAGTACTCTCTTGTATGGCACTACCGTGCAGCGGACCCAGAAGTGGCGCAGATCAAAGCCAGGGAACTTGCAGATGATCTGGTGAACTTCACTGCGAACATCGATGTCCAGGTGCTCAGGGGCAATAAGATAGTTGAGGTCAGGAGTGCGGGCATAAATAAAGGGATTGCCCTGCTATTCTGGATATATGATGGCAATTTCGACTTCATACTGGCAGTGGGAGATGATTCTACAGATGAGGATATGTTCAAAGCTCTGCCCCAGAACGCTTACTCCTTTAAAGTTGGAGATTCTGGGTCATCCGCCAGGTTCAGATTGAAGGAGCAAAACGACGTTTTAGAATTAATTGATAAGCTGGCTGAGGAGGGTTCTGCCAAATGTATCCTATGAATATAAATGAGTGGAAAGATGGCGTCCCAGATACATCCGAGTGCAGAAGGTATGGATGGTATGGGTAACATGGCTAGCATACTTGGCAGAATCAATCAATCAGATGAGAAGATACTCCAAATTATTTATCGAGATGCCTTGGAAACCGGAGCAGATAGGATCTCATCAAATGATATATATAAGGAAATTGGATTATCAGATCTTTCAGAGGAGAGGTTGATTGAATCTATGTGCCTGCTTAAGGATTATGGCTATCTTGATGTGGAATATGATCCCAGAGAAGCCTCCGCCTCTGCGGTGATTAATTCCAGATATTTCGAAGAATATGCGAGAAATTATAGAAAAGATTATTATGACTTATATATCGCTGTGCCTGAGAAAATAGTCAATGAAAACCTCTTTAAAAGTGAGGACATTGCAGACGCTCTAAAAATGCCTACCAGGGTAATAAATCTAATTTTAGATTATTTTATGCAAAATAGATTTATAAAGGCCGATATAATTGATGAATGTAATATTTACATTTATGATATATGTCCACCATTTAAGCGGTTGTTTAAGAAGAAATAAATGCATAAGCTAGAGTCTGGCATGCCTAAAATTAGGCATAGAGTCAGAGCTATGCTCCAGATCATCCATGCGCCAATGATTATTCGTCCCACAGCGACCTCATATTGGACCAAATCCATATCATGGTATAGCAAAAGGAATTCGCTAGAAGTTCACCTCTATGGATCTTCCCTTTTGTACATCCTCCTCGCTCACATTGATCTTGGCAGATCTGCCGCCTGAGAAGATCATGAGCCCATCAGTGGCGTAAGTACCGTATTTCTTCTCAGTAGAGTACGGGACCCGGATCTCATACCTGTCACCCTTTGGGATGCCTATATTGAAGTACTGGAACTTCCGGCCCTGGTTGGAGGTCATATTCAGAAGCACTCCCACGGGCGTGTCAGGCTGGGTGGTCCCGGTGATGACGGCTCCTGGCACATACTCAGAGATCTTGATTGTGCTTGTGGGCGGGTTGTTGCCGCGGCGGGTCCTCGACTCGTATATGGTGCGGAAGTGGCTCATGCCGCTTCCATCGTACATGTAAAGCTTGGCAAGGGTTGTGCCCATCAGCTTCTGGGAGGGAACTGCCGAGACATAGCTTCCATAGTCCACCATCTGCTGGTATGTGGACGGGTCCTCGTTTATCCAGGAAGTGATGGCTGCAAGCTTGCCATAGACCATGTCGAAGTCTGTGAAGATGTACTTGGAGCCGCGGCTGTCAAGTATGGCTGTGGACTCGTTCTCATTTTGGGACAGGTAGAACCTGGCTGAGTCTATCACCCCTGCCTGGAAGTTATTGGCAATAACTGGCCTCCTCGACTCGTAGACTATCCAGTTTCCATAATCCCACCAGCTGAATATGCTGTACTCGGGGTTATGAGAGGGATCTTCGTAATAGGATGTGGCAGGAGTGCTCTCCTCCAACCACTTCAAGGAGTCGTACCAGTCATCGGCTATCTGCGGCGTGCTGCCAGATATTGCCACCACGTCCCCGACAGATGGCAGTATCAGGATGGCGAAGATCAGGGCCACCGCCGCCTTTGGCAGGTCGCCTTCGCGCTGTGCCATCCTGGACCTGAGGAACCGGGTCCCCTCAAAGAAGAGCACGCTTATAAGAATCCCTGCGCTTATGGAGAAGAGGTACAGGAACCTCACCTGGCCCACTGTCAGAACCAGGATGAAGACCGACCAGATGAGCAGCAGCAAGGCGCCATGCTTCCTCTCACTTCGCCTGATGAAGGCACCAAGCGCTATCAGCCCGGCCAGCGAGTAGAGAATGTTCAATCCCAGGTCGGAGACGAGGTTGACCCTCACGTAAATGGGCTCGGCCTCTGCAATCTTGCCAATCATTCCCCCTCCCAGGAGGTACTCGCCGCCTGTGCTGACCAGGGCATCTGCCTCAGAGAAGATCCAGAACTGGCCCAGGAAGTGGAGCATCAGGATCAGAGCATAGGAGAGCACCGCTATCGCGATTGGGAAGACCGCCCAGTGAACCTTCCTGGTAAGGAGCATCTGCGATAATCCAAAGAGGAGCAGAGTGGCAATCAGCATTCCTGCTGTGATCAGGAGCGACGGAGAGAGCCAGACCGTAGTCCCAAATGGAGCCATAAGCGCTAGCGCCACTCCAAAGGCAATCAAGGCCGGGAGGACTGTACCCCTGGATGAGACTCCATCATGAAGGTCCAGGATCATCTGCGCCAGGACATAGATGAAGATCACACCCAGGTAGATGGCAGCTCCGGCCCAGGTATAGGCGAGTGCCGCCATTACCAGGCCGCAGAACGTTGCGTACACATACCTCTTCTCATGCCTGGAGTATGCCAGCACCAGGAACATCACCATTCCAGAGAAGAAGAGGCCCTCAAGGACGTGGTGGTCAGTAGCAGAGAACATGGACTTGAGAAGGTAATAAGGCGCAAGAGCCGTCATGAATGCCGAAAGAAGGGCCACCTTTCCGTCAAAGAGCTCTCTTGTCAGGTAATATACTACAAGGATGGTAACAGAGCCAAAGATGACTGGCATCACTGCCGCCACCACCTCAATGCCGTGCTGGCTGTGTATTCCAAGCGCCAGAGAGACTCCTGCGATGAGCTGATCGAAGAGGGGCGGCCAGGTAAGCTCCATGCCATGGGGATAATCCATATAAGAATCGAACCAGAGCGTGTTTGGGAAGTGGCTTACAGTATACAGTATTCTACGCATATGATAGAAGGTGTCATAGCCGTCGAAGAGCACATTTCCATCTACAAGGGCGTTTCGACCTGAATAAAATCTTAGCATCAGGCCGAGGATGAAGGCAACCAGAACTCCGGCGTACTCATTCCTCTTCTCATGATCCATGCGCCCGTATAGGTACGATCAATATAAAAAGATTGTACGCTGATGGCTCGAAAAAGTATTTAGGCAAGGATTTCCAGGTTTAACCAGTGAGAGCGGGACTACCACATAAGGGGAGGCGCAATAGTTGGATTCCGATCTCTGGGTGATCTCAGTTATCGGCAGGGATCGGCCAGGGCTGATACGCGATATCCTGAGCGAGCCTGCAAGGGAGAGAGTAAACGTTATAGACCTGGACCAGAGGGTGATGCACGGCCTGTTCATAATGTCCCTGGTGGCCGACTTTGGCCAGGCAAGCATCACGCCTGCAAATCTTGAGTCCAGGTTTAAGAAGATCTCTGCAAGCCTTGGGATTGAGGTCAGCTTCCTGCCAATAGAGCTCTACAGGGGCAAGCGCAGGTCCAGGAAAGAGATCTATGTGGTCACAATACTTGCCAGGGACAGGCCGGGAATAATATTCGATGTGACAAGCCTCGCAGCAGAGATGGGCATAAATATAGAGAAGGCACTGGTGACCGCCCGAGGCGAGCTCATATCCATTGAGTTCGTCATGGACTTTTCAGAATGCGATATGGAATCGTGCCGCGAATGCCTGAGGAAGGAGTGCGAGGGTCGCGGGTTAGATATAGTCATTCAAAGGCCGGAGAGCTCGCGTAAAGAGAAGAAGCTCATAGTCTTCGATATGGACATGACCATAGTCGACTTCGAGATCATAAACAAGCTGGCGGGATTTGTGGGCGTTGATGAAGAGGTCAAGTCCATAACCGAGAAGGCCATGAGAGGCGAGATGGATTTTGAGGAATCCCTAAGGCAGAGGGTCAGGCTTCTAAAGGGGACGCCAATCTCCACATTAGAGGAGATAGCCAGGGACCTTCAGCTCACACCCGGGTCTGAGGAGCTCATACATCACCTAAAGAGCCTGGGGTACAAGATCGCCCTTATAAGCGGCGGATTTACTTACTTCACAGATGTCCTCAAGGAGAGGCTCGGGTTCGACTATACATTTGCCAACTACCTGGAGATAAATGATGGAATTCTCACAGGCGAGGTCATGGGCGAGATCATAGATGCAAAAGCTAAAGGACGGATAGTCTATGACCTGGCAAGGCTTGAGAATATCAGCCCTGAGAATATAGTGGCCGTTGGAGACGGAGCCAACGACTGCCTCATGATCCAGAACGCCGGGCTTGGAGTTGCATTCAATGCCAAGGAGATATTGAAGAAGGTCTCTGACGGCAGCCTCTCTAGAGAGAACCTGATAGGGCTTTTAAATGTCCTGGGCATTGCAGATAAGGGACGGGATCTGCTCTGAGACCCCGCCGCCACAAGAAATATTTAGGTTCATGGGCTAATAGATGAAGTGAGAAAGACCAGAGTTCTGTGCTTGGCAAGTCGGAATAAATATCTAAATCCTGATTATAATCACCCCCTGGGCGATGGTGATACTGAAAAAGCATTTATACTTGTTTTAGCGTAGATATCCTGGTTTGCTCCATATCATCTTGGAGGATTGAACGATTTGACAACTGTTTATGATGTGGCCCCCAATGATCTGATCAATGCGCTAGCCCAGGAGCTCAAGGCCAAGGAATTGGTCCAGCCTCCAGAGTGGGCGCCTTATGTGAAGACGGGTGTGCAAAAGGAGATGCCGCCTACCAACCCAGACTGGTGGTATGTGCGCTGTGCATCAGTGCTCAGAAGAGTATATGTCGATGGACCTGTGGGCGTATCGCGCCTCAGAAGCTACTATGGCGGAAGACATCGCGCCAGGGTCGCTACAGCCAGCTTTGCCAAGGGAAGCGGCTCGATTGCCAGAACGGCTCTCCAGCAGCTTGAGAAAGCAGGCATGGTAAAGAAGATCAAGAAGGGACGCCAGATAACTGCCCGGGGCCAGTCCTTTGTGGACAATATGGCTTACAGCATAAAGGTCAAGAACCAGCCGCCGGCAGAGCCCGCGCCGGAAGTTACAACTGAACCGTGAGGTAATGAATATATGGTGGATGATGAGCTTGCAGATCTGAGGAGAAAGAAACTCGAGCAGATCCAAAGGCAACAGATGGACTCCCAGATGTACGCTGCTCAGCAGGAGCAGGCCCAGGCAGATCTTGAGGCCAAGAAAGCAGCGGCTATGAGGACCATACTGACGCCCGAGGCCAGGGAACGCCTATCCAGCATTCGCATGACAAAGCCGGAGTTCGTGGCTCAGATAGAGGGCCAGCTGCTGATGCTGGCGCAAAGTGGAAGGTTGCGAAGCGCTATCACAGACGAACAGCTTAAGGCTATTCTCAAGCAAGCTCAGCCTAAGAAGAGAGACATCACCATAAAGAGGATTTAGGCCATTTTCTATGACGATTGCAGTCCTGTTCAGCGGAGGCAAAGACAGCGGGCTGTCCGCCATACTCCTGGAGCCATTCTTTGATGATATGGAGCTAATCACATTCAGCTTTGGGAGAGATGACGATTGTAAGCCTGCAGCACAAGCAGCAAGAGAGCTTGGCCATCCTCACAGGACAGTGGTCTTCGAGACATCAGTCTTGGATAGGGCAATTGATATCTTGAGATCTACGGGCTATCCCAATGATGCTCTTGATTATGTCCATTCTGTGGCTGTTGAGACTTTAGCGCAGGAATGCGAGTTCGTGGCAGATGGAACCCGGAGGGATGACCGGTCGCCAAAGATGGACTTCAGCTCCATACGGTCGTTAGAGGACAGGACTCATGTCCAGTACCTCCGCCCGCTGGCGGGCCTTGGTGTTAGAGCCATTAAGTTTATGGCATCCCAGTACCTCGATTTCGAGGAGGTCCCCTCACAGAAGTACCCGGCCTCAGACTTTGAGGTGGGACTTAGACATGCCCTTGCCGATAGATATGGCAGGAGCGAGGAAGATAAGATATTCCATAAGAGCCACTCGCATACCAGAATTATTCGGAGGAAGAGAGTTGTCCAAGAAATTGAAGGGCAAGAAGATCAGGCTTGCCAAGGCATTCAATCAGAATCGTAGAGTGCCAAGCTGGGTTATTATGAAGACATTGAGACACGTGGTCTCCCACCCCAAGAGACGCCACTGGCGCAGAAGCACCTTAGAGGCATAAGATGGCAGATACTGAGAGAGTTTATACCATTCCGCTTAGAGTTGTAAGGAAGGTTCCAATCTGGAGAAGGTCCAAGAGGGCCATGACAGAGATTAGGAACTACCTCTCCAAGCACATGAAGACACCTGTAGAGAAAGTGAAGATAGACAGCGGACTTAGCGAAGTAGTCTGGGCCAGGGGCGACTCAAAGCCACCTGCAAGCGTGCGCGTGAGGGCTGTCAAGTTTGAAGATGGCGGGGTTGAGGCAGAGTTTGCCGGTCAGCGATAGAAGGATCAGGATCGCGGGCAGCACTCTCCTGGGGGTCTTTGCCAGGTGCACCGAGGAGCTGGTCCTTGTGCCTCTGGAGACGAACGAGGCCACCCGTTGCATTGTAGAAGAGGGACTGGGTGTAAAATCAGTCCCTATAGTCATAGGAGGGTCCTCGGTTGTAGGCTCGCTGACCTGCGGGAACTCCACAGGGTTTGTGACCACACCCCTAGCCAGCGATGACAGCCTAAAAGAGCTCTCCAAACATGGCCGGGCTGCAAGGCTTCCAGGAAGGATTAGCGCTGCTGGAAATGTGATACTTGCCAATGACAGCGCGGCTCTGGTCCATCCAGGCCTATCCAGCAGGGCCGTGGAGATCATTACAAGGACTCTTGATGTCGACGTGGTCAAAGGGACCATTGGAGGCTTGAGGACTGTAGGCATGGCAGGCGTGGTCACCAATGACGGCGTGCTGGTCCACCCCAGGACCTCCGAAGAGGAGATGGCCGTCTTAGACAAGCTCTTTGGACTGCCAATTGATGTGGGCACAATAAACTTCGGGTCGCCCCTGGTTGGTTCAGGAATCCTGGCCAACAGCAAGGGATACATGACAGGGGCAGATACCTCCGGCCCGGAGCTTGGCAGGATAGAGGATGCTCTGGGGTTTTTGAAGTAAGGGGTAATATTATGGAATTTGAGATCCAGGGAAGGTTCAAGGCAGTTGTAGGCAAGGTATGGCATCCGTTCTCCAAGAAAGTGGAGAGCCCAAATGAGAAGAATGCCAGAGATAAGGTCTATTCGCTCATGGGAAGCGAGCACGGGCTAAAGAGGAGCCTCATCAAGATAGACGAGGTGAAAGCCCTTGGCCAGTGAACCCTCTGGCGAGGAGGAGGTCAGAAGGCTCCTGGCTGTCTACCAGCAGTACGAGGCTCAGGCCCAGGCCATAGTCAGGGAGCTGGGGCTGGTGCAGATGACCATGCAGGGCCTAGATGCTGCAGTAAAGGCGGTCGATTCCATGGAGTCGGCAAAGGAAGGCCAGGATATGCTGGTGCCAATAGGGTCGGGCTCATTTGCCTATGCCAAGCTCGCCTCCAAAGAGAGGGTTCTAGTGAACGTCGGCGCGGGAATTACAATTGAGAAGAATGCTGCAGAGGCCAAAGAGGCCCTGACTGCACGCAAGGCTGATGTGGCCGCCGGGTCCAAGAAGCTTAGCGATGCCCTGTCCAGGATCGATCAGGAGATGCAGAAGATCCAGGCAGTGCTATCCAAGTACGAAGAGCAGGCCGGCGGTGCCGGGAGCGAGGGCTTTGTTCAATAAGTTCAAGGAGAAGCTATCCGGGTTCAAGGAAGCTTTAGCCTCCAAGCTGCAGGAGAAGACGGCATCTGCAACTGCTGAACAGGTCGAAGAGAAGCCTTCTATGTCCGAGTCACAGGCCATAGAACCGGCCAAAGTTGATAAGGCCCGTGCAGAAAAGGCCAAGGCAGTCAATAATAAGGTCGGCAATAATAAGGTCGGCAATAATACAGAGCCAAAAGCTGAGTCCAAGCCTGCTGGCAAGCCAGCCGAGAAGGCAAAGGGCAAGCTATCTTTCCTGGAGAAGGCCAAGTCGCTGGTCTTCGAGCAGGAGATAGTCATAGATGAGAAAGACTTAACTGATCCTCTCTGGGCTTTGGAGATGGCTCTTCTTGAGAGCGATGTCGCCTTGCCTGTGGCTGAAGAGATAGTCAAGAACGTCAAGGAAGAGCTGACTGGTGCCAAGAAGAAGCTCACTGCCAACACTGGTGACGTGGCTGAGGATGCCCTGCGCTCAGCGCTATTGAAGATGCTCTCCAAGAACGCCTTTGACTTCGACGAGTTCATATCCAAAGCACAGAGGCCTGTAAAGATCCTCTTTGTGGGCGTAAACGGCACTGGAAAGACCACATCCATAGCCAAGGTGACCAAGTACCTTCAGGATCACGGCTACTCAGTGGTGCTGGCAGCTGGAGACACATTCAGGGCTGGAGCCATAGAGCAGCTTGAGGTGCACGCAAATGCGCTTGGAGTAAAGATTGTCAAGCACAAGACGGGCGGAGATCCGGCTGCGGTCATCTTTGATGCCATAGAGTATGCCAAGGCCCATAAGAGAGACGTGGTCCTGGCAGACACAGCAGGCAGGCTGCACACAAACATCAACCTCATGGACCAGATGAAGAAGATAGTGAGGGTAACCAAGCCCGATATGCTCATATTCGTTGACGAGGCCATAGCCGGGAATGATGCTGTGGAGCGAGCCAGGCTCTTCAATGAATCCGTGGCCATAAACGGGACAATACTCACCAAGACCGATGCAGATGCCAAGGGCGGTTCGGCCATATCCATAGCCTATATCACAGGAAAGCCAGTGCTCTTCCTGGGAGTGGGACAGACCTATGGTGACCTGGTCAAGTTCGAGCCCGAGTGGCTGGTGGATAGACTTCTGGGGCAGTAACCTGCCCTAAGTCATTATCTTCAGGGGTTTTCTATTTTCTGGGCCAATTACGAGTCTATCAGAATGATATAGACATCAGGATGAGCATCAGAAGAAAAGAGCTTTGCAGCCACAAAGCGATCTTATGCCAGCAGATTCTACCCCAATCTGGTAAAGCTTAGATAGCTGCATGCAATTACTGGATGAGCGGGCTTGTGCCTGCCTTGGAGACAGCGATCCGGAGTCCACTAAAGGTGGATCTCTATCTCCAAAATCCCTTATGGGATCAAGCCTCTATGGCTTTAGTGGAGAGTTTATGGCGGCAGGCACATCTCGCATTCCCCTACCCCGTTAGTAACATAGTTACTAAGTAATGATCAGTAACTGAGTTACTAGTATAAATTGTTTCCTATGACCCAGCAAGGGCTATCTGCCCAGGCTGTGCAGATCTCGACGGGTCATAACAGGCTCGCACCTGGATTCCCTATGCCTGAGCACGCTTCCAGGCATGGCATCCATTCTTTTCTAACTTTGGCGATTACAGAATACCAGATCAGATCACCCAGAGTTCGCGAACCTGGGGGCAGCCCCGTCAAGATGAGAGTGCATGAGGGTGAAATAAAAAAGAAAGAGGGAGGGTGGGTGCCTGCTGCAGTAGAGTTCAGGAGGGACGACGCAGCAGGCAAGCTGTGGTCTCATCTGCGCCCTTAGCATCTAAGCTTCTAAGTAGCTTAGATACTAAGTAGTGATCCGTAACTAAGTTACTAGTATAAAATGATTGCTATTGTTGGTACAAGGCTGCTCTGTCAAAACAGGAAAATGACTGAAAGTTTGGGGCTTAAATCATCCTCTCCTCGTCCATCATATCCACCCTCCTGTCATGAGCGGCGTTCATGTACTCCCGTATCATTATTGGAAACGACCGCGACTCCATGAACCTCAGACCCAGCTGCTCGGCCCACCTCTGTATCCCCAGGTCCTGAGAGACCACGGCCGCATCAAGCTCTCTGGCCAGGAGGAGGACATCAATATCTGGTGCGCTGTCAAGTATGCCGTACCTAAGAGCGCTCCTGTATTTCTCTCTGAACTTGCGAACGATGCTTCCCACGGTCTCACGCTCTATCTCCTCCTTCATCTCCTTGAGGCTCGATCCGCTCTCAGAGAGGGTGATGCACCTGGATACCGACTCCCAGATGGCCTCCTCGGCCACGTTCATGCCCTTGTTTATCCGCGAGCGCATGTAGTCCACATACTCATAGAATATCTTGGAGGGCACCTTGACCTCATACCTGTCCGGAGTCTTCTTAACCAGCCAGGTGTCCACCTTGATCAGCACCTCAGCATCGCAGTTGTTGTGTCTGGCAAAATCACGCATCTCGTTATAGACGGATGGATAGGGCACATAGCAGCTTATCCCCAGGTGAAGCCTGGCCTGAGCCACCCGGTCGAGTATGGCGTTCATGCCATCGCAGATGCCTGTACAGCCTTCACTCTCCCAGGCCTGAGAATCGGTCAGAGCGGTGGTGTCCAGGACGAACCTCTGGCGCAACATCGCTTCTAGGTATAGGCGAGGTGGTATAAGAAGATCTTCTCTCAAATTTGGCCGGGGATAAAAGATGAATTGACCAAATATTTTATTGTAATTATTATGATATGGAAAGCCATACCAGTAGAAATAATAACTGGTTGCAGCATAGCAGCAGGCCAAAAAGATGATGCCCTTGCAGGATAGACATAACCTGCAGGCGTCGGCTATATGTGTCTAAGCGTTCCTCTCTGCTTGACGAACCTATCCCAGTTCCAGGGCTCGTCGAGTATCTTGACCTCAACGCTCTTAATACCGCTTATGCCCTCAACCCTGCGTTTCACCTGGTCAGTCAGATGGTTTACCAGAGGACATGCCTGGGTTGTGAGGACCATATCCACCTCCACCAGGTCTCCACTCACCCTTATATCCTTGATCAAGCCCAGGTCAACTATGTCTATCCCCACCTCGGGGTCTATGACATCTTTGAGGGCTTTCCTTACCTCTTCCTCCAGCACCTGCTCAGCCCTGATCTTCTCAGCCTCAGGCCAGGGCATAGACCTCTCCATCTCCCTGAGCCTCTCCTCCAGCCGGTTCTGCCTGTCAAGCAGCCTGCTTACCACTCTGAGCATTGGGTCTGGCAGGTTGCCGTGCTCCAGGTCAGCCAGTGAGCCCTTGCATTCAGGCTCGGCGATCCTGCCAGGCACTCCAACCACAGTGGCCCCGGGAGGCACGGGCCTTACAACAACAGATCCAGCGCCAACCTTGGCACCTCTGCCTATGGTTATTGGGCCCAGAACCACGGCTCCGGTGCCCAGCACCACTCCGTCCTCAACAGTAGGATGGCGCTTCTTCTTGTCGAGGCTTGTACCTCCCAGGACCACGCCCTTGTACATCAGGACGTCGTCCCCAATCTCAGCAGTCTCGCCTATGACCACGCCCATGCCGTGGTCTATGAAGAACCTCCTGCCGATTTTAGCACCAGGATGGATCTCGATGCCTGTTAAAAATCGGCCTATGTTTGAGACCAGCCTGCCTGGAAAATAGAGCTCGTGCGACCAAAGGAAGTGGGATGCCCTGTATATCCAGAGGGCATGGAGCCCGGGATAGCAGGTGATAACCTCCCATACAGTCCTGGCCGCAGGGTCTTTCTTAAAGACCGTTGCAATATCCTCTTTAAGGCTCATGTCATTTCAGGCTTCAAAGAGCTCAGTGCTCAGGTAGCGCTCGCCGGTATCTGGCAGGATCACAACTATCATCTTCCCAATATTTTCAGGCCTCAATGCCACCTGCAGTGCAGCAAAGGCTGCAGCTCCAGATGAGATGCCGGCCAGGATGCCCTCCTTTCTGGCAAGGTCTCTGGCAGTCCTGACTGCATCATCATACTCCACAGGTATGATCTCATCTATCAGGTCCATTCTTAGAACATCTGGCACGAACCCGGCTCCTATTCCCTGGATCTTGTGAGGCCCGGGCTTTCCACCCTCAAGCACTGGAGACGCGGCAGGCTCGACAGCTATCGCCGTAAAGCCGGGCCTGCGGGCTTTGATGAGATCGGCCACGCCAGTGATGGTCCCGCCGGTTCCAACTCCTGCAACCAATATATCGATCTTGCCGTCTGTATCGCGCCATATCTCCTCTGCTGTGGTCCTTCTATGCATCTCTGGGTTGGCGGCATTTCGAAACTGCTGGGGTATGAAGTAGAAGTTGGGGTTCTCAGAGACCATCTGCTCGGCCTTGCGTATGGCTCCAGGCATTCCCTCCTTTCCAGGAGTGAGGATGAGGTCGGCTCCAAGAGCCTTGAGAAGCTTTCTCCTCTCTATGCTCATAGTCTCGGGCATGACTAAAACGAGCTTATAACCCTTGACCGCAGAGACAAAGGCCAGAGCTATGCCGGTATTGCCACTGGTGGGCTCGATGATTACTGTATTGTCCTTGATATGCCCGGCCTTCTCGGCAGCTTCTATCATGGCCACGCCTATGCGATCCTTTACGCTGCTTAATGGGTTGAAGGATTCTATCTTGGCAAGGACTGTGGCCTGCGATCCCTCGGTGATCTTATTCAATTTGACCAGCGGCGTATTGCCCACGGTCTTGGTTAAATCCTCGTAGATTCTTCCCATGAGTTGACCTCCCTATTGCCCGGGTCGAGGCAATACATAATAATTATTCTTGAAGTCGAGCATCATATATAGCATTTTCAGACGGATCTATGCAGGATTTATCAGAGATCAAAGCCTACTTCTGCCGCCTCTGGCATGCATTCACAATCGTTAACCAATCGCAAAATATATAAGATTTCCCTTCAGGCATAGCCCATAGCTTGAGGATAAAGTGAACCGTGATTTGAGCCCTTGCGACTCATAGCGTGCATCTGGTCCGGAAATTTTTATATGTTATGAGGAGTATATAATATTCTCTGTCGATTATGGCAGCCCGAATGTGCCAAAAATTATCTCATTCTTGAGGGCACTTCTGACCGGCAGTGCCGATTGCCTGCCAGTGAGCCTGCCCGATAAGTCACAAGCACAAATGAAGAGCTGCTGATAGATAATCACAGCACGACTCCTGCAGATGAGGTGGAATTGATGGATGTACTAGACCTGATCAAGATGGATCACCAAAAAGTTCTGGAAGCTTTCAATGAGCTTGAGAGGACCAACCAGACTGATGTCCACATGAGAAATGACAAGTTCAGCGCACTCAAGAAGGATGCCGCAGGCCATATGGACGCAGAGGAGAATGTCTTCTATCCTGCCCTGAAAAATGTCATCCCGGACCTGATGAGCAGATCATATGACGAGCACGCCAGAGCCAGGAGTGCTCTAAACGACCTGGGAGGAATGTCCAAGAACGACGACCGCTGGCTGGCTAGGCTGATCTCTGCACGGGACCTGATAGTGAGCCATATGCAGCTTGAAGAGGGCCCGGTCTTCGACGCCACTCGCAAGGCATTCAATGAGGTCGAGCTTCAAAACCTGGCCGGCAAGTTCCAGGAGGCAAAGGGATTCTTGCCAGTCCCGCCGGCCGCTGCAGCATCAGCATCCATGCGCGGCACAGGTGCTGATGTAGTCTCGCCTCCATCATCCATGGCTGAGGCTGGAATACACAGGCTCCTATCTGCAAGCACCCTGAAAGGGGATAAAGTGAGGAACCCCCAGGGAGAAGACCTGGGAAAGATTGAGGACTTCATGATCGATCAGGCTTCAGGATACATACCCTATGCAGTCCTCTCATTTGGCGGGATTGCAGGCCTGGGCGACAAGCTCTTTGCAGTTCCCTGGGGGGCTATGGCTCTGGATAGGGACAGGCATGAGTTCGTTATCAACATCAGAAAGGACGTCCTCAAGGATGCCCCCGGGTTCGATAAGAGCAGCTGGCCGAGCACTGCTGGGGGCAAGTGGGCTGATGATATCCGAGCTTTCTATAGTGCGACGAGCGAAAGGACCATGACTCCTGCAGCCACGACTCAGAGGCTCCTATCTGAGGACAGGCTCAAAGGGAGTAAGGTAAGGAACCCCCAGGGAGACGACCTTGGCAAGATTGAGGAGTTCATGATCGACCTGAACACCGGTCGCATCGCCTACGGCGTCCTCTCCTTTGGCGGTTTCCTGGGCATGGGCGACAAGCTATTTGCCGTGCCCTGGATGGCCCTGGCAAGAGATGAAGCCCGAAATGAGTTTGTGCTCAATGTCGATAAGGACCGGCTCAAGAATGCACCTGGATTTGATAAGAACAACTGGCCCAATATGGCCGAACCCAGGTGGGGCGAGGATATCCACGCCTACTATGAACAGGAGCCCTACTGGAAGAGGTAGATGATTCGACGAGAATGAGAGATATGCAGGATGATCACAGGGAGGCAGGATCATAACTCCCTGCCAACTCTTTTGGCCGTTTGCTATCTGCTGTATGCAGCATCCATCTATGCAACTCTTGCATCTTTGCGGGCAATGATGCCCCAATAGTCTTATTTATGGATTTTATATACCGATATGATCATAGAAGCCGATTCTCATACCCGCCATATCTCTCGCGGCAGCTTGTTTAGCCTCTGCGCCCCGTTATCAGTAGTAAGGAAGGTGTCCTCAATTCCAACCACACCAACTCCTGGAAAGATCATCTTTGGCTCCACAGCGATTGTCATGTTCTTCTGGATCATGTGATCCAAGGGAGCCAACACCGGGTACTCATCCAGCTCCAGGCCCACTCCATGGCCCACGAACCCACACTTATTGTCGGGCAAGCCTCCCAGGTAGTCCTTGTATCCAAGCCGCTCTCCAAGGGTCTCGGAGAGGTCAAACAGGTCCCGTCCAGTCCTCCCTGGATGGAGCTCTCGCACTACGGCCTCCTGGATCTCCTGGCAGGCCGTGTAGGCATCTTCCAAGTTCTGGGATAACTTGCCAATGGAGAATATCCTGGTCGCATCTGCGATATATCCATTGTAAATTCCAACAAAATCCGCATGCACAGGCTCATTTCGCCTTATCTTCCCAAATCCAGCACCCTGGGGAAAGAAGAGGGAGGTTCCTCTTCCGCCTGTGGATGCCGCAAGAAAGCTAGGAGCCGCAGCATCAGGGCCGGACATGAGATGGCCCAGAGGCACTATGCTATTGAACCTCCTGAACTTGAGCGACCCCTGATGTCCCATAGACCTCATCACAGATTCAACATGGCAGGCGAGGTCCACCTCCCTCATTCCCTCTTTGATATGCTCTGGGATAGATGCAAGGCCCGCATCCAGAATCCTTGCAGCCTCCCTGATCAGGGAAAGCTCGAACTCGGACTTCACTGAACGTATGTGCTTTATCATCTCTGAGACATCAACGAGCTTTACATCACCCAAGACGTCAGCCACCCTGGAGTAGATGCTGTGAGGCAGAACATCAAACTCCAGGCCGATCACAGCGCCTGATGGTATACCCAGGTCTGATTTGAGGTTCCTCAGGCCTTTGAGAGGCTTTACCTCCAGAGGTGACTCCTGCTTTGCCCTCTCAAGGGACCTTTTAACCATCAATATGGGCTCGCAGTCCCTGGGAATGTAGATCAGCCCATCCTGGGCGGTGCCTGAGAAATAGCACATATCCGTGGACTGGAATAGAATCGCCCCAGCCATCTCTCCCATCACGGCCTGGAACTTCTTGATTCTGTTATCGATCTCAGACTTAGGGTGCAGGATATACTCCATTCTATCTACCTCTGACCTCGCCGATACCTGGAACTCAGCATAGTGCTGCTTTTCTTAGAGGCATCGTATGCAGTCCGGGCTCAAGAAGGATCTCTTCTTAATCTTATAGCGATTTGGTGCTGAAAGCTCGCTCTCGATATAAATAAGCTGCTGAGGATAAGAGAAGATTTCTCAGTTTCCCTTTACCTGACTGAAAAGCAGACCTGATCCCGCAAATTGATCTGCTGGATACGGCCCCTCTATCCCGCTATCTTGACATACTTGCTATGGCATATACTGTCAGGAAAACTGAGCTAATAGGGAGCACTGGGCAAGCATGAGAAGGTGCGCATCTCACTAAACAGTCTTGCTATATCCGAACCTTATGGAGATATTGCAAAGAGATAATAGAGCGATATATATAGATTAAAAAACAAGAGCAGGCGATGTAAAATGGAAAAATCAGAGTTCGCAGATTACCTTAGGGGCAGGCAATTAAAAAGAAGCGCCGAGCTATCCAACGCAGTCGGAGTCTCCAAAGACCAATTTGAAACATGGGTAAATGCTATGTCAGATAACGGCATAATCGATTCCTACAGAATATGCTCCCACTGTGGAAAGGAATGGATAACTATGACGGAGATGGAGAACCTCATTCGAGACGGAACGAATCCAAAAAGAATCTTGGATGAGATTCCTTCAGGGCATGAATAGGCGATGGCGACAAGACTTAAAGCCTCGCCTAGATGAGTCTTCCAGTGATAGAAGTTCCCAGCTATAGAAGCTACCAGCTATAGAAGCTCCAAGAGTTCCTCTTCAGTGATCCCAAGCTGCTCTAAAATCTCATGAGCGAGCCAGTCACCTACATCATCATCTCCATGAATGGGAATGGTTGTGGCCCTCACATCCAGATACTTCCAGCGAGCATGGCCGCCTCTCTGATTTATCTTCAAAAACCCCAGCTCTCTGGCTGCCTTCTCCAGATCTATGGCTTTAATGGACATAGGCCTTGGTCAGCTCCACATCTTCTGGCATGGGCAGCCCTTTTTCCTTATACTCCTGCAAGATCATATCAAAGACGCAGGCGAGCTCTGCCTGGGCATCCTCTTGGGTTCTGCCCCAGGCATGGCACCCTGGGATTGCTGGAATGTAGGCTGCAAAGGTGCCATTGTCATCAGGGCGGATGACCATGGTGTAATCTGGGAGGCGCTTCATAATCTTTATCTCTTTGCGCTGCAAGAATATAAAATTAGCTGTATATCTTTTCAATCTCCATTTGATTGACGACAGTGGATAGATATGACGGCATTTACTTGAGCAGGCGAAACAGAGTTCCAGGCGAATGCGCAGGCGTAAGGCAGTTATACTCAGTCTATATAATTTTATCTAGCTTTTGTGGCCAAAACTATGCCCTGCTGCACCGGAGATGGTCGAGGTGGATGACAAACTGGCGGCTTGGAATGTAAAAGAAGAGGATTATCCCTCCAATAAGAGCATAGAGGAGAAGCTCAGATTCTTGCTTCGTTATGCTGTGCTGGCGCCCTCTGGACCAAACACTCAGCCCTGGAAAGTACACCTGCGAGGAAATGAAGTCATGCTGATGGCTGATTTTTCAAGATCCTTGCCAAGCGTTGACTCCAACAACCGAACTCTCTTTATGAGCAACGGCTGCTTTCTGGCCAATCTGCTCATAGCTGCAGAGCATTTCGGCTTTGGATATGATATAAAATATCTCCCTGAGGGCATTGAGAGCGACAAGATTGCTGTGATCGGGTTTGATGAGGAGGGTGCGAGAGCCAGGAATTTCCCAGATCTTTTCAATATGATAACTAAGAGGCACACAAACAGGAAGCCTTACGAAGATAGGCAAATCGAAGCCGAGAAGCTGAGGAGCATGGCAAACTGCATAAACGAGCCTGGGTTTAAGCTCGACATTCTGACAGACGACTACGGGAAGGGTGCTATGGCTGAAATTCTGGCAGAGGCGCATAAGATCCAGCTCGGAAATAAGGAGTTTCGCAGAGAGCTTGCCTCCTGGGTTAGGCCCAACAACTCTGATAAGAAGGACGGCCTTCCTGGTTATGCCTTTGGATACACTGATTTTGAGTCCTACTTTGGCTCATTCATCTTTGGCACCTTTGATATGTCGGGATCAAGGGCTCGCATCGAGACCGCCTACATGAGAGCGTCTCCTGCAGTGGGCGTGCTATCCTCTGATAAGGATGACAGGCTTACATGGATTTTGGCCGGGATGCTATTTGAGAAGCTCTTTCTGGCAGCCACAGAGATGGGCGTTTGCTTCGACCTGTTCAGCCAGCCCATGGGCATTCCTAAGTTAAGAGAGGAGATGTCAGAGATCCTCAAAGCGAACTACCCACAGATATTGATCCGGATGGGATATGCAGATCCGGCAAAGCATACTCCCAGGAGGCCAGTAGAAGAGGTTCTTGTCTCCTGATTTTATATAGCATGTCATATATCTATAAACCATATAAATCCCTCCTGTAACATTTTTAGAAAAACTCTAAATCAACTCCACATTGTATTTACTATTCCAATTGATCTATCAATATGATGGCTGTATAGCCATTTATCCAACCGGAAACTAGATATGTTAATGATGCATAACTAGATATTTGTCGCGTTGTGGATCAGCGGGCTAAGGCAGAGTGCCGGAGATCCAATGGCTTGATAACGGCCGCTTTGTCGGACGTTGCTTGTGGCCACTTGTACAAGCTGGGGTTTGAGAGGTGCGCGCCGTAGAGGGCGCAGCATATCTCAGCTTGCAGGTCCGGCAGGCCAGATCCTGGCACATGATGCGGCGCAAGGGTATGTGATGGCACAGAGCAGGGTCAGGCCCCTCATCTCTATGGTGTCGGGTCCCTGTGAGAAGGGCGCTGTGTGAAATTCCGGCGCTGCCCTGGCTATGCTGTGCCGCGCATGCTGTCAGAGCAGGCTTTGGATAAGGCTACCACTACGGTGGTCGGCCCCCTACAGGGGCGCTGCGGATCGGCGCTTATTCGGCCTGTATATCCCTTGCATCTCGTATCATCCATCAGAGAAGAGTATTTTAAATTCGGTTCCATTGCTCATGTCGATCTGCAGGGTTCCCTTGATCTGCTTGACCAGATCTGTGACCAGCTTAAGACCCATGGTCTGAACCTTCTGGCGATCAATGGATTTTGGCAGCCCGGCTCCATTATCTTCGACGACCAGCAAGACGTTATCTCCTTCCAGGTGGCGGAGAGTGATCCTGATGATGCCAGTTCTGTGTTCTGGGAAAGCGTGCTTGAGGCTGTTTGAGGCCAGCTCGTTTACTATCAGGCCGCAGGGAATGGCCTTGTCTATCCCCAAAAGCACCTCATCTAAGTCGAGCTTGAGCCCTATCTGCCGCCTGTCGACTCCAAAAGAGCTGAAAAGGAAGCTGGTCAGGTTGCTTATGTACTCTGCAAAGTTCACCCGGGCCAGGTTCTCGGACCGATACAGGCTCTCGTGGACAAGCGACATAGACCGCACTCTGTTTCGGCACTCTTCCAAAACCTCTGTCACGCCCTCATCCTTGATGTATCGGGCCTGAATGTTGAGCAGGCTGGAGATTATCTGCAGGTTGTTCTTGACCCTGTGATGAACCTCCTTTAAGAGAGCCTCCTTCTCTTGAAGAGACGCAGTCAGCTCCTTTTCAGCTCTCTTGCGATCTGTGATGTCCCTTATGCATTCAATCGCTCCAACTATGTTTCCCTGGCAGTCGCATAGTGCGGACGCCACTCCCATAAGGTAAACCTCGCCGCCGCCGAGGTTTGGCATGTACGACTCGCCCATCAGGGCATCATCCTTTCTCTCTACCTTGGAATATCCCTTCTCTATCTCCGCCTGGGGCCTGAGGACAAGATCTATTAAAATCGGCCTCCTCTGTCCATAAAAAGGCAGGGAATGCTCATAATTTCCTTTTCCCAGGATATCCTTGGCCTTGACACCAGTCAGGGACTCGATAGCACGGTTCCAGGCTATGACCCTGCCATCTCTATCAATGACCACGCTTGCATCAGGCAGAAAATCGATGATATCCTCAAGGCGCTGCCTTGATTCTCTTAGAGCTTCTTCTGCCTTTTTGCTCTCTGTGACATCGGCGCCAATGCCAATCCCGCCCACCATCCGGCCATCCTTATCCAGGAAGTTGTTGGAGTGCCATCGAAGCACTCTTTGCGACCCGTCCTTGCAGAGTATAGATGTCTCAAAGTTCTCCACACGCTCGTCCTTGAGAAGCACCTCTCTGACTCTCTCAATCATCTCAGAACGGCGTTCCAGGTCCGGGTAGAGCCATTTCCAGCTCATGGCATGGCCCAGGGCCTCATCTCTTGAGTAGCCTGAGATGCGCTCAGCTGCGTGGTTCCAGAATGTGATGTTTCCCCTGGCATCAAACATGTCTATCCAGATGGCAGCAGTATCGAGCATCTCATTTTGGAAAAGAAGAAGTTGGGAGAGCCTCTCCTCGGCGAGCTTTCTTTCAGATATATCGCTGGCTATGACGCATAGCGCCTCTCTTCCGCTGTAGGTGATGAGGTTGCTATTGACCTCGAAGTCCACCAGAGTGCCATCCATGCGGCGATATTTTCTGAGACCTATGAAGTGATGGCCGTCTTTTCTGACCATCTGTATGTTTGCATCTATGCCCTCCCTATCATGGGCCACTATATCGTATAAGCATAGATTTGGTATCTGGTCAGGGCTGTAGCCCAGAAGGCTGTAAAATGCAGCATTTGCATCCAGCAGGTGCTTATCCTCTAAATTGATCAGGAAGACCATATCTGTAGATTGCTCTACCACGGCACGGTAGCGCTCTTCGCTCTCCCTGAGCGCGCCTTCGGCCTGCTTCCTCTCTGTGATGTCGTTTAGGATTACCACTTTTCCGCCGAACTTCTCGCTGACGTCGAGCATCTGGGCGATCTTGACCAAAAACTGTCGCAGACCTCTGTCGGTGTCCATCTCCTTTTCAAATATCGCTTCCCTCTGATCTCTCTCATCCAAGGCCGATAGCTCACCTGCAATCCAGGGAATGGCCTTTTTGATAGTCGCATCTTCCCCGAGGTCAGGCTCCATACAGGTGCCAAAGAAGAGCTCGCAGGCTGACTGGTTCATGCTGCTTATGCCGTTCTCCTCATCAAGAAGTATCACCGGGTCCCTCAGGCTCTTGAATAGTGTTAGATACTTATTTTTCTCATTGGTGATGATTCGGTTGGCACACTGAAGCTCCTCTAACTTCTGGCTGTGCTCTAAGCTCTGCCACTCCATGCAAAAGCCCAGCTCAATGCGGTCAAAGAACCTATCTATGATGAGGCGATATGATCTCTCTTCTTCGACATCGAGCCCGGCCTGAGCTATGAGATCCTGGTAGCTTTGGCGGTAGTACTTCATCAGTCCAAGGAACATGCCCAGGCTCACTCCCCGTTCCCTGTGCCTCTGCGCCTCAAGTATTCCAAAAGATGCAGTAGGATCTCTGCTATAATCATCCTCAGGCGCCAGCTCCGGGACGCAGCCCCGGCGGCTCAAGGCCTCCAGGAGGGAACTGGATAGGCCAGCTATAGAGGTCCTCCACTCCTCATCCAAAGTGGAGGTATACCTGGCATAGCCTCTCTCCTTGGCATAATTGAGGACTCTGTACATCAGCCAATCCTCATGACTGGCCACGAGATCTGCTAGTCTCCTCATGGTACCATCCTTTATAGCTGGTGAACCGGCCTTGGAACCCTGATTCATCCATTTAGGACAAAATCAGGGCTAATCCCCGCCAATTTATTGGCGGGATACAGCCCGCACCTATTCCAATTACTTTCTCTCCCTGCAGCTCAACTATATAATCAAGCTCATCCAAATATGATTTAACGAGCTGATCCCAATTCTTTCTCCCGGCAGTGCGTTAGCAGCACCTTAATTTTCGAAACCATAAAGACATTTATTCGGATAATTAGGAAAAACTCATATCTGGTAGCTTTTATCTTCCCATTTTGCGAATAAACTTGTGTTTAGGACGACAAGTATTCAAAATGCCAAAGAGGCCTCACCGTACAAGTTTCACCGTACAAGTTTCAGGATGAGCTCTATTAAATCTTTAATATGTGCATGAACAAAGCCGCTTTGTAGGCTAAAAATTTAAAGTTGGGATATATATTTGAAAGCACTATTCTTATTGCCCCATCTTCGCCCTCACCGGCGCCAGTATCTCAATCATATAAGCAGCACAGCTCTTCTTGAGGTCCATAGGATGCATCTCCCCCTTCACAAAGGCCGCTTCCAGATCATCGTACGTCGCAAATGTGGAATCCCCACCGAACTTGGCCGGCCTCTTGACTGTGATCCCGCCCTCGATCCTGGGGAAGACGTGGTATTTGAATATCGCCAGAACAGGATTGTTCTCGACTACCTTGGCAGGGCAGAAGGCTGACATGATCTTCTTCTCTATGTCCTCAGCAGGCTCATCCACTGCTATGTTGTTGCCCTTGGAGGATGACATCTTCTCGCCGTTTAGCCCCGGAATCAGAGGAGTGTGCATGCACACGGGCGCAGGCAGGCCCATGCGGGGGAGCTCTTCCCTGGCCAGCATATGGATCTTCCTCTGATCTATGCCGCCCACTGCAAGGTCGATCTTCAGATCGGCTATGTCTATGGCCTGCATCAGGGGATAGATCATCTGGGATACCATGGGGTTCTCTGCATTCCTGGAGACCTCGTCCATGCTGCGCTTGGCGCGGTTTAGGGTGGTATTCCTGGCAATCTGCAGGATCTTTAGCATGTATTCAGGCTGGAGCTGGTAGCTTGTGCCGTATACGAACTCAGTCCTCTCCGGGTCCAGGCCGAGAGCCATGAAGCAGTCCCGGTTGTAGTCTGCGATCTTCCTGACCTCTTCTAAACTGCCCTTCTCATTGAGGAATGCGTGCAGGTCTGCCAGGAGTATGACCACATCAAAGCCCACCTTCTGCAGGTCGAGCAGTTTGTTGGCTGTGATCATATGCCCCAGGTGTACTTTGCCTGAGGTCTCATATCCTACATAGGCGCGTGGATGCTGCTTGTTCTCCATCAGCGCCTTGAGCTCATCTAAAGTTACTATCTCCTCTGTGTTCCTGATCGCCAGCTCTAGCCTATCCAAAGAATAATCACCACAAGACCAGTAGAATTCAGGTGTATAATGCTTTTGGTTCCGTAAAGCCGTCATTGGAGACAGAGGTCAGGAAGCAGAGGTCAGGAAGCAGGCTGGAAGCACAAGAGAGATGAAGTAATTACATCCTGCCAATATTTTCTCTCAGATTCCTTAAGGGTAAGCAGGAATACTCCAATTATTAGCTGATGCTTAGACTGCGATCAATGCTTGGCACCTGAGGCATGCTCTAGAACATTATGTACATAAGACGAAATCTGCCTAAATGTATAATCCCAATCTTCAATTATGCCTAATGGAAATGCGAATCAAGGAATCGTCGATAATCTTTTAAGGTAGCATCTGCTATAAACGAAGACTTCGAATCGTGGTGATGCAAGAATGAAGAGTTTAATTATCGTCGCCTTGATGGCAGCCTTGTCATCTACGGCTATAGCTGGTATTTCGATTGACTCGATAGCAGCCCCGCTACAAGAGCATGTAAATATCAGCCAGCAGGATATAGAAAATAAAGTGGTAGAGCATATAGTACAGGGCAACCTGACCGAGGAGCACCTCAGCCAGGAAGTAAATTCCACTAAAGAGCAGATTAAGAAGCAGGCTGTGGAACACATCAACCAGAGCCTGAATGTAACATCAGAAGAGATCTCGCAGATGGCAAAGGAGGAACTCAAGAACCAGGTAAACGCGAAGGTCGAGCAGCCTGGATTCGAGTATGTCCTCGCCCTGACTGGCATACTTGGAACCGCCCTGGTTCTGAGAAGAAGACATTAGCTATAAGTGTGGATCTATATTGAGAAGAGCCGCGATATAGACCCCAAACGCCAGAAGGATTTCCGCCATGGATAGCAGAAATGACTCCATAAACAGAAAGAAATCATCAGCAGCACTGCTCTCAGTGACCTCGAATACTGCTTTGGTGCTGCTCAAGCTCACTGTTGGGATAATGATTGGATCGGTCTCGGTAATATCAGAGGCCATCCACTCAGGCGTAGACCTTCTGGCAGCGGTGATAGCACTATTTGCAGTCAGGACATCCGGCAAGCCTGCAGATCCAGAGCATCCTTTTGGCCACGGCAAGGTCGAGAATATATCAGGCACAGTTGAAGCTCTGCTCATATTCCTGGCCGCAGGCTGGATCATCTTTGAAGCAGCAAAGAAGCTGACGAATCCAGAGCCTCTAGAGGAAGTCGGCTGGGGTGTGGCCGTGATGATTATCTCCTCAGGTGCAAACTTACTGGTATCAGGAATGCTCTTCAAGGTAGGCAGAGAGACTGACTCCGTGGCATTGCAGGCTGACGCCTGGCACCTGCGTACAGACGTATATACATCGGCAGGAGTCATGGCAGGACTGGCCATAATCTGGATAGGGAAACTGGTGGTGCCAGGAATAAACCTGGATTGGGTAGATCCAGTGGCAGCCATTGGAGTGGCACTGCTGATCATCAAGGCCGCCTACAAGCTCACAGTAGAATCTGCTCGCGACCTGATGGATGTAAGCCTTCCAAAAGACGAAGAGGCAGGCATAAGGAAGCTGATAGCTGCCTTTGCGCCAGCCGTGAGAGGATTTCACAGGCTCCGCACCCGGAAGTCGGGATCTCATCGATTTGTCGAGTTCCATATGATAGTAGACCCCTCAATGTCTATAGATGAATCTCATAGAATAGCAGATATGATAACCTGCTCCATAAAACAGAAATATCCTGACACTACTGTCAACATCCATATCGAGCCCTGCAACTGCAACTTTGAAGTTGAAGGCAAATGCGATTGTCTCCTTAGCGCAGAGGATAAAGAGGCAATAAAAGTGAAAAGATCGTAGTATCTCAATCAGATGCGGATCTATTCGTGAATTATATCAAGGTGATAGTTTGCTCAATAAAATAATGATAGCAACAGATGGATCTGATGCCAGCAGGCACGCTGCAGATCTGGGCATTGGCCTGGCCAAACGCTCAGCTGGAAAGGTCATCGCTGTCTATGTGGTGGATATTGAGAGGCTGGCCAACCTGCCCGGCTATGCAACATTGCACGGCCTGAAAGAGAGCTTGCTCGATGCCATGCTCAAGGAAGGCAAAGAGGCAGTAGCATATATCGAGGAGAAATCAAAGGAAGAAGGAATATCCTGTGATAAAGTGATACTAAAAGGAGATCCAAGCGAGAAGCTTCTTAGATATTCAAAAGAATCAGGAGCAGATATCCTGGTGATTGGAAGCATTGGGCGCACTGGCGTTAGCCGGTTTCTTCTCGGCAGCGTGGCAGAAAAAGTGGTCAGGCACTCAGAGGTTCCAGTTATGGTGGTACCATTTAACTTGAAGGAACGCCCAGGAGATTTCTTTATAGCAGGATAGAATCCATCGACTGAAATAAGTCTAAGGCCTGCTTTTAGTCCCAGAATCTCTTGGTTCTGGCATAATCTCTCTCTGCCTTGAGTATGTCCCTGTAAAAATCCTCCTCATCAATTCTGAGCTTGCCTATTACTCTTGAAGCAGTCTCTGGTCCAAGCCCTCTACTGGCCAAAGCAATGGCTGCAGTCTTGCCGTAGCTGAGCACCAGGTTGGCATTTCTAAAGACCTTCTTGGTCCGCCTCTTCTCCTCAGCAGTCTTGTTCTTCTCAAGCTTCTTGACGATCTTGATGTCATCTTCTTCCCAGGGCTTGAGGGCTGCCACCATCTTTGAGCCGCAGATCGGGCACTCAGGCTGATCAGGTACCCTGCTTACGGCACGGACGGACTTCCATTTCTTGCAGTTGACGCAAAACAGGATTACCCTATCATTCATTATCCTGTTCTTGAGAAGCTCAATTACAGCCCCGTCGGCATGCTCAGGGGATGTCACGTCCCTGCCGCCGCCCCTGCCGCTCGAACCTATTGGGCTTATGCCGCCTGTCTGGAGAGATATTTCCCCATCCCTCAGGCGGTTAAGCACCAGGCTTGCCCGGACCAGATCCAGGCGGTCGTGATAGATCTCCCTCAAGGCTTCTCTGTACATTGGAGTGCCCTCAAATACTCCAAGGAGCCTGGTTATGCTAACCTTCTGATAGTCTATGTCCCTGGAGAGTGCCCCAAACTTCCTGGCCACATGCACCATCTTCCACCTCAGAAGCGTGGTGTTCTTGAGCGTCACCTCCAGTATGGGCTCCATATGGGCGGGGTTGAGCTCAGAGATCATGGCTGCTGCCTCCTCTGCCGCCAGTGCTCTTGGAAGCTTCAGCTCTATCCTGTATGGGTCGATATCCATGACAACGCTTGTGCCAAACCTGGCCGAGAGGAGGGCAGTAATCACCCTGCCTATGGTATCGTTGGTCTTGTGGCCAAAGCATGCATTTATTACGACCATGGGGCCGTCAGACTCTACCACCATATGGGTGTCGTCGGGCACAGGCAGGTCCTTCTTCATCTGCTGTCTTATGAGCTCTATGAACTCAGAGGCCGCCTCGGGATCGATTGGATATCTGTCTGTCAGGTATTTTATGGCAGCACAGTCGCCCTTGCCCTCCAGCTCAAGCATGGCCCTGACCCCGTCTCTTATCCGTCCCACCTCCTGAGCCACATCATAGGGCACAGGTATCTCCTCACCAGTCCAGGAGGGGATCTCTCCACTCTTCTGTATTGGCACAACCTTGACCTGGTCGTCCCCGACCTCTGCTATCTCCCAGATCTCGCCCTTGGTCACGAAGCTGGCACCAGGCTTTGCAAAGCTGACAACGAAGGCCTCATCCAGAGTCCCAACGGGCCTCCGGCCAACTATATCGTAGACCTCGAACCTCTTCTCGTCCGGTATCATGGAGAGGTTCTCGAAGTAGTACTGAAAGCCCCTGCGGCTCCTCTTCAGGATATCGTTCTCAATCCTCGTCAGGCGGCTGTCTTCTATCTGGAGGGCAATATCCCTCAGCTCGTCAATTGTCAGATCCCTGAACGGATAGGCCCGGGTTATGATCTGGTGAGCCCGATTCAAGCTTATCTCCCCAAAATCCATCTCCAGGCCTACCAGCTGGTTTGCCACAACGTCTGTGGGCTTCTCATGGATCTTTATCTCCTCCAAAAGCCCCTCTGAGGCCCGCCTGCATATGGCGCAGGCCTCTGCAATATCGTCGGGTCCTGTGGCAATGATTGTGCCCGATGATGTCATGCCAATCTTATGGCCGGCACGACCTACGCGCTGCAGGAGCCTTGAGACCTCCCTTGGAGAGCTGTACTGTATGACGTGCTCCACATCTCCAATATCAATTCCAAGCTCCATGGACGATGTGCAGATGAGGCCGTGAAGGCTGCCGCTCTTGAAAGCTTCCTCAGCCTCAACACGTGCCTCCGCAGATAGGCTGCCGTGGTGGATGCCTATGGGCTCGCCTAGCTTGCGAAACTTCGACCCCAGAACCTCTGCAGCCTGCCTTGTGTTGACGAAGATCAGGCTCTTCCTCAATTTTACTGCGTCCCCGATCCACCCTATCTGAGCAGCAAGCCTCGGATCGCACTCCAGCTCTCCAGCCAGGGCATAGTCTGACCTTCCAGGCTGCGGGCTTACCACCATGAACTGGCTCTCTCTTAGCACGTCTGCCCTGAGAATCCTGCAGCTCCTGTGAGTGCCGGCAAGGAGCCTCGCCACCTCTTCAGGGGAGCCGACAGTGGCCGAGAGGCCCACTCTCTGGAACTCGCCGGCCAGCTCCACCAGCCGCTCAAGAAGTATTGAGAGCTGTGAGCCCCGCTTGGATGTGGCAAGCTCATGGACCTCATCTATGACCACTGCCCTGACTGTGGAGAGATTCCTCCTCAGCCTCTTCCCGGTTAGCATGACCTGCAGAGTCTCAGGGGTTGTGATCAGAAGGTCCGGCGGCTTTAGAGACTGCCGTCTCCTATCGCTCTGGCTTGTGTCTCCGTGCCTGACGGCTATCGAGACTCCGAGCTTCTCGCCCCATTCCTGGAACCGCCGGAGCATATCCCGGTTCAGGGCCCGAAGAGGGGTGATGTAGACTGCCTGGATTCCTGTCCTCTCTCCAGAGAGGATCTTATGAAAGATGGGCAGAGCTGCGGCCTCGGTCTTGCCAGTCCCGGTGGGCGCGATCAAGAGGACGTGCTCGCCCTTCAGAATGAGGGGTATGGCCATCTTCTGAGGCAATGTCGGCTCAGTGATGGATTGCTCAGCCAGCATTTTGACTATATTTGGGCTGAGCCCACTAAATGCGTTCACAAAGACTAAGTTCTAGGCGGCATATGAATACCTTTCTATAAAAGACGACACCTGGCTACGTCAGGAGACGACTATGGAGGGCTTTCTATTCAGGTTGCGGTAATTGGCGGCGGAGAGTGTAGCGATGAGGTCTGGAATATGGCACAGGAGCTTGGGAAGAGGCTCGCTTTGAAAGGGCACGTGATCCTCTGCGGCGGCCTGGGAGGCGTGATGGAGGCGGTCTGCAAGGGTGCCAGGGAGGCCGGGGGAACGGCTGTTGGGGTATTGCCGGGGAGCGTCGGCGATCATAATGCCTATGTGGATATAGCCATAGCCACAGGGATGGGACATGCCAGGAACGCCATAATAGTCGGGTCTGCAGATGTTGTGATCGCCCTGCCTGGGGAGTATGGTACATTATCGGAGATAGCCCTGGCCTTGAAGATGGGCAAGAAGGTCATAAGCCTGAAGAGCTGGAATGTACCTGGAGCTATAACCTGTGATACTGCAGAAGAGGCTCTAAGGTTACTTATATAATGCGAATATTTATATATAATATATACATCAGGCATCATATAATGAAATCATATAACCCACATCCCGCAGGTGGAGTTTTCCCAAAAATAATTTTCCGTGAGGTATGAGTTAACATAATGTGTTCATTAGTTGGTTGGTCGGCAACACCTCTTGAGCTATGCATCTTCCACTGGTATGTAGGAAAAATGGCAGATTTTCTAATCACACGATTGGCACACAATTTGCATAGTTTAAGACGCTTTCTTGACATAAAAATTGGAATTTCAAAAATCCTTCCTGCGGGATGTGGGATATAAGTTATAGCGCCCATTTATTTCATTATATGCTGTTTATTTCCACGCTTAATGTTTTAATACAATATAAGGTAAATATAAAAATTACTTTATTCTTGATACGAAAGACTTATTTATGAAATTGGCAATCGCAGATATAATCGGTATTACATTTAATAATCGAGAAAGACAGCAATTGGTAAACTAGCATTGTGCAATAGATCGATTAAGTAACAAGGAGATAAAAGATAAATGCCAAATTACGATTTTAAATGCCTTTCTCCTTATGATTTCGAGTGCTTAGTCCGGGATCTTCTCCAAGAAGAACTTAAAGTAACCATAGAAAGCTTTGTAACCGGCAAAGATAATGGCATAGACCTTCGTTATTGCAAAGATGCTGAGAATGAGCTTATTATTCAAGCTAAGCACTATGAGGCTTCTGGATATAGCACATTACTTAGCCACTTAAAATCAAAAGAGTTGAAAAAAGTTAAGAGGTTACAGCCATCACGATACATTTTAGCTACCTCAGTCGGTCTTACACCAAAGAGAAAGAAGGAAATAAAAGAATCGTTTAATCCTTTTATACGAATTATCTCAGATATTTACGGAAAAAGCGATATAAACAATTTACTAGGTAAATTCCCAGATATAGAAAAGCGCAATTTTAAGCTATGGCTTACAAGCAAAGCTGTCTTAGATAGGGTTCTTCACAATGATATATATACGCAGACTGATTTAGAAATCCAAAATATCGAGAAAAAGATAAAATATTATGTTGAAAACAAAGATTTGCTAAAATCTAGAAAATTGTTAGAGGAACAACATTATTGTGTAATTACCGGAGTTCCTGGTGTAGGCAAAACAACGCTAGCAGAAATACTCATAATTAGATATTTAGCTCGTGGATATAAATTAGTTAAAATCTCAAATGAGATATCAGAAGCATTCCAAGTATATGATCCAAATATTAAGCAAATATTTTATTATGATGATTTTTTAGGCCAAACAAGTCTAAATGAAATGTTAGCTAAAAATGAAGATCAGATGTTGTTGCGATTTATCGAAAGCGTTAAACGCTCGCCTGGCACGAGATTTATCTTAACAACAAGAGATTACATTTTAAATAAAGCTAAGCTTGTTTATGAAAAACTAGATAAATCCTATTTCGATTATGCTAAATACACTATTTCTCTTACAGAATATTCAGAATTTGATCGCGCCAAGATTCTCTTTAATCATTTATATTTTTCGGATATTCCAACAGAATACAAGCATGAATTAATTAATAATAAAAGTTATATGAAAATTGTCAAGCATTCGAATTTTAACCCACGTATTATCGAGTGGATGACACAATTTATAAAGGTTTTAGGGATAAATCCTAATGAATATGTAGCAGAATTTATTGATAACTTGGATAATCCGGTTAAGCTTTGGGAGCATGCCTTCGAGAACCAAATATCCCCTGCTTCAAGATATTTGCTGCTTGTTCTAGCAAGCTTACCAACTAAGGTGGTTCTCCAAGACTTACAGCAGGCAGTAATAGAGTTCTATAAATATAAATATGCATCTTATGGTTTTAATAATGGTGTGTCTGAATTTAAAAAAGGATTAAAGGAACTTGAAGGCAATTTTATTAAGATTGAGAATACCTTTAATTCTATTACAGTTGAATTCCATAATCCCTCTATAAGGGATTTCCTTGAAAAATATTTGGAATCAAATAACCAAGAGGTTGTGGAAATACTTGATTCATCTATCTTTTTTGACCAAAGCGTTCGCCTTTATAAACACTTAGACGATGACCGAATAGAGACTTTAATTAAGTCAATTGAACGGAACTTCTTAAATAGAGAATGTAGCATTTACTTTATCTCAACTAGAAAAGAGTATAGAAAATCCGCCTTTGTAATTGAGACAAGAATACTATTTATTTTAGAGCTATGGGAAGTATTTAGGCATGAGAGATTAGTTAATATAATAGACGCATTATTAGAGATTCTTGTTGATAATTTAAACGAAGGAGATGGGATAAAAGGTAAGATAGTAGAGATATACCAACGCTTGTTAAAAAATGAAATTCTTCGAGGATATCAACAAGAGTTTGAAGAAGCGATGAAATATTTCTTTACAAATGATTTAAATGATTTACATGATTTTGATTATATCCTCGAATTATCTAGAATCAATTGGAGATTTTTAAATTTTAACGAGAAGGAAGATCTGAGATACATTTTCACAGAGATTTATGATGGTTACTTAAGGGAATTAAACGTCCCATATATGATTGAAGACGAAACAAGCATAATACCAGATCCCGATTATCTCCATAACGAGGGATTACTTATAGAAAAAATAGGAAATTATTTTAATGTTGATGTTAAAGAGGGCTTAGTAAAGATAGAGACAATTATCTCTGATTTAGAAAACATGAAGCCAAGTTCCAATGAAAGGGAAGATGAGTGGAAGCTAAGAGAGGCTAAAAGTGGGCAGGAACAGATCGAATCGCTATTTGATACCCTTCTAGATCTTTAAATAATAAACATGTTATGTAGGAATACGAGCATATATATAATTAAAATACAATGGAATTAATTAAAAATAGTAAATACCTACTATTAACTAGTGCATCGAGGCTTAAATATGGCCACATTTCCCTGAGTAGGGAGCGCTCAATTGAGCTTCAAATCCAGATCATGGGTCTCTGGTGACGACTGCCTATTGGTCAAACCTAATTCGAAGTGCTCTATACTCTATGCTTCTGGGCAGATGCCCCCCTGACCCCCTCTGGGGGGAACACACCCGCGTTCAAGCTACAGCCGCCACAAGAGGATGATAGCCTCAGATTCGCATATAATCGACGTCCTTGAAGTGACATGTGATATGCTATCGATTTATCAAACCGCTATCAGGCAGCGACTGCTTATTATCTGAAATGTTCCCCCCAGAGGGGGTCAGGGGGGCATCTGCCCAGACGTTGGAGTTGGATCACGCATCCAGGGCCTGGGATCTGCCTGCAAGTAGCACCACCCAGAAGCATAGTCTATCCTGATGTATCTGTGGACTTGTTTTAGCCTCGTTGTACTAGTGCAGTTAGGCTTAAATAACTATACATTTATGCTGTAAGCGGTTTACCTTGATATGTCCATTTATAGGGCTTTGCCATAGTCTGATTGAAGTATCTTGTAAAACCAAGAACTTTATTT
>Ga0310040_1000467_pt1 | contig 37846 bp, 25 predicted proteins | sample EPASupsiteHSE623_FD_200237 | JGI IMG/M metagenome (GOLD analysis project Ga0310040, IMG submission 200237) | Bioremediated contaminated groundwater from EPA Superfund site, New Mexico - Sample HSE6-23 (v2) (version 2) | ecosystem: Environmental > Aquatic > Deep subsurface > Groundwater >... | reverse complement strand
CAGAAATGGGCCTTCTACTTCCGCGTCATTGGGATGAATTCCATTTTTATTTACTTGTTTACCCGCATTGTAGATGTACATGGAATTTCCAATTTCTTTTTGGGATCGCTGGCAACACTGCTCGGAGGAAATGGTAATTTACTCCTTTCATTAGGCAACTTACTGATTGTTTGGAGCCTCCTTTATTATATGTATAAAAGGAAAATTTTCCTGAGGGTATAGGTAATTAGTTACAGGAAGTTCGATTAGATATTTAAGTTGAAAAATTAACGATTCAAATCTGTGAAAATGGGAAAGAGGATTTTCTTTTTTATATTAAACGTAATATATACCTGGACATTAGCAGCCCAATCATACCCGGTTCGACCGATTCCTTTCAATCAGGTCAGCATTAATGATGGCTTTTGGTCTCCCCGCATAAAAGCTCATGCTTTGAATACGTTACAAACATGCATCGCACAAACACAGGATTCAACCAACAGGATCAGGAACTTTGAGAAAGCTGCCGGATTACAAAAAGGGAATCACGAAGGCTTTTATTTTGACGATTCCGATGTTTACAAAGCGATGGAAGGAATAGCCTACTCGCTGATTACGAATCCAAATCCCAAATATGAAGCTTTGCTTGATAAGTGGATAAATTTGATTGCCAAATCACAACAGTCGGATGGTTACCTGAATACTTTTTACACACTAAACCATCCGGACAAATGCTGGACTGATATGGAAAAGCATGAAATGTACTGCGGGGGGCACATGATTGAAGCAGCTGTTGCGCATTACCAGGCAACGGGAAAGACGACCTTTCTGAACGTAGCCAAAAAATTTGCAGACCATCTCAACAATATATTTGGACCAGGTAAACGTCACTGGGTTCCCGGACATGAAGAAATTGAGTTAGCACTGGTTAAATTATACCATGTGACAAATGATAAGAAGTATCTGAACCTTGCCCATTGGTTGCTTGAGGAAAGGGGGCATGGATATGGTAAAGGAGATATCTGGGAAAAATCTCATTGGGGGCCGGCCTATTGCCAGGATGACGTCCCTGTTTCTGAAATAGCAGATATAAAAGGGCATGCTGTCCGGGCGATGTACCTTTTTACGGGAATGGCCGATGTGGCTGCTGAAAAGAATATCCCGGGGTACATTGAAGCTTTGAAACGCGTTTGGGAAGATGTCACCTGTCGGAATATGTACATAACCGGCGGAATTGGAGGCTCGGGCTCAAACGAAGGTTTTACCGAGGATTATGACCTTCCCAATAAAACCGCTTACTGCGAAACCTGTGCTTCTATCGGAATGGTATTCTGGAACAACCGAATGAATTTACTCTCGAAGGATGCTAAATATGTTGATGTTTTGGAACGGGCTCTTTATAACGGCGTTTTATCGGGAGTCAATCTCGATGGAAATTTATTTTTTTATGTAAATCCACTGAAATCAGACGGCGATCATCACCGTCAGCAATGGTTTGGTTGTGCCTGCTGTCCAAGTAATATTTCACGTTTTATCCCCTCGATTGGAAGTTACATCTATTTAAAAAATAATGATGAATTGTATGTTAACCTCTATTTGGGGAATGAAGCAACCTTTGATATCGCAAAGACCAAATTAAATCTCGTCCAATCAACCAACTATCCCTGGGATGGGAAAATCGTCTTCCAGGTCGATCCCGAAAAACCTGTTTCTTTTAATTTAAAACTGAGAATTCCGGGTTGGTGCAAAAGTTTTCAGGTTTTGTTAAACGGGGAAAGTGTAAGCACCCAGTCCGTTGAAAATGGTTATCTGTTAATTCAGAATAGTTGGAAGAAAGGCGACAGGGTTACTTTGTCTCTTGATATGCCGGTAGAAAAGATGAAAGCAGATGAAAAGGTTTCTGAAAACACTGGCAAACGGGCAATTCAAAGGGGCCCCCTAGTTTATTGCCTCGAACAAACCGACAACAAAAATGTAAATCCGGATGAACTAACGATAAATCAGGATGCTGTCTTTTCTGTTCTTCCCGGTGAAGGCAAATTGGAAGGAATGAGAATATTAACAACAAAAGGACAGGATCAAAAATTGACGTTTATTCCCTATTTCGCCTGGGACAACCGTGAACCCGGCAAAATGGAAGTATGGATTAAGTGTGAGGATAATCATTCATTATATAACTAAACACCTGTGGAACGTACAATTCCTTTCCTGTTAAATCTGATCGTATTATATTTTCTGTTTTTTTATCAACCGGCTGTTGCATTCAGTCAGACTGATCCTTTAATCCACAATGAGGATGTAATCCCCAAAGGCAGGATTGAGCAGTTTCAGTTGAATGAAAGTAAAATATACCCGGGGACAATCCGAACAGTAACGGTTTATATTCCTTCACAAATTGCTCCGTCGGTGCCGGCCTGTGTATATGTATCTCAGGATGGGCATTCTCCGGAAAATACAGATGCGATGGATCTGCTTATTGCCCGGAAGGAAATGCCGGTTACGGTCGGGGTATTCATTTCCCGGGGGCAAATGCCATATCCAACCGCTCCGCAGGACATACGGAATAACCGGCCATACGAATACAACAGCCTTGGCGATAGTTATGCCCGGTTTATTTTGGATGAAATACTGCCGCTTGTTTCCAGCAGGTTTAATCTGAATCTGTCGGAAGATGGCAATGGCCGTTGTATCGGAGGCGGATCGAGCGGAGGAATCTGTGCTTTTAATACGGCCTGGGAGCGGCCTGACGAATTCAGGCGGGTTTACAGCAGTTGCGGAAGTTTTGTGGCATACAACGGCGGAAATATTTTCCCTGTATTAATCCGAAAGTGTGAAGCAAAACCAATCCGGGTTTATTTACATGGGGCGAAAAACGATTTGAACAATGCCGGTGGAAATTTCTGGCTTACTTATAAAGAAATAGAAGATGCTTTGGCTTTTTCCGGTTATGATTATAAATCAGTGGAAACGTCCGACGGGCATTGCCAAAGTTACGACTCTCTTTTCTCAGATGCTATGCGTTGGCTCTGGAGAGATTATCCTGAGCCGGTTAAAGAAGGGGACGGTCCTGCTCTGCTCAAAATTATTTTATCTCCTGAAGAAAAATGGGTTGAAATTAAGGATGGATTTAATCAGGTTGAAGAGCTTGCCGCTAACAAAAATGGCGAAGTTTTCTTTTGCGATGTTATAGCCAATCGTATTTATAAAATTGATACGACAGGATCGGTATCGCTGTTTTCAGCTGATGCCCGGCATATTTCAGGGCTAACAATTGCCTGGGACGGTTCAGTTTATGGATTATCAGAAAAAGCCGGGAAAATCTATGTGTTTGATTTGGATGGAAAAAGCCGTTTGATTGCCAAAGGTATCCCCGGGTCGGGAATAAAAGCAATTTGCGACGGCAACTTTTATACGCTGGGGAAGGAAGAAGACATTGGTAAAATATGGCATGTCAGCAGAACAGGGAAAATCCGGACTGTTGATTCGGGGTTACAGGAGCCTGTTGCTTGCGATATTCTGTATGATAAAATTTTGTTTGTTGCCGATAGCTGTTCCCAATGGATTTCTTCTTACATGATTGGGGCTGATAATTCCCTGCTGTATAAGCAAAATACGATTTGGGTTGATGTTCTCCCTGATCCGGCTGATGATAATGGCGCCCGATCGGTTTGTGCAGATTCCGATGGGAACATTTTTGTCTCCACCCGGATTGGAATATGGGTGGGAAGCGACCAGCCATATGAAAATCAGGGCATCATTTCATCTCCGGTAACAGGCCGGGTTTCTGGTCTTTGCCTGGCAGGAAGCAAGATTTATGCGACTGATGGAAATAAAATATTTATGCGGAAAATGAAAATCGGAGAGAAATCGGGAAAATGAAACTAATATAAAATGTAAATAGTCTTTCACTTTTTAAGAATAACTTAAAAATGGGACAACTAAAAAAATATTTTTATAATGGCTAATAAAAGGAGTTTGGCTCTCTTCATCTCTGTATGTCAGATTTTATTGTGTTTAACATCAGCAGCAAAGATTAATGAGGTAAAAATGAAACTTGCAAATGATCATCTTGGAATAAGTTACCTTACATGGAGCGCGAATGAAGATGGGGAGAATTACATTGATAAAGGGAGAGCTTTGGGTAACTTAAGTATAAAATATTTGGATAAGATTGTAAATATTAAAGACTACATTCCTAAGGTGTTGGCTCAGAATACCGATGTGATACAGTTCTTGTTTCAGTTGCCTGGGAACATTACATTATTGGAAGAGTTTAAAATTAAAGGCAAAGAGTTGAACTGGAGTTATAAAATTACAAACAACGAAAGCCGGAGTATTGTTATCCAGGACCTTTATTTTCCTGTTCCGATCGGGGCGATAGATCAAAACAAAAATGCGAACAGTAATCTTTCAATGCATTACTCCGTCAACGGCAATGGATCATTTTTCTATTGGATTCCCTATAGTGGCGAAGGTGATATATTGTTGGCTACACCACTAAATGGGACATCACTGGAATATTTTAAACACGGCGAATATTATATCCATTCTTCAACATCTGTGGACAGGATTAACGATACCTGGAGATTACCAGGCTCTCATCTGGAATTAACACCGGGAGCAAGCAAAACCTATGGGTTCTGCTTTCAAACCGTTAAAAACACGGATCAGGTCAGGCAAACAATTTATAACAAGGGCGGCATTGATGTTCGCGTTGTCCCCGGAATGACGTTGCCTGAAAATATGGAAGCGTTATGCGCGATCAGAGTCCGTGATAAAGTACATACGATTTTGGCTGAATATCCTGAAGAGACATCTATGAAAAGAATCAGAGTTGACAAAAATGGATACAGCATCTATCGTTTTAACTTTAAGAGACATGGTGAAAATCAGCTTACAATAAAATATGGCGATAACAAATCGTTTTACCTTGATTTCTTTATAACTGAACCTTTGGAAACACTGATTAAAAAGAGGGCTTCCTTCATCGTTTTCCACCAGCAAGTCAGGGATACTTTCAAGTGGTATGACGGGCTTTTCGGTATTTGGGATATGAAGAACTGTAAATTGCTTAATCCTGACGATAACGGTCCTTTCCCGGATTATGTGGTCGGAGGTTCCGATGATCCTTCAAACGGGAAAGCGTTGTTTGTTAGTGAGAAGAATGTCGTTTACCCTGAAAAAGATGAGATTGCTGCAATTGAATATTATGAGAAAGAATTTGTATGGGGTGGGTTGCAGCGTACCGATAAAGAATATCCTTACCCTTATGGCATTTATGGCAGCGAGAACTGGTACGAGAACCGGTCGGGAAATGCCGGCGGTTTTAATTCGGGTGGATGGGGGAAAGAAAGAATGTGGCGATCCTTTGACTATACAACACATTTTGCATTGTATTATAACCTGTACAGAATCGCAAAAGATTATCCGGAAATAGTTGACTACTTGGATGCCAAAGGTTATTTGGAGCGGGCATACCGGACTGCTATGGCTTTTTTTGAAGTCCCCTATAACATAAAAATGGGTGAATCCTGGAATTTTCATGGATGGTGCGATTGGGCATATAAACAAGGGAACTTTCATGAACGATACATTACTGATATTATCCAGGCTTTGGAGCAGAATGGGGAAAGTGAAAAAGCTTTTAATCTCAGGTACGAATGGGAAAAAAAGGTCAAATATTTTATTTATGATGATCCATGGCCTTTTGGATCAGAAATGTTCGTTGACAGAACTGCGTTTGAGTCTTCCTATTATATCGGCGAATATGCTAAAAAAAATCAGATGCAGCCTGATGAACTGCTGTGGTATGATAAAAACAGGGAAATGTGGTATTCGCACCCATCAATAAGCGATTCGGCAACCGATTATTTTTTAAAGAGGCAGCTTGACGGAAACCTTGCACTGCGGAGCATCATAGAACCAGGATATAATAAGTTAGGAACAGCCTGGGCTTCCAGTTACAGTCTGGATTATATGTCACAAATGGGCGGGGCCGCAATCCTGGATTATGCCGTTAATTTCAGCAATGAACCTGCAAATCATATAAATATCGGATATAATTCTATCCTGAGTTCCTGGGCATTGATGAATACCGGGAAAAATGGTGCCGGGTATTGGTATCCGGACAAAATCAATGATGGCGCTGTTGGCTGGGTATTTACGAATTGGCAGTTTGGTACAACCTGGTTCCGGAATATTTCTACCCCCAGGGGGCCATGGCAATATTGCGGCGAAATTGATCATGGATTGGTAGGAGGGGTATATGCCCTGGCAACTTATGTCGTAAACGATCCTTTATTTGGATATGTCGCCTATGGCGGTAAATTATTGGCAGATGATGCCGGGTATTATACGGTTCCCCTTGACGGGGTGCGTCGAAGATTTTTTATACAAAACGGAAATCAATTTCTTTCTGTTGTCATGCACCAGGATGGTTTTAAAAAGGATGCAGAAATCAAAGTTGCCCGGAATTACGATAAAATAAGCTTTTCAATAGAAAAAAGAATTGCCTGTTCTCATGAATGTACCATAAGTCTTTCGGGTTTGAAGCAAGGAAGATATAAGGTAACGGTTGGCGGGGATGAAATGAGTTCATTTTATATTGCCGGTGAATCATCCAAAATTGATGTTAAGTTTCTGTTTGAGGAAGAGTTCTCTCTCGTTGAAATAACCAGGATTTAAACTAAAAAAAGAAAATATGAGACTAATAAGTAGTGTTACTTTTTTATTTTGTTTCTGTTTTATATTTGGACAGGGACAACCTAAACGAAAGTCTTCGGAGACAGCAAATCAAACGGGAGTCCGTAAATTGAAAGATATTGTAGTTTATCAGGATGCGCGTTTTTATTCCTGTTTCCCTTCTGTTGTTCGTCGTCCTGACGGGGAGTTTTTGGTGGCGTTTCGCAGAGCGCCGGATCGACGGATTTTTGGAGAAGAAGGAAATCTGCATGTCGATCCGAACAGTTATCTGGTGAAGGTACGCTCAGACGATGGTGAAAACTGGACGTCGGAACCTGAGTTGATCTATGCGCATCCGTTTGGCGGTTCGCAGGACCCGTGTATGCTGCAGTTACGTGACGGAACGCTGCTTTGCATGAGCTATGCCTGGGCTTTTCTGAACCAGCAAGGGAAAGACAACCTGAAAAAACCATATTGTGAAGAGGGCGGATCCATTTTTCTTGGCGGTTACCTTGTTCGCTCGGCCGATGGAGGTAAAACCTGGCAGGGGCCGATTTATCCGCCGCATATTGCCTCCGATATAAATTATAACGCTTTAGGCGTACCGCTTCCGGCTTTCAACCGGGGGGCGCCCTGTGAAGGAAAAAACGGCAGGATATATTGGGCAGTAGCGGCAAATGATACAGAAACGCCTTGTAAATCTTCGGTTCATTTACTGGTTTCCGACGACAAAGGGCTTACCTGGAAGTATATGTCCGCAGTAGCCATCGACGAAACAGCAACGTTTAACGAGACTTCTCTATACGAAACGCCCAAAGGCGACCTCGTTGCTTTCCTTCGCACTGCCAATTTCGACGACCAGGCCTGTATAGCCCGCTCCACCGACGGGGGTAAAACGTTTGCGAAATGGGAAAAGATGGGATTTCAGGGGCATCCGCTAAATGCAATGCGTCTGCCCGATAACCGTGTGCTGCTTACCTACGGCTACCGTCATGAGCCTTATGGAATCAGGGCCCGGATTTTAAATGCCGAATGTACTGACTTTGCCACGACTTCAGAAATTGTACTCCGCGACGATGGCGGAAATTTTGACCTCGGTTACACATGGCCTGTTTTACTTGATCATAACCGCGTGCTGGTCGTTTATTATTTTAACAATGACAATGGCACACGTTCTATTGCCGGCACAATCTTAGAAATTATACCTCAGAAAAAATAGCTTATTGAAAGCATAAATTTTTACAGGTATCATTAAAAAAAGAGATTGGAATGAATAAAAAAATATTTTTCAACACATTTTTAACTGGAGTAATTCTTTTATTTTTTGTTACAAAACGGGTGTCTGCTCAATCAGATACATTATCGTTTTTACATATTTCCGATATTCATCTGATATTTAATTTTGATATCATTCAGGAAGATCTCGCAAAGGACCGGGTTGGTTGGAGAAGTTCGCAAGGAGATACAGGAATACTTAATATAGGTCAAAAAGATTTAGTAAATGACTGGGGACATTACGGATTGGGGGTAGCGCCTTTTGACCGGTTTCTCCAAAATATTCCCAAGGAACCCCGCGTTGATTTTGTAGCAATTACCGGAGATTTAATCGATTTTTATGAAGGTGAGACACAAAACAACGGAATATTTGGTTCACAGGTTGAACAATTCAGTCAACTGATAAATAAAAATAATGTTCCCGTTTACGCGAGTCTCGGTAATCACGATATTACACGGTATTCATGGAACAATACGCGTATCTCCACGCAAAGTGAAGCAGAAAGGGCCAGGGCAACCTGGATTCAAAACGTACCCTGTTTTCAAAATGGCACTTATTACAGCAGGATATACCACGTGGGTAAAACGTGTTACCGCTTGATCTTTCTGGATGACGGTTTTGATCTGTACGATGTAAAGGGGGATTTTGAAATTCCTTTTATTGATAAAGTCCAGCAAACCTGGTTGAAATCGCAGCTCGTGGCCTCTGAAGATGATATCGAAATTATATTTATGCATATTCCTCTAGGACTGGGTGTCTCTAATGTTCAGGAGAACAGTGTCTATTCTGTTATAAAAGGCCATTCTACATTAAAAGCGATTTTTGCCGGGCACCATCATCAAAATGTGGTCACTTTATTTGATAGTGGCAACGACTCGTTTTATCAGGTACTGACTGCTGCATTTGCGACAGACACTGCAGCGTGGAGGCTTATTCGTCTGACTGAGGATCATATCATGGTTTCTGGTCCGGAAAAAACGGAAAATGAATTAGTTATCCAGATAAAATAAGCTTATTGGCATTTTAGGTTGTTTTTTAATAATCAGCTAGTTAAAAAAATAAAGCAATTAAAAGTGAAACAATTTACTATTTTTTTTGCAGTAATTTTGTTTATTTCCTGCCGGAAAGAACAGAGTTCCTCTTCTTTATGCTTGTGGTATAAACAACCTGCAAAGGAATGGAACGAAGCGTTGCCCATAGGTAACGGACGTCTGGGGGCGATGGTGTTCGGACAAACAACATCCGAGCGAATTCAGTTGAATGAAGAAAGCCTTTGGAGTGGATCCCCAATCAACGACAATAATCCGGAGGCATTGAAAAACTTAAAGCAAATACAAAAGTTTATACTCGAAGACAAGCTTCCGGAAGCGATCGAACTGGCAGAAAAAAGCATGATTGGCACACCGCCCCGTGTCCGCTCATACCAGACTTTAGGTGATTTATTTCTTGATTTTGGAGAAAGGGAATTTAGTAACTACAAGAGGGAATTGGATCTTCTGACGGGTATTTGCCGGGTTACTTATACCTCTCAGGGGGTCGATTTTACACAGGAAGTATTGGCATCGGCACCGGATAACCTGATTGCTGTACATTTAACTTCTTCGAAAAAGGGAGCCCTGGACCTTAAAATAAGGCTGGAACGGGAAAAGGATGCTTTGACAAGGGCATACGGGGATATGCTTTTAATGAGTGGACAGGTGATGGACTCAGCTGATACGTTAAGAGGGCCGGGCGGCGCGCACATGAAATTTGAAGCTCAATTAAAAGCAATAAACAAAGATGGTTCAGTAAAGGCAGATAAAAATTTGCTTGTAGTGAAAGATGCAAGCGAACTGACATTACTAATCACGGCAGCGACCGATTATAATCCTGAAAAACTGAATTTTGACCGTTCTGTTAATCCCGTTGAAATTTGTGAGAATATTTTAAAAAACACAGGTGATAAAACGTTCAGCAAGATAAAAAAGGCACATTTAAAGGACTACCAGGCTCTTTTTTGCCGTGTTTCACTTGACCTGGGAGGGACAGATTTTACTTCAATTCCTACAGACGAACGGTTGCTGAAGGTAAAAGAAGGTGTTGACGACCCGCAACTCATTGCCCTTTATTTTCAATTCGGACGTTATTTACTGATGGGAAGCTCCCGTTCTCCCGGGATTCTTCCTGCCAACCTTCAAGGTCTGTGGTGCAAGGACATAACAGCACCATGGGGGGCCGACTATCATACCAATATCAACCTCCAGATGAATTACTGGCCGGCAGAAGTATGTAACCTCAATGAAACAGTAGTCCCTTTATCCGGTTTCCTCAAAAAGTTGCAAAAACCGGGAAGTGTAACGGCCCGTGAAATGTACGGCACCCGTGGCTGGACACTGCATCACCTGACCGATGTTTTTGGCCGAACGGCAGTAATGGATGGGATTTGGGGGTTGTTCCCGATGGGCGGCCCCTGGATGACCTTTCCGTTATACGAACATTATGCTTTTACCGGAGATGTTCCCTTTTTGAAAGAAAGAGCTTATCCAATCATGAAGGGATCGGCAGAATTTGTCCTTGACTTTCTGATTAAGGATAAAAAGGGACAATGGGTTACGGCACCTTCCAATTCTCCGGAGAATCAGTATATCCTTCCTTCAACAGGGCAAAAATTTGATATGACCTATGCAGCGACTATCGACATCCAGATTATTATGGAGTTGTTTAATAATTGTATAAATGCTGCCGGTGTTTTAGGGATTGATCAAGCCTTTTCTGATTCTTTGAAGACTGTTTTAGGCGGGCTGCCCCCGGTAAAGGTCTCGCCAAAGACAGGCGGAATTCAGGAATGGGTTGAAGATTATGATGAAACAGAGCCAGGTCACCGTCACATGTCGCATCTTTTGGGTCTTTATCCAGGTACGCAGATTACTCCTGCAACACCGGAATTATTTGAAGCGGCAAAGCGAACGATTTCCCGGCGGCTTGAAAAAGGTGGCGGGCACACTGGCTGGAGCCGTGCCTGGATTATCAATTTTTATGCACGTCTTGGCGACGGGGAAAATGCCCTGTTCCATGTGAATGAATTGCTGCGGAAATCGACCCTGCCCAACCTGTTCGACGACCATCCGCCGTTTCAGATTGACGGAAATTTTGGCGGAACCGCCGGTATTGCAGAAATGCTTTTACAATCGCATGGCGGCGAAATTGTTTTATTGCCGGCCTTACCTCAAGCATGGAGTGATGGATGTGCGAAAGGCCTTCGGGCCAGAGATGGTTTCGAGATAGATATGAAATGGGGAAAAGGGCAGTTACAAACAGTAAAAATACGGTCATTATTAGGGAATCCGGTAAAAATATCTTACCGGGGTAAAATAGCCGAATCTATTTTGAATGCAGGGAAAGAGACAGAATTTAATGGAAACCTTGAAGAAAAGTAATCCTAATTGGTCTTAATGGATTAGCCTTTATCTTGATACCGACGTTAATATTGGTTAATAAGCTAAAGTAAAAAGACAAGATCGTTTAGAAACAGAAAAAGATAAAAATGATTGTGACCATGAATTTGACAAGTGTTTTTTTTGTATTCACAGCGATTCTTCCATTTTCTCTTTTGGCGCAGAAGGAAGTGCCGGAGAGTGTCATGCAAGATATTTATAATGAAGTGAAAACCCCATATAAATATGGGTTGGTTATGGTTCCTGAGACAAAAGATAAAATGGTCGATAGTCCCAGTGTTTTTCGTCAGGGCAAATGGTGGTATATGAGTTACATCGTTTTTGACGGGAGAGGCTATGAAACATGGGTCGCTAAAAGTGATAATCTCCTTAACTGGAAAACGTTGGGCCGGATGATGTCCTTTACGGAAGATACATGGGATTCGAGCCAGAAAGCTGGTTATATTGCATTGGAAGATACGAAATGGGGCGGTAGTTATAAAGTCAGAAAATACAAAGGAAAGTACTGGATGTCCTATCTGGGAGGTTCAGAAAAAGGATATGAAGCAGGACGACTGGGTATTGGTATGGCATCGACAAGACAACTGAAGAGGTTACAGGAATGGGACAGGCTGGCAAACCCGGTTTTGTCGTCAATTGACCCGGACGCTCGCTGGTATGATCGTGAAACGATATACAAGAGCACAGTCATTCTTGACAAAAAGAAGGAGACTGGCTATCCTTTTGTGATGTATTACAATGCAAAAGGAAGCAAAGAAGGACATGACGCAGCAGAAAGGATTTCGATAGCTGTATCGGAGGACATGGTTCACTGGAAAAGATACGGAAATGATCCGCTAATGGATCACCATACCGGCATATCAGGCGATGTTTTTATTAGCCGCATTAACGATGTATGGGTGATGTTTTATTTTGGGGCATTTTGGAACCCCGGCGCTTTTGACCGTTTCGCCTGCTCGTATGACTTGTTAAATTGGACAGATTGGAAAGGAGCGGATCTGATTTCTCCATCAGAACCCTTCGACGATTTGTTTGCTCATAAACCGTGCATGATCAAATATAAAGGGACTGTTTATCATTTTTATTGCGCGGTGAATAAACAGGGAGAACGGGCAATAGCTGTTGCTACTTCTGTAGATGTTGGGAAAAGCCGACTCAAGTTTCCGGTCAATTAAACGAGGGCCGATATTGCTGATGTGGATATCGATTTGCTATGTAGGTGCCTGATAAATTGCTCTCTTAAGTATGAATTATTGACGCCTGCTCATCGTTTATTTTTCTCCCGGAACTCAGAGGGTGTAAACCCGGTCTTCTGCCTGAATAACCTGAAAAAATAATCGGTCGATTCAAAGCCCAGCTCAAGGGCCAGTTCTTTGAAAGACTCACTGGTGGTGATTAAAAGGTCTTTGGCTTTGTTGATCCGAAGTTGGATGTGGTATTGCGCAGGCGAAACACCAGTATACTCCCTGAATTTTTTTCGGTACAGGGAATAACCCAATCCCATCTTTTTGGCCAGATCCTCCTGTGAGAAGGACAGGTGCAGGTTTTCCATAATAAACAACTTTGCCTGCCGGATCTGAGTCTCAATGTTCCTGCCTTCAAAAACCTGGTACTTTTTGAAGGCCATAAGCTGCCCGACAATCTGAAGCAGCATCCCCGATGCGATGTACTGAAATCCCGGTTTTTCGTCCCTGATCAGTTTGATGATACTCAGGTAGTTTTTGGCGATTGCCTCCTCAATTCCCGCTTTGATTACCGGATTTTCAGGACTAAGAAAGTCGCGTTCGTGATAATGCCTGATCAGATTTCCGTCAAACTCAACCCAGTATTCGTCCCAGCCGGTGTTTTCATCGGGCCTGAACCGGTGCCAGATGCCCGGAAACAGAATAAATGCATCGCCGGTGCCAATTCTGTGGCTGCCTGAACGTTCCGATTCGAAAGTCCCTTGTCCCCGGGTGATATATAAGATCTGATATTCGGAGATACGCCGGCCAACCGCCCAGTGAAAATAATGGTGTGAGGGGTCATCAACAAGCGGATATTCGGTCTTCGGCGGTATTTGAATATGCCCGGCTCCGGTCACATAAATACCCCAGTGTTTGTCTTCCTCTCCGACGGTAAGATATTTGTAAAATCGCTTATCGGCCGATGTCATTTTGTGCAGGATTAATGTCAATTTATATGGCTCACTTTTCGGATCTCCATCTAATTTTGCACATAAGATAATTCATTTTCAAAGCTATATAAATAAAATGAAATATCAGTGTAAGGGATAAGCAAATCAAAGGAATCATATCAGTTTATCCGGATCACAAAACTCTGACTAAAAAACCAATGATGCAACTAATTACCCTGAGGAATACCCATGGACTGATAGCAGTGATTACGAATTACGGCGGACGGGTCGTCAGCTTATTTGCTCCCGACAGGAACGGACGTTCTGAAGACCTTGTTTTGGGTTACGATAAGCCGGAAGACTATCTGCATTCGAACGAAAAATATTACGGCGCACTGATCGGGAGGTATGGAAACCGGATTGGTAAAGCCCGGTTCCGGATTGGAAACCAAATGTACTTTCTTGAGAGAAACAACGATGAAAACAGTCTTCATGGCGGCAGTGGCGGATTCCACAACGTTTATTGGACCACCCGCCAGATCAATGACGGAACGTTGGATCTGAAATATGTGTCAAACGACATGGAAGAAGGTTTCCCCGGCACACTTGCTGTGCGGGTTGTCTACTGCCTGACGGATGACAACGATCTGAAAATTGAATACTTTGCCTCGACCGACAAGCCCACTGTTGTCAATCTGACACACCATTCGTTTTTCAACCTGACGGGCGACCCTTCACAGACTATCAATAACCATATCCTGCAAATCCCGGCTTCTTTTTATACTCCGGTTGACGAGGGATTGATTCCGACCGGCGAAATTGCTTCTGTAGAAGGTACGCCCTTTGATTTCAGAACGCCAACAGTCATCGGCGAGCGGCTCGGGCAAGATCATGCCCAGTTAAAATTTGGCCGTGGGTACGATCATAACTGGGTGCTGGACGGAGCGGAGAATAGCAGCAGTCTCAGGATGGCAGCGAAAGTCACCGAACCCGTATCGGGGAGAGTGATGACGGTTTACACGAATGAGCCGGGTATCCAGTTTTATGGCGGCAATTTTTTGGACGGGAGGGACACCGGAAAAGGAGGCATCGCGTACCGGCACCGCACGGCGTTTTGCCTGGAAACGCAGCATTTTCCCGACAGCCCGAATAAAGATCATTTCCCTCCGGTTCTGCTGAAACCCGGTGAGGAATACTATTCCATATGCCTTTATCATTTTGACAGCTAATAAAATACCTGCAACCAACTAACTAACTAATCATGACAAAAACTACGCGATACCTGTATTTCGTTACATTTGTGGCGGCGCTGGGCAGCCTGCTGTTCGGATTCGAAACGGGTGTGATAAACGGAACTATTTTTTATGTGGCGCAGTACTTTGGTCTTTCTCCGGCCATGAAAGGCTTTGCGGTAAGTGTTGCGTTGATCGGCTGTGTGATCGGGGCCCTTTGTATCGGAAAGCCTGCCGATAAATACGGAAGGAGGTACATGCTGAAATACATGGCACTCTTTTTTCTGATATCCATGCTGTTAACCGGACTGGCCGTCAATCTGAGCATGTTCATTATTGGCCGGTTTATCGGCGGACTGGCGGTTGGCGGTGCGTCGGTGGTTACCCCGATGTATATCTCGGAAGTGGCTCCTCCTAAATTGCGTGGCAGACTGGTTGCGACTGCCCAGTTCGCCATCGTTCTTGGTATTCTGGTGTCTTTTTTCTCGAATTTCATCATCGACAGCCTGGGAGGGGACGAAAACAAATGGCGATGGATGTTTTTATTTGGCGTGATCCCTTCGGTCGTGTTTTTTGTCCTGTTGTTCTTCATCCGGCGCAGTCCGCGATGGCTGGTTAAGACAGGCCGTATCGGCGAGGCGAGGGAAGCGCTCCTACGGGTCAACCGCCAGAGCGATCCGGACCAACTGATCAAAGAAATTCAGGATTCGATCGATCATGACGTGGCCTGCAACTTCTCAGTCCTCTTTCATAAACCTTATTTGAAACTTGTTTTGATCGGTATCGGCGTGGGCATGTTCAATCAGCTCTCCGGTATCAATATCGTTAACTACTATTCGACCGACATTTTCCGGGAAGCAGGCTTCAGCGGCGAGTCGGCTTTCTATCAGACCGTTTTGATCGGGATCACCAACCTTATTTTCACAATGGTGGGCATGTCTTTGATCGATAAGTTCGGAAGGAAATTCCTCCTGTACGCCGGAGGCATCGGGATGCCTGTCTTTTTGGGCCTTTTTAGCTGGGCTTACCTTTCGGGAAATACGAACGGCTATATCCTGCTGGCTTCCATGCTGGGGTTCATCGCTTTTTTCGCAGCCTCACAGGGCACGGTGATCTGGGTCATTCTTTCAGAAATGTTCCCGACCAACATCCGCGCCAGGGGATCGGCAATAGGTTCCTTTTCGCATTGGTTTTTCAATGCGCTGAATTCGTGGGTATTTCCTGTTGTTGTTGCTTCAATAGGCACCGGCTACGCCTTCTTGTTCTTTTGCATTGCCACCATCCTCAGCCTGGCATTTTACAGGTTTGCCCTGATCGAAACAAGGGGAAAATCGCTGGAGGAAATTGAACGGCTGGTTTTGGGGAAGTGAAAGGCGTCATTTTTAATATTGAAGAATTTGCCGTGCACGACGGGCCGGGAATACGGAAGCTGGTTTTCTTTAAAGGATGTCCGCTTCACTGTTCGTGGTGCCACAACCCCGAAGGAATATCCTTCCGGAAGGAACTGATGGTCAGCCACGCGGCCTGTGTTCACTGCGGACGATGCAGCCAGGTATGCACGTCTGACCAGTGTGTTGCCTGTGGCGAATGCGTTGGCGTATGTCCGCAGCGGCTAAGAAAGATATGCGGAGAAGAAGTGGAAGCTGCAGACCTGGCGGTCCGGCTTATGAAAGGGAAGGATATTTTGATCGGCAGCGGGGGGGGTATCACCATTTCGGGAGGAGAGCCGCTTGCACAGCCTGCTTTCCTGTTCGATTTAATCAGGCATTTGAAGCCCCTGAATATCGCCATTGAAACCTCCGGCCATGCCGGAAAAGATACCTTCCGGCAGATGGTTTCGCAGGTTGACCTGGTACTGATGGACCTGAAGCACACTGATCCGGTCGTCCATAAAAAGTTCACGGGAGTCGATAATTCACTGATCCTCAAAAACATGAAGACCTTGTGCGAAGGGTCGGTCGACTTTTGCATCCGCATCCCGCTAATTCCGGGAGTGAACGATTCGCGGGAGAATATGGCTGCAACGGCGCACCTTTTAAAAGATGCCGCGAGTTTGAAAAAGGTTGAACTGCTTCCGTATCATCAGACCGCCGGGGCTAAATACCCGATGGTGGGCCGCGTGTTTAACCCGGGTTTTGACACGGCCAGGGCAGTCAGCATCCGGAAAGAAATCTTTGAAGCGTACCACATTCGTGCAGAAGTATTATAAAATAAGACAGCTATGAACCAGCGGATTGAAAACTTACTGAATGCCGTATTTGAGAAAGAGCACCATGCTTTGCGGCAGCATATCGACGAAGACGAACTCCTGCGTTTTACGTCTTCCCTGAAGGAACAAAAGCTTTCGGATGTTAGCCGCGCCGAAAAAAGGCTGACCTGGGTTCTTGAAAAGGAACAGCCGGTTATTCTTCCCGATGAGAGGATTGTTTTCACGCGGACCGTTCAGAAGATACCGGAGATTTTCACCGCAGACGAATGGACCGAAATCAGAAAGGCTCATTATATCCACGAGATGGGCCGCGTTTGCAACATTTGTTCCGACAACAGCTATACCATAGCCGTTGGCCTGGAGCAAAGGCGGCATGAAGCGGGCGAGGCACTTGAAAAATTCCGGTCGCGGGGGGAGCTGAAAGCAGTCTTCTACCTTGAAACCGTGATCCGGGCGATTGATGACATTGAAAAGCTCGCCGACCGGTATGCTGATGTCGCTTCTAAATCGGGAAGAGAAGATGTGTTTCTTGTTTTGAAGCGTGTTCCGAGGTATGGCGCAAGGTCGTTTCATGAAGCCCTTCAGTTTTTCAGGATCCTTCATTTTTCGCTCTGGGCTTCAGGAAACTACCACAATACGGTAGGGCGTTTCGATCAATACATGGCAAAGTACCTGAATCATGATCTTCGTTCGGGCCTGCTCGACTATGAGGCGGCCCTGGAACTGCTGGAGGAGTTTTTCATTTCTTTCAACAAGGACAGTGATTTATATCCCGGTATGCAACAGGGAGATAACGGTCAGAGCATGGTGCTTGGAGGAGTGGATGAAAACGGGAAGGACGCCTTTAACCTGCTTTCGGAAATGTGCCTGAAGGCCAGTCTGAAACTGAAACTGATCGATCCCAAGATCAACCTGCGCGTCACGAAATCCACGCCTCTTGAAGTCTATGACCAGGGAACTGAACTGACCCGGCAGGGGCTTGGCTTCCCTCAGTACTCGAACGATGAGGTAGTGATTCCCGGCTTATTATCGGCGGGTTACTCGTTAAAGGATGCCCGGAATTATGTCGTGGCGGCCTGCTGGGAGTTTATCATTCCCGGCGAAGGGATGGACATTCCCAACATCACAGCTTTGTCGTTTGCCAAAGTTGTCGATGCAGCCGTCAAAAATCACCTTGAAAGCAGCCGTAGCTTCGGGTCCTTTATGGAGCAGGTCAGGCTCGGAATGAAACGGGAACTGGATTTGCTGGTGCCGGGCCTGAAGAACATTTACACCGAGCCTGCGCCTTTGCAGTCGTTGCTGATGGACAACTGCATTGAACAGGGTCTGGACGTTGCCGCAGGAGCAAAGTACAATAACTATGGCATTCATGGAACCGGAATTTCGACAGCGGTCGATTCGCTTGCTGCCATTAAAAAGTATATTTTTGAGGAACGGTCGGTCAGTGCTGCGGAATTGATCCGGGGCATTGATGCTGACTTTGAAGGTTCCGAAAGCCTTTGGCTGAAATTGCGCTACGAAGCCCCAAAGATGGGGAATGACGATGATTTTGCCGATGACATCGCTGTTCAGCTTTTAAACGACTTTGCGCAATTGGCCGGGGAGCTGAAGAATGAGCGTGGCGGGTGTTTCCGGCCGGGCTCGGGCAGTGCGATGTATTATTTATGGCATGCAAATGAGCTGGGAGCATCGGCCGACGGACGCCGGAAGGGAGAAGCGCTTTCGACCAATTTTTCACCCAGCCTGAACGTGAAGCTCAAGGGACCTTTGTCGGTGGTCCGTTCTTTCTCAAAACCCGACATGAAAAAGATCATGAACGGCGGCCCTTTAACGCTCGAACTGCATGACACCGTTTTCAGAAACCGGGAGAGCATCAGAAAGGTATCGTCGCTGGTTAAAGCTTATATGGATAGGGGAGGGCACCAGTTACAGATCAATGCGGTTAACCGCGACCGGCTGCTCGATGCAAAGCAGCATCCCGAACTGCACCGGAACCTGATTGTCCGGGTGTGGGGCTGGAGCGGCTATTTCACGGAGCTTGACGAAGCCTATCAGGATCATATTATCCAACGTGTTGAATTGACCCTTTAGAACAACAACTTATGAACGACAACCGGAGAGATTTCTTGAGAAAAGCCACATTTGGCTCCGTCCTTACTTCCCTTGGAGGGATCACTTTACTTCAGGCTTCTCCGGTTTCTGAGAAGAATGATAAAGGCACAGGCGGGTGCGAAATTGCATTTCCCGGATGGGACGTTCATTTTGATGAGGCAAGCTCGTTCCTGTCGCTGATAAACGGTCCCGTTTCCGTTTCGGGGAAGCTCGGGTTTGTTTCGGGTACGGAGAAATGGATCATTGCAGCCTCCCGCGACGGGATAGCCGATCGCTATGCGCTGGTCGATTTGCAGGGCAATGTGCAAGGGTATCTTGTCTTTAATCCGCAGGCGGACCAGGTGCAGATTCTCTTTTATCACCGCACGGCACAGGCCTATACAGGGATCCTGTCGTTTGAAGGGGAAATCGCTTTTCTGCCCGGCGGCTTTGCCTGTAAAACACGGCCGGAAAAGGGAGAGCGGGTGTTGTCGCTGGGAACGGGTAATGCCGATTCGCTCCTGAACGATTCGCTCTTTGCTCCGGAGAGCGATACGGTGCTCCAAATGGATGCCTCAATGCTGAAAATTGAGACACTTAACGCAGGTGCTTATACTTTTGCAATGGCCGGCGCGATTGGCGAATCGGCTGAGGCTGCTTTCACCGTCACACTTGAGAACGGGTATTTCAGAAGCCGGTATGTGCCTTATTACCATCCCGTAGACCGGAAGCGTTGTCCGAAAGCGCCTACCGGGTGGATGTCGTGGAATACCTATTTCGATCAGGCCACAGCCGAAGATAATCTTGCCGAAGCGCGAATTGGTCAAAAATACCTTCAGCCGTTTGGCTGTGAATTCTGGTCGATCGAGTCCTGGCAGGGCAATTCGCCTCATCTGCCGGTACGCGATTTTTACAACATGGATCTTGAGGTGGACAAGGACAAGTTTCAAGAAGGGATGAAGCAATTGGCGGACGATATCCGCGCGCTGGGTTTTCGTCCCGGACTTTGGACGGCTCCCTTTGGCACCGGCAACAAGGAGTTTTACGAGGCGCACCGGAGCTGGTTTTTGCATGATGAAAGCGGGAAACCCGTTTCTTCCTGGAACGGGCGCTATACGCTCGATCCAACCGTACCGGAAGCGCGGGAGCACCTGAAAAAGATCCACCGCATCGCTTCGCGCGAATGGGGATATGAATTCTTTAAGATCGATGGCATGTCGGGCCGGAGTCATGGCTACTGTGCGCATTTATATGAACGTCCGGAAATCCGGTCCCGTTTTCACGATCCTTCCTGTCCTAATCCGTTTGAGCTCTGTGTAAAAGCTTTTCGGGAAGGCATTGGTGAGGACCGCGTATTCCTGGCCTGCCAGGGACACACCTCCGGCCCGGAGCCCAGGTATGCCGATGCTTCCCGCATCGGCGCCGATATTGTTCATCCGAACGAGCCCGTCAAATGGGAGAACGTGCTTAATCAGGGCCGTTGTACGATTAACCAGGTCTTTACCCATAATATCGTTCTGATCAATGATCCCGATACCCTGCTGGTCCGCGATTTGTCACTGGAAGAAGCCCGGGTTTCGGCAACCGTTGTCGCCCTGCCGGGCCAGCTCACTTTCTTTGGCGATAAGCTGGCCGGGCTTCCTGATCAGCGGATGAAGATGCTGCAGCAGAGTCTGCCGGTTGCCGATGTGCGTCCTATGAGCCTGTACCCGCATTTTGCCATGCTGCCTGTCTGGAACCTGGCCGTCAGGAATGAATTTCTGGGCAGCTACAATGTCGTTGCCTTATTTAACTGGGAGGATGAACCAAAGCAGCTGTCGTTTACCGCCGGAGAGCTTGGCATTGATCCGGATAGGGAATATGTGCTGTATGAGTTCTGGACCGGGAAGAGCGCCGGGATCATGAAGGAATCATTTACGATGGAGCTTTTACCGCACAGTGTGCGCCTTTTGGGGATTCACCGGCTGAAAACTGTTCCGCAATGGATCGGGAGCGACCGCCACATCGCGCAAAATGCCCTTGAACTGGAGGCATACCGGTGGAACGACCCGGCCCGGAGCCTGGAAGGCTCCGTCCGGTTGATCGCGTCTTTCCCCTTAACGGCCCGCTTCCACATTCCCGAAGGGTATTCGTTCGGGAAGGTGTCGTGCGAAGGGGCAATCTGTTCGGCTGTTAAAGAGCCGGGGAATGTGCTTGCAGTTACTTTTCGTTCGGCTAAAACAGCTGTTTTCCCGTTTAGACTCGGATTCTAACGGGGCATGAGGGTCTTCCCCGGATTAAAACATTAGCGCATTTCGATTATTGCCGATATTTTCAACATTGCTTTCATCTGTCTTTTCCTGACGTACTTCATGGCTGCCGCCAGGCTGGCTGTCGCCGTCCGGTAGTTACGGTATACATCCATCAACCTGCCGGCAACATCGCTTCCGGTGGTTTTTCCAATCTCAAAAACCCATTCGGGAAGCCCAATATCATAATACATCTCCCCTTTGATGGTGTCTTCGGGCTGGCGCAGATAAAAAGCGGGAGTTCCCTGGGTATAGGCAACGATGGGCGAATGACACTCCAGACTGATTACCGCAGTTGCATTTTTATAAATGGTCGTTGCCTCGTCAATCCGCCAGAACGATTCCTTCTTGATGACCTTCTTTTTGACATCATCGGGTAAAGGGTTGAATAATAATTCATCAAATAGATCGATGTTGTGAATCATCTCAGGGCATAAAAGCACCGGATTCCCGGTTTTCCTTACCCAGGTAATCATGGCTTCGCGGGCTTTGGCATGATCTTTTTCCTTATGCTGGTTGTTCAGTTCGTCCGCGGCCTTCACGCGCTCCGCGCTCCAGGGGGCAGGGTCGAACCGAAGTTCCGGGGCAATGCGATAATATGGGGTCACCCGCAGACGGGGAACTACACAAATGAACTTCCTGGGCTCCAGTGCCTGGCTCTTCATAAATTCCAGAGCTTTCTGTTCATTTTGGACATGGGTGCCAAAGGTTGCATCGGGGGCAAAGTCCATCAGCGGGCAGGTCACCCCGGCTTTCCTGAGATTCTCCAGCGAGGCCGTTTCGCGCGTAAAGCAGAAAGAAGCCTAATCAAGAAATGCTTTTCTGATTCCCTCCGGGGGAGTGCCTACCGTAATCCCGAAAATCCCGTACGGCTTGTTATAGTTCTTTGCCACCCAGTTTACTTCGGTTTCCTCTCCATGTCCGGCGAGTACAAAATCAACTTGTCTGGCCACCTTCCCGATTTCTTCATTCACGGGCACATCATGATCCATCTTCGAGTGAATGATCCGGACCTCCGGCCAATGTGCTGAAATCAGCTCATCAAACTCCGGAAGATCGATCTTCGGCCAAAGAATAACTTTCACTTCCGGCAAATATGTGGTGAGCAGGTTCAAAATTCCCGTTACATGCCCGTGATCGCCCATGTTGGCGTACTGAATGCCCGTACAAAGCAGAATGGTTTTCTCCTTTTTCGGGGATGCTTGCCCGAAGAGATTTTGGGAAAGGGCGATGCCTCCCGAAAGGAGGCTAAGGCTTTTTATACAGTTTCTGCGGTCCATATGTGCGGATTTTAAATTCAGCCAAACTTATTGATTATACGATGATTAATTCCTATTTTCCGTTTTCTTTAATGATAAAACGGCCCAGCGAAGGAATCTTCTTTCGCAGTTCGTTTGTGACAAGAACGGCAAACTGATGGGCTCCCTTTTCTGACAAATGCGTGTTATCCTGTTTTCCCTCAGGATAATTGGCGCAAGGACCCACCCACAGGTATGTTTCTTTCGAAAGTTCTTCTCCAAGCTTGTTGACATAGTCTGTTCCCAACTGATTTAAATCGATAAGTTCGACTTCCAGTTCCCGGCTTACCTGCCTGACCACTTCCGGATACTCCCCATGCGTGTCCGATAGCTTCCCGCTTTTAAATGCCCGCCGGGGAATCGGTGTAAGCAAAACCGGAATCGCCCCTTTTGCCCGCGTTTCGTTTACAAATTTCTCCAGGTTGCTCTTATAAAGTCCATGGGGAGCGGCGTATCGCAGGGTATCATTACTTTTTTCATCATTGTGTCCGAACTGGATAAAGACGTAATCACCGACGGTAAGACTTTCGGCCACTTGCTGCCATCTGCCCTCGTTTATAAAAGTTTTTGTGCTGCTTCCGTTTTTTGCACGATTATCAACCGTGACATTGCTGTCAAAATAATCGGAAAGTACCTGTCCCCAGCCGGTTTCAGGAAACTTATCAGCCGTCTTGTTGGCCATGGTCGAGTCGCCGATCGTATATACTTTAAAGTTCGCGGTGTTCTCCTCCTGCTCCCGGCAGTTAAAGCTCATCAGGCAAAAACTCAACAGAACGCACAGCAATACTGATCGTTTATTTGTTTCACGCATATTCATTTGTTCCTTTTTTTATTAATATTCATTTTCAATGATCCACAGGCCCGAATAGCCGGTACACACATACAGTTTGTCCTTGTGTGACCTGATTCTTCCGTAGATAAAATTTCCTTCAATACCAGGAATAGCAATTTCCTTTATGAATTTCGGTTTGCCCGCATCAGCCAGATCATAAATCATGACCGACTGATTGGTCGTCACATAGAGCTTACTGCCATCAATCGAAAGCTTTTCACACTGGGCAGCCGTTGTTGCCAGCTTTTCGGAGAAGACTTCGTGTGGATGCTGCGGATCTTTCGCATCATACACGTGCAGACTTTTACTTCTGGAACTCCGGTAGATGTATTGATCCTTCACGGCAACTCCGTTTGTCGGCTCCTGTATCACAGTTATTTTCCCGAGCGATAATGGGTTTTCGATATATTTCAGTACCAGAAGCGACTTGGAATTGGCGGCTGCAAAATAATCTCCGTTAAAGGCGTCATCGCTCACCTGATGCATGAAATGTTCGACAGGAAGGTCTTTTGCCGACAGCCGGGGATTGAATTCATCGGAAATATCAACACAGCCGGTGGTTGCCCAGGTATCGGTCCGCAGGATGATCCGGCCATCACTGATCCACATATCATTTAAGAACCGTCCGGCTCCAAAGGTCCTGATCAGCCGGGGGCTGCTGATATCTGTTAAATCAACGACCTGCAGTCCTTTCGCTCCGCACGACAGATAGGCAACTTTCCCGGACACCACGACATCATAAACGGTCCCTGCTGCTTTGAATGTGGCAATCCGGTTACGGGGGGCGGCTATGTCGGCTATTTCAAGTCCTTCCGATCCACAGGCCATATAAATATACTTGTCATCCGGAAAACAGGAATGGATTTGCCCTTTTGAAAACAATTTAGTTCTCTTTCCCTCCTGGGAATACGGCTGATATCCGGCATGGATAATTCCGGGCTGAACGCCTGTTTCCACATGCTGCGTACCGGCCAGTCCCGGCGCTGAAATAAGCTGACAGCCGTTTTTGTAGTCTGCCAGAATAATCAGATCGTCGGTGATGGCCAGGTCATGGGCGTAATTCACATCGGTATACGACGTGAGGAGTTTTAGCTTTTCCGGTTCGCTGATGTCAAACACATAGACTCCGTCGTAGCCGTTCGCAAAAAACAGCTTGTTGCCGCTGATCTGAACTTCCCAACAGTCGGGCGACCTTGCCTCATTGCCCGATGGAATGGCATAGGAGATCACCAGCCTTGCATTTTCAGGCTCCCGGATGTCAATGACCGACACCCCGTGCCCGCCATGTCCGTGAACGACATAGGCATAATCGCCCTTGATGGCAACTCCCCAGGCATTCCCCGGTACGGCTACCGATTTCACTGGCGTTGGTTTTGCAGGATCTGAAATATCGAGGATGGTCATCACCTTTTTATAGTGCTCGCCAATGTAGGCGTAATTTCCCCTGCTTTTGGCTCCCTGTGCCTCGGCAGTTTTAATTTTTCCGATAAACTCAGGTCTCTTCGGATTGCTGATGTCGATTGTTTCCACACCGACCGTCCGGTTGCAGCAAATCAGAATATTCCCGTTAACGGCAATACCCGTGGCCTGCTCCGTGGTGTCGTAGGTTGCCAGATACCGCATCGACGATGGATTTTTTACATCAAATACCTGTATTCCCCCCATACGGCAGGCTACAAAAGCATAATCGCCTTTTAGCTCGATGTCGTAACCCACGCCTTCCAAAGGAACCGTCGACAGTATTTTGGGATGAGAAGGGTCGGATATGTCAGCCGAAGCCAGTTCTTCCGCCGCCACGATAAAGACAATCTTATCTTTCACGGCAACAGATCGGACACTGTTTAGCCGGATGCAGGCGATGCGCTTTAATTCAGTTTTCAAGTCGCCGGGCTGGGTCAAATCGTCGGATGGCGTAACATCATTCCCACGACAGTTAACAAACATCAGCAAAATGAAAACGACAGTAAGTAAATTTTTCATGTACCGTTCAGTTTAGTTATTGAATATCAGTCCAGGACTCCGGACTGCATTTGCGGCTGCTATTCAGCAAAAATAATGGTCGGATTCCCGTCAATTCCCTTTTCTTTGATCAGCGCCCCGATCTTCGAATCAAACGGGTAGTACCGCGTATACTCCACGCCCACCATGCCAAAATTTTTACCGGCAGTCTGGATATAAATATTATTCTCCATTTTCGGTAAATGCCCTTCTTTCAGTGCGCTTACCGAAAGCAGGACATCCACACTCCGGTCAAAAATATTCCCTTCTATCCGGAAATTCTCAGCAGGATATTTCCGCTTTCCGCCCAGCCAGCCGGCCTGGATATGCCGGGCTACCTTGTTGGGCCTTTGCCATCCAAAGCCATAGCCGGCAAAACGGCAGATGTTGTTTGTGAAAGAAATGTTTCTCATCACGTCTCCCTCCGACAGCGGCTGATCAAGGAAATACTCGATGGAATAGGAGCAATACTCGATCAGGTTGTTGCTGTATCGCACATTTTCCATGATGACCGGTTGTGATGAGGTGTAATTCTTATACTGGTGTGTTACACCTGCATCATAAATCTGATAGATGTAACAGTGGTCAACAACATAATCGCTGCATGCGCCGTAGATCTCCACCGCGTTGCCGTAACGGGTGGTCTCGCGCTGAATCGACCCTCCGATCCAGCCCAGTTCACAGTTCGTTACTTTCAGTCCGTTGCGCGATCCGGAGCTGATCCCGTGGGCCCCTCCAAATTTCAGGCACAGGTTGTCAATGGCAACATGGTCTCCCTCAAGCCGGATAATGTGTTCTTTCAGACAAAACTCGATCGATGGAAAACGGTCGGCCGGATTGCCGTTACCGGAGTACAGATAGATCTTCTTATCGGTTATGCCGTGATACATTTCGAGATCATTCTTCAGCTGACTGATATCCCCTGTAAAACCATCGATGCCGATAACTTTTTTGGTGGTGTAGAACTCTCCTTCGTTAAAGACGAGCACGCCTGCGTCATTACTGAATACCTGGTCATAGACATACACATTCGGGGTACCGGTTGCCTTCCATTTGTCCCTTATGGAATAGTTTTGGAGGGAACCGATTATTTTGGGCTTATCACCGCTTCCGTAGGCAGAATAGGTCACCCCCGCCTTCGCTTTGAGGTTTCCCCTCCAGCTTCCGTCACGTTCAAAAAGCACAAGGTCGCCGCTTTTCAAATCAGCCAGGCTCACCTTCGAAAGTGATGCCCAGGCTGTTTTGGCTGATTTCCCGCTATTTGTATCATTTCCGCCATTCGAGACGTAATAAACTGTTCCGGCAGTGATCGCTGTTTCCGATGCCGAATTCAGGATTTCGGCCTTCAGCGCATCGGCTTTTGCATTGACATCAGAAAGGGTGCGAACCGCTTCTTCTTTTTCAGGATCGGTGGGTTGCGTCTCTGCCGATTCGCCTTTACTGCACGCGAGCAACACGGCCAGGATGGCCGTGGCAAAAAGCAATTTCTTCATATAGGTTTCGTTTGCTTACAAGACTTCGTTTTTTTAAGAGCATCCGCAGACACGGGCTGCCTGGTGCGGGGAACAGGTAACGCCGAAACCCCGGCGTTACCTGTTTTAAAAAAAAAGGAATTACGGTTTGGTTTTTACCGATACCGTACCCCGAAGCATCTCCCCAAAGTATATTTTGAAGGTATAAGATGTGTTCGCTTTAAGCGCCGGAATAAGCTTCTCTCCGGCATCTGAAGCCGATAAGGAGACCACAATATCTGCAGTGCCGGCGGCTGAAGCCACAATTTCAGAAACGGTTTTCGTTTTATCCCATTTCAGCAAAACCTGGTTTGCCGCAATGTCGGTTGCAGCAACAGCATAAAAGATATTTTCGATTCCTGTGCGGAACGTAACCATTTCATATTCTGAATCCTTGATCGTGCTGATTTTACTCAGCCCTTTTATCCGGGCAGAATAAACGGTATCACTCCATAAGTCTCCTATTGTATATTCATCTGTGCCATCCAAAGGAATGATCTGCAGATCGGTTGAAAACAGCAGGCTGTCGCGGCTGATTTCAAGGCTGTACGATGCATTGGCAATTGGTATCCAGGTTAGTCTCACTTTATTGCCATCCACTCCGGCGGTTAGTAATGCCGGCCGAAACAGTCGCTCCGGGATATCGCTGATGGTGTCTTCTTTTTCGCATGAAATCATGAACAGGAGAAGGCATACCATCATCATGATCAACCTGGTTATACTATATTTTATTCGTTCCATACTATTCTTATTATTAATTGTCATATCATCAATTCAATTCTAAATGGATCACCTACGGAAGCTGATCATTGCTCAACATGCCGTTACTTGCGGTGATCAGGTCAATATAGATGGGTTGCAGGTGATTATTCTTCGCCGGATCGTACCCGTTTGCCACGTTTGCCACATTCGAAAGCTGCTTTGCCTTGTTGCTGGCCGAGTAAAGCGGCAACCAGGCCGAGCGGGTGTACCCTGAAATAGCTGTCTCGGGCAATCGGTAATCAGGATTCAGGATATCAATTGTTTCGCCGTCGGCGTTCCGTTTCCAAAAGATATTAGCTGGTACTTTATCGTGATAAATATACGATTCATCGTCATCGCAGATTTTCTGCATATCTGCTTTCATCTGATTGATCTTTGTCCCCAGCAGATTCCAGCGCACCAGGTCTTGCTTGCGGATGCATTCCCCGCCGAGCTCCCAGCCGCGTTCATCGACAATTGCATTGAAAAAAGCGTCTTTGCCTGTCGAAACAGAATCGACATACTGTGTTACTTTTGACGCCCACTTCGCTTCGGGAAATGCTCTTTTCCGAACGAGGGCCAGCGCATCTTTGGCGGCCTGCGTCGGACCGTTAATCTGATTTTCAGCTTCAGCATACATCAGTACAATATCAGAATAACGCATCATCGGCCAGTTTACCCCCGTAAAAGTCGCCGCACTCATATCCCCGCCCAATGAAGGGTTGATCCACTCCCTGCGGAATTTACACCATCCCAGGGCATTGGGCGATGCCAGCATCTGGATGCCTGCATTTGTACCTGACCCGCTGTAGCTATACATCTCCACGGAAACATCTCTCCTGACGTCGCTCCGGTCGAACGAATAGTAATAGGTAAGCGGGATACTTAGCCTTGATGGAGCCCGGCCGTATTTTTTGTCGGCTGTCGCATTGTGAGCGATTCCCCAACTTTCGGCAACCCGCCCCCTTGAAAGTAAGCGGCCAAATGCAATCTCAAACAGGATCTCTTTATGCGTCAAATCCATGGTATAGGTATGCAGGTTTTTAAAAATGTTTTCAAAATCCGGGTTAAACTCATGTTCGCCGCTCTCCATAACTTCTTTACACTCCTGACCTGCAATTCTGTAGTATTCCTCCCAGTGCCTGCCCCGCCGCGTTTCGAACGTTTTGTTTCGAAGCGAATAGCCGGCATATGCCAGGGCCATCCTGGCCCGTAAGCCTTTTACAAAAGCTTTGTTTACACGTTCTGTGGTTTGGGTTTTACTCATCCATGGAACGTAGTCCTCCACGTCTTTCAGGTCCTGGATCAAAAACTCATAGATCGAATCGCGGTCGGCTTTTGGAAGGTTGAATTCATCTCCTGCCTGGGTCGACTTCGTCTTGAAAGGCACATCACCCCAATGATGGATCAACTCGCTATAGAAATAGGCTCTTAGGGTTACAGCTTCACCATACAGGCGATGCGCTTCATCGGCATGTTCGCCTTCCCACAGAACGCTTTTAGGCAGGTTGTCGATGCAAAGGTTCGCCTTTTCAATGCCCGAATAAAAGTCGTTCCAAACCTGCTGCAGGTAGTTGGTCCCTTCGGTTGCCGAGTAATGGGAAATATTATACACGGCACCATTATTAGCGGCCCAATTTACCTCGATATCATTGTCCGCTTTGTAGAACATAAAGGTATAATCGTACAACGGATTAGAGGTCAGTTGCTCGTAGACCCCATAGACTGCTTTTGTGGCAAAATCCAGATTTCCAAAAGTCGTTTCTTCTGTCAATGTTGATTTGGATTCAGTGGCCAGGTAATCCTCGCACGAAACCGCTGAGAGCGACAGGAGGCTATAGCAAAAGAATTTAATGTATCGTTTCATTTTTATTGATTTTTTAGAATTCTACATTTAAACCGAGGTTAAAAGACCGGCTTCTTGGATAAGCACACCAGTCAACGCCCGGGGTTAAGGGGGTGGAGCGCAGAGCATCGACTTCAGGGTCATAACCCGAGTAGTTTGTCCAGGTCCACAGGTTATATGCGGAGGCATATATTCTTAGTTTTGTGATTCTCATTTTTGACAGAAGGCTCCCGGGTAGTGAGTACCCGAATGTTAAGGTATTCAGACGCAAAAAAGAACCATCTTCAATTCCCCAGGAATGTAAGGGAATGTTGTTCATCAAAGGCGTCCAGATGGTTGCGTTTTTATTCATTTCGGCCAGTTGCCCCGGATCTGTGATCACTTCCCCGTTCGTTTTGTCAATATAGCTAAAGCGGCTTTCCGAGTTCATCATGTTCAAAAGGTTCTTGTACGGGTAATTTGCATAGGCTGCTGTGCAGAACAGCTTATTGGCATTGTAGATATCGTTGCCGTATACCCAGTTAAAGAAAGCAGACAGATCAAATCCTTTGAGTTGTGCCGTCAGCGTTATACCGCCTGTATGCTTCGGATTGGCGTTGCCGATAATCACCTTGTCCTTGCCATCGATAAGAAAATCGCCATTCTGATCTTTCAGTTTCAGGGCACCTGGCATTAACTTGTAACTTCCGCCCAACAGACCATTATTCGCCACCCCCTCTTTTAATACATACCGTTCATCAACATAGTCAAAATCGTCGAATGAATACATTCCTTCGGTTACCTGACCATACATTTGCCCAACTTGTCCGCCCTCGTTGACCAGATAATCGCCGGCAGGTCCGCCCGAGGAAATCCACCGTGTCGTTTGTTCCCAGCTTCCAACTTCTCCCAAATTGTCAATCCGGTTCCGGTTAAAGCCAATATTGAACGAAGCCGATAACTGAAAGTCCTTTTTATCAATGAAAATGGCGTTCAGCGTAAATTCAATCCCGCGGTTTGACGTTTGCCCGATGTTCTGCCATTGGGTAGAATATCCTGAGCTCGAAGGAATGGTCGCTTTAATCAGCAGATCTTTCGTCGTATTTTTATACAACTCAACCGAACCACTGAGCCTTTGCCTGAACAGACTAAAGTCAGTTCCGATGTTGCGCGTGATGGTTGTTTCCCATTTCAATTCAGGATTCGAAAGGATACTCCCGGGAAGGATAATCGGTGTAGGAATGGCACCGTCGCCGTCACCGGTTACGTTCAGGCCCCCCGAGGTGATGGAAAAAGTCTTTTTCCAGGCATCATCTGTGATCCGGTTATTCCCAGACTCCCCGTAGCTGGCCCTCAGTTTCAGATCGGACAGCCAGTTTTCCGTATTGTCCATGAATTTTTCATCAGAAAGACGCCATGCCAGCGCGGCCGACGGGAAAAATCCCCATTGGTTGCCGGGTGCAAATTTACTTGACCCGTCAGCGCGGAAAGTAGCCGAAACCAGATATCTTCCTTTATAATCGTAATTTAACCGGCCAAAGAAAGAAGATATTTTATTAGCCGGAAAATCGGAGGTCGAAACCGGATCGGCCATTCCAAGGCTCATATTTGCTAATGCTGTTTCTGCGTCGATATACATCGGAAAGTATTTCGCCGACGTAATTAAACGGTCTCTCTTATAATAGTTCAGCTCCTCGCCAACCATGACCGTCAGGTTGTTCCCCGGAAGAAAATTGCGCCTGCTGTACGTCACTATATTCGCAAGCCTGTATCCTTTAATGTCATTTTTAGTGATGGAAACAATGGGTTGATAGCCATAGAGATTCACATTCGTTGTATGGATCCCGTAAAAACGGTTGTCGGTCTCTTCACCATACTGGGTACCATATTCAAAACGATAGTTCAGGTTCTTTGAAAAACGAATGGAAGCAGCGCCATTGAAGTAGATCGCCAGATCCTTTTCCCGCCTGTAATCGTCGTTGGTCTGATCGACGGGATTGACAATCGATGAATTCGTTGCTTCAAAATCTTCATCGCTTACACTGCTGTCAACAAAATCCATCAGACCCTCTACCGGCCGGAACTGGATGGTGTGGTACAACCGGCTGTTGGAAGACGTGCCGGCACCTTTCAACCTGGTGTCTGATAACCGGGTATTCAAATCAACGGTCAGCCAGTCATTGACTTTATGGAAAGTCTTTACGGTAAAGTTCGTTCGCGAATAACCCGAGCCAAGCATGACTTCCTTTTCGTCATTCTGCGTCAGGCTGATGTTGTATTTGAAGCTTTTCGATCCACCCGAAAAAGCAAGATTGTGGTATTTGCTTGTGCCGGTGCGGCCAAACATTTCATCCTGCCAGTTCGTTCCCTGCATCGTTTTGTATAAATCAAAATCCAGGAAGTCGCCATAGTACCTTTCCAGATCGGTGGTTGCTTTCATTTGCTCTACGGCACGCCTCTCGTACTGGTAAAACACATAATCGTATGGAGACATCACTTCAAGCGATTTTGTCACTTCTTTTACACCAAAGTAGCTATTATAGCTGACCTTCCCCTTTCCTTCGCTTCCACCCTTTGTGGTGATCAGGATGACACCATTTGCCCCCCGGGCCCCATAAATAGCTGTCGAAGATGCATCTTTCAGGATATCGATCGAGGCGATGTCGGTAGGTGCCACATCACTGATACTTTCAACGGGAAAACCGTCTACAATATATAAGGGAGAATTATCCTGGGTGATGGAACCACCCCCGCGCACCCGTATTTTAATCTCGGCATCGGGAGAACCTTCAGTCTTTGTCACCTGAACACCGGCCATCCGTCCCGCAATGGCTTGCGCGGCAGAGGTTACCGGCACATCTTTAAGCGTCGCACCGCCAACCGACGATACCGATCCGGTTAGGTCCTTGCGGCGTGCGGTGCCATAACCGATGGCCACTACTTCTTCAATTCCTACGGCTTCTTCTTCCAATTTCACATCGATAACGGTTCTGGATCCGACGGGTATTTCCTGTGCCTTCATCCCCACAAAGGAAAACACCAGCGTGGCATCTCCGGGAATATTGGACAGTGTGTATCTCCCGCTGAAATCAGTAACCGTTCCGATGGTTGTACTTTTCAGGACCACCGAAACCCCGGGCAGTGGCTGCCCTGATGAGTCGGTTACTTTTCCTGATAAGGTTTTTTTCTGTTGTACGTTTGCCGTAGCAAGAAATCCTTTTTTCGCAACAATCATGATGATCTTTCCTTTTGACGTGTATGTCAGGTTCTCATCCTTCAGCACATCGTCCAGTATCTCAGATACCATCCTGTTTTCGTAATGACCAGTTTTTAGCTTGGACCCCGCCAGCAACTCATTTCTATAGAAGAACGAATAATCTGAATTTTCCTCTATCGCTGCAAAAACTTCTGTAAGTGTTTTACTGCTAAAGTTCAGATCCATTCTTTGGGTCTGCGAATAGGTAGATGTTGCCGTAACCTGCAATAGCGCAAGGAAGAACAACATTGTAGTCAACTTCATAATGGTCATAATTTTTCCAAGCATAAGGCATCGCAGATGCCTTTGCTTCAGATTGTTTTTTTTCATAGTTTTACTCTGATTTAAATTACTCGTATTTAAATTTGAAGACGTTGGCTGAGTAGCCGCTCAGCCAGCGTCTTATTTATTTTCTCATTGCACTGTAATTTTAATTTCTCTTAAACCTGTTTTTTCATAAGTAATTGGTACGTACACCCGGATGGCGTCCAGAACCTGCCAGATCGTTTCTTCATTCTTAAACGTACCGGTAAAACTCACATCCCTGTTTTCAGGATTACTTAAATGGATGTCGACATCGTACCAGTTTTCCAGCCGTTTAGCCAATTCATGCAACGTGACGCCCTGGAAGTCGAACCTGTTTTCGATCCAGGCCGAGGCGCGGGCGGTATTGGTTTCTTCTATCCACGACCGATTATCTTTGATAATAAAAGCCTGACCGGGGACCAGTACCTGTTCACTTTTCTGCAAATGAATATTGATTTTGCCCGACACGAGTGTGATCTCTTTCCTTCCAAAATTCTCATAAGCCATCACATTAAATTCAGTACCCAGCACCTCGACTTCACATTCAGTTGTCCTGACCCGGAAAGGAGCCTTTTTGTCGGGCGCCACTTTAAAGAAGGCTTCGCCGGTAAGTTCAACCTCTCTGGACCTGGAGTCGAAGGCCTGGCAAATTAACCGGGAGCTTGCATTCAGCCAGACCTGCGAACCATCGGGCAATGTTACTGTCGATTTTTCTCCGCGTGGTGTTTCGAACACCAGTGGCCCTGAAAACGAACGACGTGCCGGTAAGAATTGTGACAAAGCCGTGCCCAACAGCAAACCAAAAAGCAAGATCGCCGCGGCCGAGCCAATTTGCGTCCATAACCGCCGGGCTGAACGCATATAGATTTTCGTTTTTGCCCTACTTATTCTATGCTGAACCCGGAGCCAGTTCCTTTGCCCGGCTCCAGTCTCACAAGGGTTCAGTTCCCACTCTTTTTTTGCCAGATCAAAATGGTCCTGGTTTAGCTTGTCCTTCAGATGAGCAGACAATTGGCTGTGTTCGCCTTCGTTCAGCTGTCCCCGAAAATAGCGTTTAATTATTTCTGCGAATTCCGGATTTTCCATAGATGATATTTCTAGCTTCTAATAATATGACTGAATAGGGCGCAATTTACCCATCCTGGAAAATGAACTTTTTTCAAAATATTTTAAGAAAGGAGAGTGATAAATCGGTGGCGGGCAATAGCGGAAATTATAATCCTTTTAATATCATGATGATAGCCGTCAAAGGAAGTTTATCAGAAAAGGTTTCGTGGAACGTCTGAAGCGCACGTTTGAGATGTCGTTCAACATTCTTGATACTAATATTCAGTTTTTCAGCAATTTCCCGGTTTTTTAGCCCGTCAACGCGGCTAAGTTTAAAAACCTCGCGACAGCGGGGCGGTAGCCGTTCAATAGTTTTTTCAATTTCTGAGCGGAGTTCTTCCTCAATTAAAATATAAGGTTCATCGCGAACGAAGTCAATATAATAAAGCTCTTCCACTTTTAATTGTTCTCCAAACCACAGATTTCTATTTTCAATGATCCTTAAGCGCTTGAGGTAGTCAATGCATTTGTTCCTGACCATCATATACAGATACGACTCAATGTTCCTGATCTGAAGGTGGTCTTTATCTTCCCACAAGCTGACAAAGACTTCCTGCGTGATATCCTCTGAAGTCACAGGATCAGAAATAATCCGCGCGGCAAAGTCATTCAGACGTGGAAAATAAATCAGGAAAAGCGAATGCAGCGCACCCTCATCTCCGTCTTGCATTTTTCGGGAGAGATCATTTACATACGTTCCTTTTATATTCTCCATTTCTTTCCATAAGTTTTTGATCATCAACTAAACCATTGCGTGCGTTATGACCGGCAAAGATAAGTTATTTATTAGGAGTACCGCGTCGTAAAGGAATGTTTAGCGTTCCGGATTGCCACCCAAATATGCTTTGCAAACCGGGAATATGAAGATGAATTCTTCGCCGCTGAATTTTTCATCAAGGAAATGCCCGCCATAAGGCCTGCGAAATTGTTATAATGGTAACATTAAACCGGCAAGAGATGGCAGATAGCACAAGGTATAAGCGCCTGACGCGTATTGTTAAAACGGAGAATGATAGCAGGTCAGTTTTTCCCAGGCTGATCGTTGGGCTGATTTTTTTGTCAGAAGGGATTCAGAAATTTCTGTTTCCGGAACTGGTGGGAACCGTGCGGTTTGAAACGATCGGTTTTTCCAATGCTGCATTTTGGGCTTACGTTACGGCAACGCTGGAAGTTGTTTGCGGTCTGCACATCCTGTTGGGCCTGTTTACGCGACTTGCCGCGATTCCTTTGCTGATTATCATGATAACCGCATTTTTAACAACCAAACTGCCGGTACTGATTAACAAAGGATTCTGGGCGATGGCACACGAATACCGTACCGACTTTGCCATGACTCTATTACTGCTTTATCTCCTTGTTTACGGAGCAGGCAGATGGTCGGTCGATTTATTAATTTTTAGACGCTCCCGCTTCTGAAAAAATCATAAAAGACAAACGGTCCGCTTTCGTGTGCATCACACCTTTGCCTCTCTATTTTTCCCGGTTGAACATCGGGAATAAATCGCGGATATCCTGATCGGCAACTGAACGGCCGAATGCACAAACCTCAAAGGTCTCAAGGGTGGTCACTTTTTCGGCATGTAAAGCGCCGTACCATTTATTGAGCGCTTCTTTATCGACCTCCTGTACAACGCCGCGTTTGCGGACGTACAGGTCCTCCAGATATTGAAGCCGCTCTTCCCGGCTTTCCGGAATCGGGGCAGTACTGCGATTAATCCAGGGTAACCATTCATAGAATTGTGACTCGTGCGCATCCAGTATATTGGCTTTTTCTCTCACTACCGTGCTGATGTCGACGACGATGTCGGGTTGCGGCTTTAGGGGGTTCGTATAACGACCCTTTGCATACAGGAAAAGCGGGCTTTGTTTCAACGCGCCGACCTCGGGCAAAATGTGAGGAACATTTACCAGAAAAGCGGCATCCTGAACAAGAATGGAGGCGTTCCGGTGGTCCGGATGATAGTCGTACGGCGGATGCGTAATGACAATATCGGCATTCCATTCCCGGATGATGCGGATTACTTCGAGTCGGTTTTCCAAAGAAGCGGTCAGTTCGCCATCGTTATTGTTGATGATTTCATAGGCGCATCCCAGGCGTTTTTTTACTTCCTCAACTTCAAGCTGCCTTCTTTTGGCGATCTCACTTTTCGTATTCTTGTGGTGTCCGGCATTGCCATTTGTTAACGAAACAAATTTCACCTCATATCCCATAGCCGATAGGAGGATAGCGGTTCCTCCGGTGGTAAGTTCGCAGTCATCGGGATGAGCCATAATCACGATCATCCTTTTCTCCCGGGCCGGGAGCAGCGAACTCGAGCCTATCAACATCGCTAAAAAGCAAAATTTCAACATCGTGCAATCCTTAAAATTTACACGAATAAAAGTAAGGCAAAAAGGGTAATGATCTAGGCGGAGGTCACTTTTAATTTTACGAATTTTTATTCAAAAAAACATGAGTATACCTTGAGTATAGGAAGCGTTCTCCATAAAAATGAATAAATATCAGCAAATATATTTTCGAAAAACTGTTTAAGAAAATAGAACTTGCTTACCTGTCTGGAACTATATTTGTCAGACAGAGAAAACTAATTCCACTGCCATGTTAAGCCGGTTAATCAAGTTGGGGTGTCGGTTGATTGCCCTGTCAGCTCTTATCCTTCAGTCATTGGGAGGTTTTGCATCGCCTCCGGAAGCCGATTCGATCCAGGTTGTTCTGGATCCGGTCAGCCTGATTCTTCCCGGAGAATCGTTTCCAATAGGTGTTGTTTCCTATTCAAAAAACGGGAAGGTTAAAGGGACCGTAGGTTTGGCTGATGGCCATGTCTGGTGGATGCGTTACAATGTTGAGGTAACGGGTGGTTCCTTTTCCGGTGGGAAGGTGTTGGTAAACGACAGGCTGATCCCTTCCAAAGGGAAATATATTGAGTTAAAGGTGTATCCGCGAAAGCAACCGGAATTAACAAAACGACTTTTGTTGCCGCTTAATTATGAAACTAAAATTAAATTCCGGGTTACGGACGATTTTGACAAAGCTCCCGGGAGTCAGGTCCGGGGGGAATTATTGACCGAATTTGACAACGGGTTGCAACGAGTCTGTACGAATCTGAGGAACAGTGATGAGTCGGAACGGTTTCTCTTTTTTGTCAATGGCGGAACCTGGGACAAAGGGAAGTTCCTGATCGATCCTGATTTTCTTCACATTCAAAATCACCAGCCTTCACTGATGATTCAATCACTTAGGAATCCTGAACTTGTGGATACCTTTCATGTTTTGCTGGATTATCGCCATACGTATAGTCTTGGTCTTTATGGTTCAGCCGGGATTCCTGGTTTTTCAGGAAGCGACGGAAGCAGCGGGTCTGCAGGTGATCACGGATACGACGGACAGCCGGGACAAAATGGTGGTTTTGGAGAAGATGGGCCTGATATTGATGTTTTTGCGGACCTGTATCACGATTCGCTCCTGAATTGCGATTTACTTTATGTTTATGCTGAAAACCGGTGGACTGGCGAAGAGTATCGCTATTTAATTAATCCCGATGGGGGTAAATTAAAGGTGGGTTCGTTTGGTGGTCCGGGGGGCAGTGGTGGCAGGGGCGGCAGAGGCGGGAATGGCGGTGATGGCGAGGACGGCAAAAGATGGACCGAGACTCACCTGGAAAAAAG
>Ga0310040_1000465_pt1 | contig 38016 bp, 31 predicted proteins | sample EPASupsiteHSE623_FD_200237 | JGI IMG/M metagenome (GOLD analysis project Ga0310040, IMG submission 200237) | Bioremediated contaminated groundwater from EPA Superfund site, New Mexico - Sample HSE6-23 (v2) (version 2) | ecosystem: Environmental > Aquatic > Deep subsurface > Groundwater >... | reverse complement strand
AGCACCTGTGCTTTCGGTGTAGTTAGCCCGTCTTAATCCTTTAGCGATGGGGTCTTCAAGTAACCTTGTAACTGTTGTGTCAGAGAACTTTGAATTGTTCCTTGTTCTTAGTCCTCTTTGATTAAGTATATTAGCAACAGTCTTTTTTCTTTTGTGTTCCAAGAAGAGGTCATATATCAATCGTCTCACGGTTGCTTCTTCTTCGTTAATGATTAATTTTTTGTCTTTCCATTCGTAGCCGTATGGAGCTTGACCACCTAGAGGTTTACCAAGCTTAGCTCTAATTGGTATAGAGGCAGAGACTCTTTCTGCTATTTCTTCTCGCTCCCACTGTGCCATTGCCGAGATGAGGGTATAGAAGAAACGTCCAGCGGGAGTAGAGGTATCAATGCTTTCGTGGAGTGATATTAGGTCAGCATTGTACTCTCTGAATATATCAGCTATCTGGAGAAGTTCTCTGGTATTTCTTGCCAATCTGGCAATTTTTGAAAATATCAGTCCTGTTATCTTTCTACTTTTGATGTCTTTCATCATTCGCTCTGCTTCAGGATGATTAAGTACTGTTTTACCGCTTACTGCTTCTAGGTGGTAGATTGTGAAAATATCCCAGTCTTTGAGTTGGGCATATGCTTTGGCTCGCAGTTCATGATGTTCTGGACTTTCACCCTTGGCTTGGTCTTCAGTGGAGACTCTAATCCAGATACCGACTTGTTTTTTCATTGGTGATTTGTTTTATTCAAAGATACGAAAAAGCAATGAAACGGGGATGTGTGGAGATGATTATTTTTTAATCATTTAAATACTGGTGGGTGAGATACAGTGACATGGCGTCGAATATGCCTTGATAATAATTTTCTGGTTCCCACGTTCTTCTTTTTTCAGGGAGTTTACTCTTTAATTGAGGATATATTTCAGAGATTCTTCTTGAGATTTCAAATTTATTTCTTGCACCGAAGATTTCAAATGTTTGGCGGATTTGTTCACGAGAGTATTTATAAATCTTTTGGTTGTTATTGTTGTAATTCGAAATCAAGTCAATGAGGTTCTTAACTCTTTCTGATTTGTGAGTATATTTATAATCTTCGAGAATTATTGTTTCGGGATGATAGTATAGGATAATCTTTTTGACGTGACGGAAACATTTTTCATTTCGAACCGAACGATATGAAACTATTCCGTAATCAATTATTTCTCCTCTGGAGCTTATAATCACAAATCCAAAACCAACTAAGTTTGCATATATTGAGATTGTTTTTTCCATATTTATATCTTTTTTTTTAAAAGCTTTTAAAAACGCTATCCTTTCATTGTTTCTTTTGGTCTCACCTTGCTTCTTTAGCTCTTCAATCAAGGGGTCAATGTTTTTAATTAGTTCATTAAAAATTATCTTTACGTCGTCATCGAATATTTTTTCAATTGGAACATCAAACAGGAGGTGATAAACAAACACAACTTTATAACAAGGGTTTCTTCTGTTTCTCTCACACCGAGATAATGTTGAGCTTTCTTTTATACCCATCAATTGTGCAACATCTAAAATGGTTAGTTCCGACCTCTTACGATATGTTCTCAAAGAATTTTTCATAACTTTTTAAAAGATAGCTTGTTATATTAAATGTTCTATCTTGATTTTAATTTTATCGGAATTAAAAAATTAAGTTAGATGTGTAAATATGACAATATGGCCTTGAAATTTTTCGGAATGCACAAATCAAAAGTGTGTTCGTGATTTGTCCGAAACTAAGGTCTCGGACAAATCACTACTTCCACTTTTGTTTACACATTCCATCTGTATTTATTTTCTTCAATGATTTCTTTAATGCTTTTAAAATCAATTTCTTTTTCTTTTGTATTATTTCTTTTGTAATAGTTTCTTTTGTTATACGAAGCCTGCTTCATATGTTCCTGCACGTTTTTGCATATGTTTATGCCTCCTGCTTCATATGTTCCCTTGAATGAATAGTATATTTTTGTTTTACCTTTTCGGTCGTGGCCACTCTCTAAAATGTTACCGTTATAACCTCTGACCTCAATTATTTTCTTATCAGAAAGTGACTTTATTATTCCAGAGATTGTCCGTGTTGAAAAACCGGTTTTTTGAGAAAACTGGGTGTAGGTTATTCGGTCTTTTGTTTTTCTCTTATTGGTTCTTTTATCAATCCAGCCGTATGTTTGACGGATAATGACAAGGAGAATTTTAAGTTCGGCATGGCTTAACTTTTTAAGGAGTTCATCGAATATGATGTTTGGAGTTTTGGTGAAGTGGGTGTCCATTTCTCAATGATATCTTTCTTCTTCTTGCTGGATAGTATAGTAAAACTGACAGAAGTGGCAGGAAATCACATCTATTTTATGATTCGGAGGTCAAATACAATCCGAGTATGAAGTTAAGAATACCAGAGGATTTAAGTGATGAACAAATTGGAGAATACCAGAGGATTTTTAAAGATACCTACGGTGAAGAGATTTCTTTTGAGGAAGCTCGAGAGCTTGGATTAAGCTTGATTCGGCTTGTTGCTTTGATTATTGGTAACCATTGAAAAAAGCAGATGAAATATGATAATATAGCTATGGCACACAAATTTAATAGTTTAAGCCCAGAAAAGGGTAACAGAGAATTTTGTGTGCCAAAACGCTTAAATTATTCTGTTGCCCTTTTCTGGTATTTGCTATGAGAAATACCGCCTACAAGTATTTTCTCTATGCACGAAAGTCTAGTGAGTCGGAAGACCGACAAATGGCCTCTATTGATGACCAGATAAGGGAAGTTCGAAAATTAGTCGAGAAGTATGACTTAAACATTGTTGATGTCATACAAGAATCAAAATCGGCAAAAGAACCAGGTCGACCCTTGTTCAATCAAATGCTTCATAGAATCCATAAGGGAGAAGCGGACGGGATTTTAACTTGGAAGTTAAACCGTCTGGCTCGTAATCCAGTAGATGGAGGTCAGATTAGTTGGATGTTACAACAAAACATCATCAAGCACATTCAAACATTTGAAAGAGAATATTATCCTACCGACAATGTCCTACTCATGCAAGTTGAATTTGGCATGGCTAATCAATATATCAAAGATTTAAGTCTTGATGTAAAAAGAGGAATGAGACAGAAAGCAGAAAGGGGATGGTATCCGATACCTTTGTTGCCAGTTGGATATATGCATAACCCTAGAATCGTTCCAGGGGGTGACAATGAAATAATTCCTGATTTAGAGAAATTTGAAATGGTTAAAAAGATATGGCAGTTCTTTTTAACTGGTGAATATTCAATTGTAAGTATAAAGAAAAAAGGGGATGTTATCGGATTAAGGAATAGATACAATAGGCCTATGTCCAAAAGCACATACCATTTTATTCTAACCAATGAATTTTATAGTGGATATTTTCACTGGAAAGATAAAGATGGAAGTATTATCCGCTATAAAGGTAAACACAAACCAATAATTAGTTCAGTCGATTTTCAGAGAGTTCAGCGGATATTAAATGAAAAGACATACCCTCTTTCGAAAGAAAAGAAATATGATTTTCCATACAGAGGACTTATCAAATGCAGCGAATGTGGATGTTATGCAACTCCAGACCATAAATTGCAAGCAATCTGCACGAATTGCAAATGCAAGTTTTCCATAAAGACTGTGAACGCTTGTCCAAAATGCAATATGGCCTTATCGGAAATGAAAAATCCTAGCATTATAGATATCGTTTATTATCACTGTAGTAAGAGTAAAGGGAAATGTTCTCAGGGTTCTGTCACCAGATTACAAATTGAATCCGCAATTGAAAAATCGTTAAAGGAAATATCAATTACCAAGAATTGCTTCAAATGGATAATGAATAATTTTAAAGGTAACAGTATCGATATTTCGGAAGATGAAAAAGCAATAATGAGACTGGGGAAAAAGAAAACTGAATTTGAAGATAGGCTTTCTGAATTGGTAAACTTATTGGCTGATAGAAAGATAAATTCTGAGCAGTTTAATTTATCTAACTTGAAAACTCAGAAAGAAATATCATCTATTGAACTTGAAATTGATGATATTAAAAATAGGAATATCAAATGGCATGAAGAAACAGAGAAAGATTTTAATTTTGCTTTACATGCTCTTAAGGAATTCAAAAATGGTGATAATTCTGTAAAAACTGGGATACTTAAAGAGTTGTCTTCGAACCTAACTTTAATCAATAAAAAGCTTGATATTACAACGAAAAAGTCACTTTTGGAGATTAAAAAATGCTATTCATCTCATAAGCCAAAAATAGGTGACTCGAACCTACTTTTAGGATTATGAAACAAGGATATAATATTGATTTTGGACATGCCGTCCGATAGTGTGCGCAAGGCTCAATCTTAAATGAACGGGACAGAAAAGCCAAAAAATACATCCTTATCTGATTCTCAAAATTTGTGTTATTTGTGTGTCTTCATTATTAACTCACTAGACTTTCGTTTGCGTAGGAAAATTAAAAAGTTTTAAATAATAAAACCGTCTTTTATTATAGTGTAAAAAGGTTTTTAAATGTGTCTAGACATTACATTAATCATTGACAAATCTGACTAAAAATTGTAATTTTATAAAAAGAAAGATGTTTAACTTAATATAATTACTATGAATGCAAAAGAACTTTTTTCTGATGTTTTTTGATAAGACTAAACCGTTATTATCTGGTTTAGTTAATGAAGAAAACAATCAAGCTTCTCACATTTTGTACTATTTATCTTTGTTTGGTTGTTATTTGTCTGGTTCATCTGAGGCTGAAATTTTTAAAAGTCACTGGTTAGAAATCAAGGAAAAACTAAGGTCAATTTCTGACCCAATGGATTTTCTTAATCAAACCTACATGATGGAAGCTCATATTGAACAAGCCCTGAGAAATGAAAGTATACATAAACCCGGGCATCCTAATAATATAGGGATATATCGTTTTTATGAAGAAACATTTCCAGGACTTTATGAATCAGCTAAAGAAGCTCAAGGAAAACAATATCAAGCAATCGATGATTGGGCAAAAGAAAGACAAAATTATGTGCAACGTCTCGTGGATGACAATGATTTCTTCAATAGAGAAGTCGAAAGGGATCCAGGAGTTTGGCTTATGCTCGATTAAAATTTTGTGAATAAAAAATAAATGGCTTTATCTGTAAGATAAAGCCATTTAAAATTACACGGTAGGACCGCGAGTACGCTTTTCGAATCTTACAGATTCTGTATACCTTTCGCGTATTTTGAAATTCATTTCAAAATCCAAGCTCAAGGTCTTCGAATCCTACACGCAAGACAAGCAGTTGTCTTGCTCCGACGCAAAAAACGGCTTATGCCGTTTTTGTTTGTGCGCAAGGATTAACCTTAAATGAACGGGACAGAAAAGCCAAAAAATACATCCTTATCTGGTTCTAGAAATTTGTGTCATTTGTGTGTCTTTATTATTAACTCACTAGACTTTCGTTTGCGTAGGAAAATTAAAAAGTTTTAAATAATAAAATCGTCTTTTACTATAGTGTAAAAAGGTTTTTAAATGTGTTTAGACATTACATTTGTTGAAAGATTAGCAGAATATGCTATCAATGGATGTATTATTCCGAATGCTTCACACGATGGAGCACGGGAGATAATGGGAAAAAATTTCTTTGGTATTCCCGAAGCTATGAAACATTTTGGAGTTAATCCAACAAGACGTCAGCTCGCGATACTCTCAGAAATACCATTTACTCCTGAAGAGTTAATGATGTATAAAGACACACACATTTTGGTAGCGGTATTCCCGTTATTGATTTGTGATCTTCGCAGTAAGGTTGCCAATAATTCCAAAACTCTGTTTTACAAACAGGATTGGTATGACAACCAAGCATTTGCCAATGACAAAGGTGAAACAAGCTGGCGGTTGATTTTGAAAACACCAGTGGTTAACTCAACAAACAAGAATTGGGAAGAGCAACAGCCCCTTGTCACTTCAGATGAAGAAGTTCCGACAGCACAAATGATGGTTTACTCTATCATCGGACACTATCTCAATACTGGAGAAAGATTGTTTGAAGATATTTACGTACGTACATCCAGTCTCGACTCGGACCGCAATCACGTCGACGTCGGCTTCTTTGACGACAAGGGTTTGGGCGTCATCAGCTACTGGGATAGTAGCCGCGATGGCAATCTCGGTTTGTCGGTCGCTAGGAAGTGATACTTGATCATGAGGGCTTTGAAATAGTTTCCTAAACTATTTTACTCTTGAATACTTGAGCCTTCGCGAAATATTAAATAGGATTATCCACATGGATAATCCTATTTTTGCATATTAACTTCGAACCTAAAATTTTTTGAAAATAAGCTTATGAAATCAATGTAAAAATAAATTGACAGTAAACATGTCTAACCAGGCCTATGGAAATAAAAAGTTGACTCGAACCTAAAACAGAAAAAATACCATTATGAATAATGGGTTTATTTAGTAAAAACTAATTGTCTAATTGGGTGCGCAAGGCTCAATCTTAAATGAACGGGGCAGAAAAGCCAAAAAATACATCCTTACCTGGTTCTCGAAATTTGTGTGTCTTCATTATTAACTCACTAGACTTTCGTTTGCGTAGGAAAATTAAAAAATAAATGAATTAAAAGGTGATTTGTAAAAACAAATAGACCGCTTTTTAAAAGTCGGTCTATTTACAAAAATTACAGATTCAAAAAGACAATCCCATCAAGTCAGGAATAATTATGCCAAAATCCGGTTGCTCCTCTCTGTTTATTTCAACGATTTTGAACCCCTTTCTTATTCCCATTGCGGTGAATCCTTCGGAATGCTTCACTCGTGTTTGGATTGAAGCCCACATGATCTTTCTCGCAATTTGCATCATGTAATAAAGCCTCTTGTCTTTCTCACTTATTTTATTGGCTGACGTTGGTTCCAATGAAATAAGAAGTTTATCGTGTCCTTCACAGCAAAGAGAGTAAAGATCTCGTTCCATGTCATTCATTTCACTGATGACATTTTCTTTTTCTTTTATCTCTTCTTCTGGCTCGATTTGTTTTTCAGGAAAAGTGAATCCTAAGTCTTCCAAAAAAATTGCAAGCAAGTCTTTCATTTTTTTTATTTTTTAAATTTGACAATAGTTCTATCTCGGGCAGATATTACCATATCTGAATCATTTGTCAAATTTTTGTGCACTCATATGATTTAGTTATATAATGCGACATCTGTCATTTTTACACTCCTATCTTCCCCTCACCATGAGAGAATATAATCCTCTCATGAACTACTCAAAACAAATAACATACCTCGCCAAGGTCAATCGATACGGGAAAGATATTCTTTTCGGTATCAAGCAAAAGGATAGACTACTACACACATATATAATCGGAAAAACGGGAACAGGGAAGACAAATCTTCTAAGAACCCAGATTCTCCAAGACATAGACTGCGGAAGAGGTCTCTGTGTCTTTGACGTTCATGGTGATTTGATTAAAAACATCTTTTTAAATATTCCAAGGTATAGAGCTTCCGATATTGTATATCTAGACATAACTGATCCAAATCATCATTTCAGATTTAACCCATTCATGAAGGTTCCATATGAAAGAAGATCCTTAGTTGCTTCTGGAATACTAGACGTATTTGAAAAACAATGGAAATCAGCCTGGGGACTGAAACTAGAGCATATCTTAAGGCATATCTTTCTTACTCTTTTAGATCAAGAGAAGGCTGATATTTCTGACATACTAAGGATACTGGAAGATGAGAAATTCAGAGATAAATGCGTGGAGAATGTAATCAGTGATGATATTAAAAGATTCTGGCAGAAAGAGTTTAAACAATACAACAAAGCTGATTTTCTTCCGATATACAACAAGGTGGGAGCGTTTCTCATCTATCCTGCCATTAGAAGACTACTGATTGATAACACGGAAGATATATCATTTCGGAAGATAATGGACTCCAGAAAAATATTGCTCATCAATCTATCCAAAGGAATATTAGGGGAGAATGTTTCAAATATTCTGGGAGCTTTAATTCTTAATTCAATATCATTCTCAGCTTTCTCCAGAATAGACATTCATGAGGTAAATAGGGTACCATTCTTTGTCTATTTAGATGAATTCCAGAACTATACCACTCTATCGCTGGTCAATATGCTTTCGGAGCTTAGAAAGTTCAAACTGGCTCTCATAATGGCTCATCAGTATTTAGGTCAATTGAGTGAAGAAATTAGAGACGCTGTTCTTGGTAATGCCGGAACGGTCATAGTCTTTCGTTTAGGAGTTTCTGACGCTTCATACTTTGCCAAAGAATTAGAACCTTTCGACATTCCGAATATTATTAATCTCGCTAATTATGAAATATATCTCAAGTTAATGATTGATGGTACACCGTCGAGGACATTTAATGCGGAAACGATTGTGTGGGGGTAAAAGCGAATATGTTCTTTTTGAGTTTAAAATAAAAAGACCAAGCGATTTGTCTTGGTCTTTTTGTTGGTGACTATTTGCCTGACGATTTTACATTAAACCCGTATAGTCGCGTACCTGCTCCTATGTCAGTAAGTGGTCTATCTCCCCGAGGTTTATAATTATCAGCATTCCTATAAGTTACTTTAGTATATGGATGTTTACTTGAAACAGTAGTAACAATCATACTGTGGTAAATTTTCCCATCGCCAATTTGAACAATGTCTCCAAGTTTTAGTGATTGTATTTTTGTATAAAATTTCGTCCATGTTGATTTGCTGTCTTTTTCTTTGGGGATTTGAAGATTTTCAAATATATAGCTTACTCTTTTATCACCTTTAGAATTCTTATACATACTTCCGGTCGCAGTTATGTATTCATAAAAACTGTTTGCTTTAGTCCATGACGGGCTACGTTTATACTTCTTCATGTCATTCCCAGATGAGCCATCTTTAGTAAAAAACCAAGAGTTATTTTGTAACCAACCTCCTTCTAGTAAACAGCGTGACAAGAAATTAGTGCAGTCTCCACCTTCGTAAGTATAGTCATGATAATTTTTTACTTTCGATACGCCATTATAATACTTAAGAGCGAATTTCACAGCATTTTTACCGGAATATGAATATCCAGACGACTTGGTAGATATTGAAAGTTCCTCTTTTTCAACATCCTCTTCATCCTCAGGAATTATTTCAAATAGCTCTGGTGACTCAATGTAATAATCAGTACTTTGTTCTTTAGAGATGATAAAGTCTTGACCTTGTTTTTCAATCACTAATTCAACCAAATCTATTCCTTCACTGGTGTTTGGTTTTCCAGTCTCGGGGTTATTTTCGTTTTCGTAAAGGATAAAATAGATATAGACCAGGCATGAAATAATTCCATCTTTTTCTTTTAAAGAACCCTTTTTAATTATTGTTCGAACCTCAGAATCAATATATCGCATTCCATCTTCCCATCTTTCTCTAAAAATTCTCTGGTCGTTTAATTCCTTGGTTACCTCTTGGGCTAGTTCTTCATTGGCGTAATCAGAATAGACTTTTTCAATACTTGCTTTAGTCTTAATCTGATTTTGGCTTATCGACAACTCATATTTCTTTTCAAAGTGATTTTGGATGAAGGATTCTAAGCTTAAGGTTTCTGTCTGGCTGTTTTCCTCTGGGATTGCCAAATCATCGATTTTGGAACATCCAATTAAAGCAAGTATACATATGAATAATACAATAATAATTTTATATGATTTCATAAAATAGTTTTTTAGGTTTTTATTCATAGCTCTATTTATGAGCTAATTATATCATTTGGAAATGATTTTAAATAGGAGCAATAATTTTGAATTTACCAAGATAGAACCTTAAAAAGGCACTATCTTGGTTTTGTCAGTTAACACTAGAATCCGGTGCCGGGACTCAAATTGTTTCCGAGAAAGACGGCGTCAGTATTTAATGTCACAATTGGCCAGATACGCTTCTCTTCAGTAAGAGCAAAGGATGAAAATCTTTCAGAATGATAAGCAATGTCGGGGATAATCTCTTTCCGTTCTAACCTAACCTGTTTCAAAATTTGGTTATGGTTTTGCGTATCACCAGTATTGATTTTCTTAATGATAGAAGTAAGAGATTTGTCCTTATTTGCAATTCTTTGCATTAAGCTGGAGTTGGCATTCTGGCAGAAGGATTCGATGGCAAACAGGGCCACCATGAGAACGATTGCGGTTACGGTAATTAATTTTTTCATTTTGTTAATTTTAAAATTGTTGATCACTTGTCATATGCTTTTTCAGCATTCAGACTTACTTTTTGGGTTCTTCTTCGTCATCCACATCATTGTTCGGTGGATCTTTTTTGTCGGGAGGTGAATTGATTTGGTGAGTAAGATACCAAAGCTTGATTTGGAGCTCTGCCATTTCTTCAATACTGAAGGTGTTCATAATTTTAGATTTGTAGATCAGAAATAGACCTTAAGTATACCGTTGATTTCCAGAGAGGGTTGATTAGGATATCAACAGGTTAAGAGGAGCGCTTTTTAAAGCTGGAGGGGAATAGCGATAAAATTAAAAATTCGCTTTTGAGTTGGTTCCCAATTGGATATGTACTTGCTTTTATTTCTGCATATGGTACAATCCTCTCGGAAATTAGATTCTTTTGTTTGAATTCTACCAGCTTTAGGAGGCTGGTAGAAACGACCACTGGTCGTTGAGTTTGTAGTTAAAGCCAAGGTAACCTCCACAGCTCCCTTGGCTTTTTTGTTTTCAGTATGTCAATAAAAAAGGCCATCCTCCTCCGAGAATGGCCTTTTAATTATCTTGAACACGAGCGTCCCATTCCCGTTCATAAAATCTACGATGTATACACGCAAAAAAGCGAATTAATAAGTCAGAAATAAGGGCGATGTTTTTCATTGCATAAATACCTCCAATTGTTAACAGTTTATATTTTGATCACTCTGTTCATTTTCTCGTTAAGAAAAAAAAGCCAATTTCTTTATGAAATGGCCTGACTTTATTTAGCGGTGTCTACATTCAGTTTTCAGTTAAAGTGATATATTCCACACATACTAACTTGTACCAGAGCCATTTTTTTATAAAACTGTTTTTCATTTCCTTCGATCAATAAAGACTGCGTATAATTTCTCAATCAAATATATCACTTATCTGGGTTTAATCATCTACCTCATATGCCAATTTTATCAAACTCCTTTCTATAGATATCGTTTAATGCTTTTGAATGAGCGAATGTTATTTTTCTAAGGTGTCTCTCGGTAATAACTCGTCCAATTTCTTCTGTATTTCTTTCCGTATTCTGTTTCCGTTTCCTCTCTCAGTCCTCGACAACGTTGTTGGATCGATATATAAGAGTTTTGCAAGCTCTTTTTGAGCAATCATTTTTCAAGACGGGGAATTTAAGTATTTGGCTTTGTCATTTTTACGTATCTATTTTCTCACTTCTTCCCGGATTAAAATATCCCAAAATGTAAATTTCAATATATGGAAAAATCAAATGGGATTCACGAAATAGAGGTCATATACAAGAGACCGGCTATTTCAGAAATGAAAGACATCTCACGAAGTAGTGAAGCGGAAGAGATATTCCGAATAATGATTCCAGAAGGGAAAATCGATTTCAAAGAATTCTTTCTGATAGCTCTGTTAAGCAGGTGTAATCGTCTACTTGGGGTTTCAAATGTCAGTACTGGTACAAGTGCCGGAACATGTGTCAACGTCAAAGAAATCCTACAACTGGCACTTAAAACTAATGCTAGTGCCATCATTGTTTGTCACAATCATCCATCGGGGAATATACAGCCCTCGGAGAGTGATATAAAATTGACAGAAAAAATCAAACAGGCTTGCAAACTATTTGAAATTGTTCTTTTAGACCATGTTATCATTTCTTCCGAAGGATATTATTCCTTTGCTGATGAAGGGATGATTTAATTTAAAGCCTCTTTCGCGAGGCTTTTTTGTATCTAAAAATCAAACAAATCTTTCATCGGAACATCAAGACCTCTGGCGATTTTCTCTAGTGTTCTGACTGTCGGATTAACCCTTCCTGTTTCGATTCTTCGAAGAAAAGCGTCATCTATTTCTGCTCTCATCGCCAAATCAATCTGCTTTAATCCTAAATTGCTCCTTATCTCAACAATTCTCTTGCCCAGCCTATTCTGTATATCGCCATTCTCCATATCAAACTCCAAAATTTCAGACAGAAAGGTAAGCGGTTAATAAAAAAATATTCAGGACGTATACGTCCTGTCATTTAATTTTCTATATATTTGTTTCATTACAGGACTTATACGTCCTGTTTGTGAAAATATTATAGATTTTAAAAAATTAAAAAACCAATTACTATGAAAACCAAATTTCATGCCCTTCTCTTTCTTGTTATCGCTTCTCTCTTTATCCTAACCAACAGTTGCAGTAAAGATGATGAAAATGAAATGAACCTATCAGGTACCACATGGAAATGTGTTCATGATGATTACACCCTTTATCTTAAATTCAATACCAAGGCAACCTACACGTTTAGGGCAGAAGATGATTTTCCAGAGGATCAATGGATTAAGTGGGACAATGTGTATATCATAACCGGGAATGTCATTAAGCTGACAGATGATGAAGAGGAGATTCATACGGGTACAGTATCAGGGAATACGATTAAGATAGATATCTGGACTGGGACTGATACGTTTACGAAGCAATAAATCTAAATGAAGTTGAAATGAAATCACTAAAATTATTTTTCACCTCCTCCTTTTTATTGCTCGCTATACTTGTCTTTGCTCAATCAGAAGTACTGACAAATGAAATCATCATTGAAATGAAAACTAAAGGTTTACCTAGCTCCGTTATTCTTTCAAAGATTAAATCATCACAAAATAGCTTTGACATATCTACAGAGAAGTTAATCAATCTGGCGGATATGAAAATCGGAGAAGATGTTATTAATGCTGTGGTTGAAGCAGCGGGAGATAACGGAAGGCATGTAGTTAAGATAGACCCCAATAATCCACTAGATATGCATACTCCTGGAATATATTATTTCAAACAAACCGAAATGGTTTCTCTTGAACCAACAGTATACAGTCAAGCCAAAAGCGGTGGAGCGATGATGTTTGCCTTAACTTCTGGACTGACAAAGGTTAAAGACTTAGTTTCCATTGATGGCAGTAATTCAAGGGTTCAATTTAAAGAGGTCTCACCTGAATTTTACTTCTACTTTGATCCTTCAAAGAATTCTTTCAGCAATGATGAGTCGCTTTGGTGGTTCTCTGTGGCTACCAGCCCGAATGAATTTCTTTTGACTGATATGAAGGTTAAAAAGACCAATAGAGAGATAGAGGTCGGTTCGGCTAGTTTACTCAAGGAAAGTGTTGGAGTAGCTGACAAGAACAAGACCAAGTTTAATTTTCAGAAACTAGCTCCTGGTATTTACAAAGTATTCTTTGACGAACCCCTTTTGTCCGGTGAGTACTCTTTCATGTATGCTGGTAATGTTCCAGAGGGGTTTAGTAAAATTGATAAGGTGTATGATTTTGGGATTGATTAGGGGAGATAACTTAATACTTCATTTCATCGAGCCGGGGTATAGATTTCTGTACCTCGGCTATTTTTTTGTAGTAACATATTGTTCACTCTCAAATTTTTTCGTAACTTTTCCAAAACCAATAATCTAAAACAAAACCAATATGTCACCACAACATGTTTCCTCCCCGGATTATATCCTAAATACCGTTGTTACCGTTCTAATCGTCTTTTTCATCCTCTTTGTTTCTAAAATCGTCAAAAAAGACCTCCATTCCCATTGGTCTTCCTTGTTACCTAACTTCAAGTATTCCACCAAGGACTTCTATGAGCTAATCCAAAAGGAAATGGAGAGCCATGAGATAAAGGACTTAAAATTTGAAGGGGTAGCATTAAAATCAGGAAGTGTTCTTTCGCACAAGAGAGCATATCTAAGAATTTACTGGCAGGAGTATTATTACGACCTCTGTTTTGCTCCATTTGGTGACGGGTGTTTTGTATCATGGTGGCTCATTTTTGAAACAGGAGCAGGTGAAGAATTCATCGGAAGGATTCCATTTATCGGTTCCTGGCTCCGTCGGGTATTCTACCTTAAAACCTTCTATCAAATCGATACTGCTTCCATGTGGATGACATATTCTCACAAGTGTGTACTAAAAGTCATTGATGAGATAACTAAAGAGACAGGGGTTAGGATTAGTGAGGCAGATAGGAAGCCAATTCTAAACAATATCTTTCTTAGATAATGAGAGAAGAGGAAGCCGTCCGTCATTTCTACGATTGGGAAGAGAAAGGTAGAGGCTGGAAGTTATTTCCATACCCCGTAGATATTGAACCCATCTATCGGGAGTTCTATCATTTTTACCCGAAAGAGGAATACATTGATGATGGTCGGGTTCCAAATATATTTGAACGACTATTTTCCAAGAAGAAGATAATTGAGAAAGAAGAATTTGAAGAGAGAGAACCAAGACGTCATGAATACGGACTATTTCTCAAACAATTAAAGATTGAGTTCGTAAGAGACTATCGTTTTGATGAACCACTCTTAATTGAATTCCTGAATATGCTCTCTTTCAGTGAGGGACAAATATCATTTGAGATTATCGGTAACCACGATTCACTTTCCCTGCAAATCATCTCAGAAGCAGAAGACCACAAACGGATTCTCCACCTGTTTAAAACATATTTCCCTAATACCATTGTTGCGAGTACGAGCGTTAAGAAACTACCATTTAATCTGGAAAACAAACTGGCCATTGTTGATTTCGGTTACAATGATGAATTCATGAGACCGATTAATACGTCCATAGATTCTCTAACTGGTATATTAGCGGTGATTGATAGCTTAGAGATTGATGAGACTGTTATGCTCCAAGTTATCTGGAAAGGGGTAACAAACCCTTGGTCAAGAAGTATTACCAATTCTATACTAATTGGCAAAGACTGTTTCTTTCCTGATTCTCCGGAGATGGTAACATGCGTTAAAGAAAAAGTTTCATCACCTCTTTTTGCTGTTGTTATCCGTCTTGCCGTGGAATCTCCCAATCCTAAAGACGCGGAGAAATTATCCACCGAACTTATCTCAAACATTAAGTTATCTTCAAGGGGGGAGTACAATTCTCTGATACCACTCTCTAATGTGGGATATCAATATGAAGACCATCTAAGGAATTTAAAGACAAGAGGGACAAATAGATGGGGAATGATAATGAATACGAATGAACTGTATTCCTTTGTTCATTTTCCTGATTCTTCAAAACTTGTTAGTACTGATTTAAAAACGGTGGACGTCCCAGGACATCTAACATATGGGGGTTATCTAATCGGTCTAAACAAACATTTGGGAAATGAACACAAAGTCTCCCTTACCGACAACGACCGATTAAAGCACACCCATATCATCGGTGGGACTGGTACCGGCAAATCAACATTAATATCCAATCTTTTTTTGGAAGATGTAGCTCATGGAAACGGTTGTATCATCTTTGACCCACACGGAGATACTATTGATGATATTATCCCTCGTATTAAAGAAAGTAGATTGAAAGATGTCATTCTCTTTGATCCATCTGATACTCTCTATTCTGTCGGAATTAACCTGCTTTCGGCTCATACTGAATTTGAAAAGATTGTTTTATCATCTGATTTGGCAGAAGCTTTTAGAAGACATTCTACTTCCTGGGGTGACCAAATGACATCAGTACTTTCAAATGCTATCAATGCCTTCCTCTATTCAGAAAAAGGTGGTACCTTATTTGACCTTAGAAGATTCCTTATCGAAAGTATATTTAGAAAAGAATTCCTAAAGACAGTTCGTGACAAAAGTATTCACTATTACTGGAACAATGAATTTGTTCTCCTAAAGAAAGCTTCCATCAGCCCTCTCCTTACCAGACTCGATACATTTCTCCGTCCCAAGATTATCAGAAACATCCTGTCACAGAAAGAGGGACTTGATTTTGGGAAGATTCTTAATGAGAAGAAGATATTACTGGTCAAGTTACCCCAAGGCTTAATTGGTGAAGAAAATAGTTATCTCTTGGGTACCTTAATACTATCCAAAATATACCAGACAGCGATTGGAAGACACAAAGAAGACCGCTCACCTATATATGTCTACTTAGATGAATTCCAGAATTTCATTACTCCATCAATTAATTCAATATTGTCAGGTGCCAGAAAGTTCGGTATCGGACTTGTTTTGGCACATCAAGAATTAAATCAAATTAAAGACCAAGACATTCTCTCTTCTGTTATCAGTAATGCCAATATCAGGATTTGTTTTAGATTAGGTGATACAGACGCCAAACGATTAGAGAATAGTTTCCATCATTTCCTAAGTGAAGATTTTCTGAATCTCTCTACTGGTGAGGCAATTGCTAAAGTTGGAAGAAAGGTAGATGATTTTTCCCTTTTAACCCTTCCTCTTACGAAACAACAAAATCCAGAGAATTTAGATGTTATCATCAACAGTACAAGGCAAAGATATGGAAGAAGAGTCACTGACGTTGAGGAAGAATTGAATCTCTCTATACCCGTATATATTGAGAAAGAGCCTCTACCTGAAAAAGAAGAGAAGATACTAAAACAACCTAATATTGAAGTCAAAAGCCAAGAATATCTTGAAAAGGTGGAGGAAAAAGAAGAACTCCGAGAACACCGATATTTACAGACATTCATCAAGAAAATAGCTGAACAGAGAGGGTTTAAGGCTAGTATTGAAGAAGAAGTGACAGGTGGTCGGATTGATGTTTCCCTTACCAAAGATGAAATTAAAATTGCTTGTGAGGTGGCGGTATCTAATTCAATTGATTATGAGTTAAAGAATATTTCTAAATGTATATCTGCCGGCTACAAACAAGTATGTGTTGTTTCGAAGGATGAGAAACATTTGGAGAAGATACGGGAGAAGATATCGGACGAAATGAGAGGAGAAAATCAGATTCATTTTTTTAGTCTTAACCAGGTAACGGAATTTCTTGATTCGTTGACAGAGAAACCGGAAGAGAAGGTTGAGAGGATTAGGGGGTATAGGGTGAAGGTGAGGTATGTGGTGGGGGAGGGTAGATCTTGATGTAGAGATTGTTCATAGTTTTCACAAACCGAAGTTCTATAAGGGGATGAAACGGTCTTTCATTATTATAATCAGGAGAGAGAGGATAGTTGGTTGGCGTACCAGATTCCCAGAGAGGTTTTTCATGCAGTCTGAAGAGTTGTGAACAAGAATCAAAGATACTAACAAAGGCAAATAGGCTCAAAAAAAGAGGTGTTAATAGCCAGAATAACTCTCCGTTTCTTTACTAAGTTATTTCCATTTGTTAACATGATTGTATTATTTTTATGAAACTTTGATTAATATTTATTCTGTCCTAAGGACGGGAAGAATAAAAAAACTAGTATATTTATTGCAATAAAAAAAGCAAAAAATGTCACCCAATTTTAATACCAGATTGGAATCACCAAATTAAAATTAACTAGAAATTTAACAAAAGATAACCATGAGCGAACTAGCTTTTAATATTAATCAATTGCCAGACGAAGTTTTTAAAAATGCCAAGGATTCCAATGAAGACTTAAATAAAGATATAAAATCGAGAATGACATTCATAAATGAATGTTTGGATAAAACAATAGAAGGTTCGAAGAGTCAAATTAAAGATGCTGTTGATTTATTTTGTGAATGGATGATAAAAGGATATGTAGTTAGGTTAATTGGATCAGGTAGAGCAAGGCTTGCGGGAGCAGTTCCTATGAACAGGCTTGCTCACGGTGGAGCTAGAGTGTATATAAATGACGACAACATTCCAATGCCTCATAGTATTCATGGTGGAGGTATAATTGCTGTCAGTGCTTCAGGAAAAACGGAACCTATATTAAAAGTATTGCGACACGTTAGAGAATCAACTGGAAATATTGCAATTGTTGGAGTGGCAAGTAAAAATGCTAATGAATTTAAAAGTTACTGTAAAGTATTTATTGGTATTGATGAGGATGTAGACACTATAAATCCATTGACGGCATTAGCCGATACTGGAGAACAAGTTATTTGCCAATTATTAGACGCAATGGTAGTGGCAGCTGGTAAAAAAGCATTGTTCGATGATACACGATGGAGACTAGGACATGAAGATATTGGATCAACAGGACCATATGGAATCCGAATCGTTAATAAATAGGACAAATCTAACATCATGAGTAATATTAGTGCTTTTCAATTCTTTGGTAGAGAGAACGAAGTAGAGTATATAGATCGACTCATATATGATAACTCAACAATATTAATTCTCTATGGCAAAGAAGGTATTGGAAAAACTGCATTAATAAATACAGTTTTCAATCGACATAAATCACCAGATTGTGATGAGATATTTGTTGATACCTACAATAAAAGCTGGGAAAGTGTTATTTTTGAATTAGCACAAAAGACAATTAAAGAAATTCGCCCTAAAATAGATTCTCATCAATTGGAAGATCTAGTTATTGAGTATCTTACAAGTACTCATTCGGTATTGGTATTAGATAACATTGACAATAGCATTAATTGTGAATTTGCATGTTCTTTTTTGCCAAAAACGAATAAATGTGAAATACTTGATTCGTATAATAAAGGAAATGAATGTAATAAATATCGTATTCGAAGATTTAAAGAATTTATCGAAAAATGGGACAAGAAAAGCATAAGTAAATCTAGTATTGTTTTGGTTGTTAGAGAGAGTAAATTTATAGAATATGATAATATTCAAACTTATGAGGTTAAGGCATTTGATGATAAAAGTATATGGATAAAGATACTAGGGAATGATATTGCAAAATTAATTGATGAAGAAAAACTAGAATATATTATTGATAAATTTAAGAGTAATACTCAAAAATTTGTTTATTTAAGAATGTGTAATCCAGGTAGTTGGGATATGTGCAAGAGAAATATTTTTCAAATAAATGATGGTGACGAAATCTTAGAAAATATTAGTAATAAAAATGAGAAATTAAATTTATCTCATTTTTATGCTTTAGGGTTAATGGAGATAAGAGAGTTTGATGAAACACTTTTTGCATATCTCTGGGACAGACTAGGAGGTGGATCAACAGAAGAATATATTGATGTTTTAAGAATTCTTCTACAAAAGAATGCTATCTATCATCCTCTTGAGGATTCACAAAAAGAACCAAAATTAGTAAATTACAACAAATTAGAAGTCTCAACAGGGATACATAAACTACTTATTAAGCGACAAGAAGAGCATTTTGGTATAAACAGTGGTATAATTCCCTATCTAATTTCTCAATATTATTTGAAAAAATTTGATGAAAGCAGAAATGTTGAAGAGCTTGAGCCACTCGAGAGATCAGTAAAACACGCATTAAGTTATGGTAGTTTCGAAGTTTTTGATGAAATTTACACATATGTCTTTGAGGATTCACTTTGGTCAAAAATTCGAAATAAGGGACAAATAATTAAAGTCGAGCGAATAATTGATTATTTCGACGAATTTCTGGATGTCCTAAAAAAGAGTGTCTCTGAGAGAAAAATAGATAATAATGTACATCAACGTTATAAAGAGGCTTTATTCTCGGAAATTGACAGAGTTGGAAAGCAGTATGGCAAAATAACTAATAAATATGATGATGCCATTAATAACTTTAAAAAGAATATTAATCAAACCACCTTTAAATATGATCTAAACGAAGAAAAGTATTATCAGTATTCTATACAGATAAAAATAGAACAAGCAAAATGTGCAGCTGATTTATGTAAATATAAAGACTGTATAACTGAATTACAAAAAGCACAAGGACTTTTAGATGCAAGAATAAATATTGATGAAAAAATAAAAAATAATTTTCAAACAGAAATTAGACATTTTATTGCAATTGCATGCAGTTGCATGGGTGATGTTCAGTGTATTGAAAAATACACCGAAAACGTACGACAAGCTATTTACAACCATAACGAGTATAAATTACCCATGAGCAAAATAGAACTGCTCTCTCTTGGTTATCTTGCTCATGAATACATGTTTTCAAATATGTCTCTAGCATTAAAATTAGGAGAAAGAGCCTGTTTTTTAAGTAAAAAAACTGATGATAATAATTTGATAAAGAAGAACTATTGCAATTATGGAAAAATACTATTTTATAATGGAAATTGGAAGGAAGCTGAAAAATACTTTGAAGAGGATACGGAAGTAGATAGGAGAGAATTTGGCAGAATAGCTTTACAAAAAGCATTAATCTATATAAAGACAAACAAACCAGAGGAAGTCTATCCACTACTAGATTACTATGAAAAAGAAAAAGATGATAGAAGACGTTACGCTGTATCATTGGCATACAAGAGTATATCTGATTATTATTTAGGAAAGAAATCAGAAGGTCGAAATACCATTTTGAAAGCGATTCGGGAACACAGTCGAATAGGCGATAAACGCCATTTAATTTTAGAAGTCTTAACATATATCTGGATGGTAGACAACGATTTCGACGGTACAATAGATACCAAACATTTAAGTAATGAGGAATATTCATCAATTAAAGAGTATATATCAGATTTAGAAAATTCCGATTTATCTAGTTTTATAAATTTTTGGAAGGAATGTTTTAAAACACAGCTATTAACTAAAAATGTTATTAAAGATGTCTAATAATTTGTTTTTTCATATAGGTCTGTCCTGCAATAAAACCTCAATAATTGAAGCATTTTATACAAAATATTTTAGTTTTGAGAGAGTAAAAGCTTTTATTTCTGGCAATAATGAGGTAATTATATTGAAATCCGAAGGTGTCTATCTTGAATTATTTCAAGCAACAGAGTCTTCACCCCTTCCATTACCTCAAAGAGCTGGTTATCGATTTCCAGGATGGAGACATATTAGTTTTCACGTCGATTGTATTGAATCGAAATTAAAAGAAATGGGAAACGATATTCATATAACTTTAGCTACCATGCAAGTAGATAATTTTTCTAAGGGGATGAAGGCTTGTTGGGTCTCTGATCCCGAAGGAAATATTATAGAATTATGTGAAGGTTATATGGAATAGCTAAAATTAGAAATATGAATGATATCCTTTCTTTATTAATCTCTGCCTTCGGATTAGGCATATCTGTTAGTGCTTTTATTGTAAGTTATAAGTCATCCAAAAGGATAACTTCAATTGAGGTATCGAATAATTTGATGGAGATAGAAGAGAAAATTCGACCTGGTAGAGAAGCTATGGAAGAAATATTTAGCGAATGGAAACGAAACAAGAGGCTAGACTTTCCAATAAAATTGTTAGAAGATACTAGTTATGAAGGTTACAGAAAAGAATTTATCGATTTTTATAATACGAATTATCACCACAATCATAAAATAGAATTAAATAACGAAAAGCACCTGTTAATCCATCGTTATTTAAGTCAACTTGATCATTTATGGACACGATTAAATCGAAGTGAATTTGGTAAACAAGAAATAAAAGAAAGATTCAAGAATAAATTAATAGATGATTATTTTTTTATTAAAATTTATTTAGAAGCACACTGGCTCTATCATAAAAAACTAGATAAAGACGTTGAAGAAAGATTTTGGCAGAATATTCCCGGATTTATTGAAGATATAAGGAAGTGGTAGTATATGAAGATACTATTCATTGGTGGTACAGGAAATATAAGCAAAGCAGCGTTAGATCTAGCTTCTAAGTCTGATGCAGAAATATTTATGCTTAACAGAGGTAATAATTTGTATGATATTCCCAAGAGGGTAAGATTTATAAAAGGAGATATTAGAGAGTTTAATTTTATTAAACAATGTTTAAAGTGTTATAAGTTTGATGTTGTAATTGACTGGATTGCATATAATCCCAACCACATAGTAAATGATATTAAGCTGTTTGGAAGCCAACTGAAACAATATGTGTTTATCAGTTCTGCCTCTGTTTATGAAAAACCACCATCAAATTATATTATTACAGAAAAAACTCCCCTCTCTAATCCATTTTGGGAATATGCTCAAAATAAGATAAGATGTGAAAACATGCTTCATGATGAATACCAAAGGAGCAGTTTCCCATTTACCATTGTAAGGCCATCTCATACTTATCATAAAAGAGTACCTTATGTTTTTAATAGTAAACTTCATCCATGGACATTGATTGATAGACTCATAAACGGTGAGAAAATAATAGTACCTGGAGATGGTACTTCATTGTGGACATTAACACATAGCTTGGATTTTGCAAAAGGATTCATTGGATTAATTGGAAATGACAAGGCAATTGGAGAAACATTTCACATTACATCAGATGAGGTTTTAACTTGGAATGAGATTCTAAATGAAATTGCAGATACAGTTGACGTAAAACCCAATGTTATACATATTCCATCTGATTTTATTTGTCATTTATCTCCTTCGCATTTTGGAAGCTTAATCGGAGATAAGTCAAACAGTATTGTTTTTGATAATAGCAAAATTAGAAGTTTTGTCCCTAGTTTCACGGCTAATATCTCCTTTAAAAATGGCATTAAAGAATCCGTGAGTTGGTATAAATCAAATCCACAGTTATGTACGGTTGATGACAATTTCAATCAATTGACAAACAATATTATAAATGCGTATGAAAAGTAAGCATTCGGTAAAAACAAGACGGACTTTACCGAATGCCTACACCGGTGTGTTCTTATTTATGAATTGCATTAAGAATTTCGGAGGATGTTTAAATAGTACTCCAATAATAGGAATCATTATGTATACAAACACACAAGCTCCCCATATAAACCCCCATGCAAATTTCCTATTCTCATCCAAGTAACCCGGTTCTTTTTCAGCATAAAAATGCACATATCCGATTATTATAAAAATAATCGTAAAAATAAATCCGGCAAGATCTAAAACAAAAAGTTTATTGTTATCAAAACAAGAATAAGTTATCACATCCCAGACTAGGTAGGATAAAAACAATAAAAATAATCCAATTGCAAAAAAGCTTATGGTTGGTAATTGAAGCAAAAACCACAAAGAAAATAATATTGCTTGATTAATAACTCGTATATACCATTCAGATTTATGCACCATTTTCAATTTTTCTTGAAGCTTGAAATCAAATTCTGTTTCAATTTCAGTAATGTAATAATAAACAGCATTGAATAAAACAGCTAAAAACAAAAATGCTTTTATTAAACTAGGTAATTCTGAATAAAAATTACTTTCAAGGCAAAAGATTGAGTAAATACCTGTAAAAACAAATATAAAAAAGGAAGCCACGATACTTGGCGTAGGTTTCTGTTTCATATGATAAAATTAATAAGAAGTTGTAACTGTTAAATGATAAGGCTTATATTTTAAATTCTTAATTTGACTAATCATCCAAAGAAAATCGTTAATCTGGTGGGATTCAACTTTAATTCCCAACTTACAATATTCGAATTTCATTAATTCAACCACCCAAATTGCGTGTGCTCTAATTTCAATTTCCTCCTTACTTCCTTTTTCTAATATAACTTTATTATCAACTAATTTACTTAACTCTTTATCATATTCAATCATTCCAAATTCCCTTAATATAAATGGAATTTTATAATCGGCACAAGCTGTAATTTTATCAATATTCTTTAGCTTTTTGTATCCATTGCTAACAAGTATATAATTTAGGTCTGCTATAAGAAGTTGAACTCTTTTATTAAAATAAATCACACGTTCGTTATATAAACTTATGTCTGTAAATGATTTAAATTGTGACAATATCAGGTTTTGTAGATGAATTGCATCAAAATTCGCTACTTGCATTAATTCATAAACGTTTGAATTAAACAAATCAATCATCGTTGAAGCAACTTCATTTATTATATCTACACGTTCTTTTCTTAATATCATTTTCGAATCGTCTTCAACAATAGAATTGAAATCTTCTATTGTCAATCTTTTAAGAAAATTAAAATCTAAGATTGGTATATTATTTTCTTTTGCTTTTGAGATCGCTGCCACCATACCCCAAGATCCATCATAAATTCTTTCTTTGTAAGAGATTTGCCATTTTGGCATATGCCAAAAACAAAAACTTAAAGAGTTTAATATTGTCACAAAATTCAATTTCTCATTAAATTCGAGAGAACCTATAATATTTGGGGAAGGTAATAGCCAATTTATCTTTTTGTCAATGTAATTGTTCGCACAAAAAAACTCAATCGCATGTTTATTAACTGAAATACTATCTGAATTATCAATTACAAATTTTATTGAATCCAAAACATTATACATTGCTTATTGATTTTCTCGTTAATAAAAGCTCTTCAAAATTATCGGTATCAAGAACAATTTTTGATTTATGTAGTAAAATAAATCTGTTACATAATGAGGCTAACTGATTGTCGTGAGTTACAATAAAGATTGTTTTTCCAATTTTCAACAAGTTCTGAATAAATGAATGTAATTTGATTATATTGCCGTTATCCAAATAATTCGTTGGTTCATCAAAAATGATTATTTCTTTATTGTAAATATTGCTTGATATTTCTAATAAACGTATTTGAGATGCAGAAATATCTAAAGTTGACTGATTAGCTTGTAGTTGTGACCAGTTAATCATCTGATTAGCAAATTTCTCTTGCGTATCCCTATTTGGGGAACTATTTTTTAATGCAAGAAGTATTTCATCTTTAATATTATCTTCTAAAACTTGTTTTGAGCAATCTTGGAATATCATCCCAACCTTATTTCCAAAGATTTGTAAATCACCAAAATCAGGATTTAATACCTTTGACAAGACTAGCATCAATGTACTTTTTCCACTACCATTGTCTCCCATTATTGCAATACATTGATTCTTGTAAAATTCCAGATTAATATTTGATAATACTTTTTTATTTTCAAAAGCAATAGAAATATCTCGCATAGAGACAACAATCTCTTTACTATATGTAGGTTGATTTAATGCTTCTAGTATCGGGTATCTTAAATTTAATGTGTCTAAAAATTCATTAATTTGTCCATTATTAGAAGATTTATCATATTTTATTTGACCATCATCAAGTAAAATAAATCTATCAATTATTCCATCATAATAATCGGCATATTGATCTGAAATAATAACAGTAATTGATTTTGATTCTATTATCTTTTTTAGGGCAGAAATAAATGATTTTCTTCCCCAGGGGTCAAGTTGTCCTAGTGGAGATTCTAAAACCAATATTTTAACGTTTGAGCACAATAAGGAAGCAAGAACAACTCTAGCTTGTTCTCCTCCAGATAAAGTATTTGAATCTCGTTCCCAGAGATGTCTAATATCAAGTAATTCAGAATAATAATTTATTAGGGTTTTATCACTAGTTTGCGCTAATAGCTCTTGTTTTACGTTTAAGCCAATTATTGAATCTGCAGGATTTTCAACAATGTATCTCAAGATTTTATTAATTTCCTTTAACTGGATATTTGAATTGAGAGATTTATTTGATATTGTTACATCCCCGCTTGAAATATAACCTTCAATCTTGGGAATATAGCCACTAATTGCTTTCAAAAGAGTTGTTTTTCCGCTCCCATTATTTCCTGCTACAAAAACTACTTCTCCCTCTGATATGGTCAAGTTAACGCCTTTAATAATCATATCTTTTTTTTCGTCATAATAAACAAATAGATTTTTAATCTCAATTTTTCCTGTATATTCATTTATACTATCGGAATAGTTAAAATGACTCTCGCCATTAAAAGTCATTTTGCCAATATTTGCAAAGAATTTGTTTAGGATAGCCTTTAAAATGATTATAAGCTGAATTAATTTTACCCTCGGGTTTTTTGTACTCAAGTTAAATCCCCGCAAGTATATTGAATAATAAAGTAAAACAAAATCATGTTTCAGATTTTGTATCCATTTCAAAAAAACGATAATAATTTTGCTAAATCTACTTGAAAAGTTAATTGCATTAAAAACGTTATATAAAGAATCAACCGACGAAAGCCAAGCAAAAGATAATATTATCATTGCATTTCTTTTTAAAGCTCCTACAATTCCATTGTATAAACCAATATTATTGATTTGAAAAATAAAAAAAATTGTATTGTCTGAACCACTGGGTGAGAATAGCCAATTGCCAAGAACCAAGTAGATAGTGTTAATTATTAAAATGTAGAAAAATATCTTTTGAAAGACCAGCTTTCGCCCCAATAATAAAATTACAATCGATGTCAAAAAAGCACCAACAGCAATATCAAGTGAATTGATAAAAGCAAACAAAGAAGTTGAGATTATTATAAATAATAAACTCAACTTGGGATGTAAAATTTTTAACCCATATTTTTTCACCATCTATTTATTAGGATTTTACAGAGAACAAAGTCCCATTCTCCTAGCTCTATCAGTAAAATAGGCAAGCATATATAAGCCCAAAAAGCACGAAACGGTATCCCCTAAAAACCAACCTAGCCCTGTTCCCAACAATGCTCCTTTCCAAGTATTACCTCCAATGACAACCCCATAACTTCCTATCAAAGCACTAATAGCACTAATTGCGATACAAATTAATATGGCGACTACAAACTGAGTTTTATTGATTTTTATATTCCACAAAATTAATGGCGTTCCCAAGAGCAAAACAAGAATTGCAATAACATAGGACACAAAACGAATGTTACTAATAAATACAGGTAAAATACCTATCCCAATCACAAATAGAAGAACTATTGAGATTCGAATAACTGCTATTTTTGTATCTTTAGCTTCAGCTCCAAAATTGGGATTTATTTTAGCCAAACTAAATAAAACAGCAGGAAGCCAAGCATTTGCTATTCCTCCCGCGATTAGATTCATAATAATATCAACTAATCCCCACCCTCCATAGGCGATGATGCCTGCAGTATATGCACCTAACCCCCCAGCTAATAAACCTCGTTTTGGGCCAAACCAGACACCTGCAATAAGCTGTAATGCAGCAGGTATCCATAACATTGCAGCACCCTTCATTTGCGGGCTACTAGTCAGGGTCATCATGAAAGCTCCTATTACTGCAATTAATACAGCAAAGATTATTGCACCATAGGTTTTCATACTATCATCTCTGATTTGGTTTATTTTTGTTGTTTCCATGTTAATATATGTTAGTTATGAATTTTATATTTTGATAATATTTTCATTTTTTACATTATATCATATTTTCATAAAGTGGCAACATTGTTTTTATCCACTCAAATATAACTAATAATCAAGGGAAAATAATAGTACTGGTCAATAAATTTAATGCAATACGCCGAAGATCAAGCAATGAACGAAAGTTATGAATGCAGGGTCAGAAGCTTTGTTTTTTATAATGGGATATGGTAATTTTTTAAGGAGCTGAAAGTAATTTATCTATTTCCCATTTAATCTCTTTCCTCATCCTCTTCCCATTTCCTCTCTCAATTCGGGATAACGTTGTCGGATCGATATCTAAGATTCTAGCAAGTTCTTTTTGGGTCATTCCTTTTTCTAGTCGGTATTTCTTGATGGGATTTAGGGTAATCTCTGGCGAGTATCCCAGAAATGATATAACTTTAGGTATTTGGGAGAGACTGGGGGTTGTATGATTTAGTTCCCAGTTGGTGATTGATTCAACGTCAACATTTAGTATTGTGGCTACTTGTGGTTGGGATAGATTAAGGTCAAGGCGTTTTGTACGAAGATGGTCACCGTAGGTAATAAGTTCTTTGGGATATGGCTTTCTGTTTGGTTTCTTCCCTTTAAGTACGATGTTAACAGATGGGCAATGAAACCATGTCCGTGCGGATATTACAATCATCCCGCCAGAGAGTGTGTCTGTGCGCCGGGCGCGGTTTCCAAATACCTGAATAAGATTTCAGGTCCCTTGCTCGACCGGATCGATATTCATCTGGAAGTGATTCCGGTCCCTTTTAACAAGCTGGCAGAATTGAAAGCCACTGAAAACAGTAACGCGATCCGGGAACGGGTGATCAAGGCGCGGAATATCCAGTCAAAACGTTACCGCGATGTACCGGGGATTTTCTGTAATGCACAAATGACATCCCGTCATGTCAGGCAGTATGTGGAGTTGGGTCATGCCAGTAACATGCTGTTAAAGAATGCGATGGATAAACTGGGGTTGTCAGCCCGGGCGTATGACCGGATACTGAAAGTTGCCCGCACCATTGCTGACCTGGAGAACTCCGGAACGGTGGAAACGCATCATATTTCAGAAGCAATCCAGTACCGCAGCCTTGACCGTGAAAGCTGGGGCGCATAAATGATGATTATTTTGCCGGTCAAAACCAGCTTTTAGTTATATTAGCTATTTGAAAAAACAACAATTTACACGTGCCCGCCATGAAACAATTAATCTTCTTATTTGCTGGTATTCTGTTTGTTACATTCCTATTTTCATGCAAAAAGAAACAGGAACAACAACCCGAAACCCTTGACCCGGCCTATAGTCAGTATGTCAGCAGCTTTACCGGAGGTGTTATTTCCTGCAAATCGCCGATTCGGATCGAATTGGCGCTGGACCCAAGGCAGGAAGTTAAACCGGGAACTGCTGTTCCGGGGAAGGTCATCTCACTCGAACCGAAAGTTGAGGGGGAAGTGCAGTGGATTAATTCGCGTACACTGGCTTTTGTCCCAAAGGGAAAAATGAAACAGGGAGCCTCCTATGTGGTGACTGTGGCTTTGGATCAACTACTGGATGTTCCTGAAAAATTCGGAACAATGAAGTTTCAGATCAAAATTATTTCGCAATCCTTCCATGTTGGTGATCTGGCATTGAAAGCATACGATTATGAGGCAAACAAGGGCCAATACCTCACCGGGACAATTTACACGGCCGATTATTCTGAAAATAAGGAGGTCGAGTCGGTGGTCACGGTTAAGGAACAGAACCGGACTTTGCCCTTGCTATGGGAGCATGACGCGTCAGGCACAAAACATATTTTTACGGCCGACAGTCTTGTTCGCGGCGATCAGCCCCGGGAGTTAACCATCTCCTGGAACGGAAAATCGCTTGGAGAGGATAAGGAAGGACAGGAGAAGATCGAATTGCCTGCAATTGGCGATTTTAAACTGGTTAATCTTCAGGCGGTACAACAACCGGAACAGATACTGGTCCTGCGTTTTTCAGATCCGTTGTTGCCCGGTCAGGATCTGAGCGGATTGATCACCGTGGACCAGTCGGGCGACTTCCGGTATCAGATCGAAGCTAATGAATTGAAGGTGTATTTACCGAAACATCTTACAGGAGATCATGAGGTATACATTTCAGGAGGGATCAGGAATTTTCAAAATCACCCCTTAAAGGATGCTGTGACGATGCAGGCTCATTTTGAAGATGTGCGGCCGGCAGTTCGGCTGGTTGGAAAGGGGAGCATTATTCCGTCGTCGGATGAATTGATCGTTCCCTTTGAAGCCGTGAACCTCAAGGCTGTCGATCTTCGCGTGATTAAAATTCTGACACATAATATCCATCAGTTTTTTCAGCAGAATAATTATGAAGATGAATCCAATCTGAAACAGGTTGGCCGCATGTTGCTGCAGAAACGGATCGATCTGCAGGCCAACTCTTTCTCTGATCTGAAAACATGGAACACTTACAGCATCGATCTGTCAAACCTGATCGATATTGAACCGGGGGCTATTTACCGGATCCAGTTCCGGTTTAAAAAGGAATTTTCGGTTTATGGGAAGGACCGTCCAGAGGAAGCCGACAGCGTTTCTTTCCTGGATCAGATCGAAGAATCACAGGAGTTGGAACGGGAGAAGGAATCGTGGGATGAGCCCGGCTGGTACGCTGATTATTATTACCCGGATGATTATGACTGGGATAAGCGCAATGATCCGAATAATGCTTCCTATTTCCATTCAGACCGCTTTGTGTCGCGTAATCTGTTTGCCACCAACCTGGCTATTATCGCGAAGGGGGGAACCAGTCTGGCGATGAAATTTGCGGTGACCAACTTAAAGACCACAGAGCCTGAAGAGGGGGTGACCCTTAAAATATATGATTTCCAAAAACAGTTGCTGGAGACGATCAGCACAGGTCCGGACGGACTGGCGGAAGTACAGTTGAAAAACAAACCCTTTTTACTGGTGGCCGGGAAGGATGGGCAAATGGCTTACCTTCGGCTGGATGACGGATCTTCACTCTCTTTAAGCAATTTTGATGTTTCAGGAGAGGTCGTTCAAAAAGGGATCAAGGGTTATCTCTACGGAGAGCGTGGTGTTTGGCGTCCTGGTGACCGGATTTATCTGACCTTTATTCTGGAGGATCAACTGGATCAGTTACCGGCCGACCATCCGGTGATCTTCGAACTCATTAATCCAAAGGGACAAACCATCAGCAGACAGATCAAAGTTGGCGGCAACGATGGGTTCTATTGTTTTACAGCGGAAACAGCACCAGATGCGCCCACAGGTAACTGGAATGCATTGGTTAAAATTGGCGGGCAAACTTTTTCAAAACGAATCAAGGTTGAAACCGTGAAGCCAAACCGGTTGAAGATTGATCTCCGGTTTGGGAAGGATGATGAGGTGCTTACACAGGGAATTGCCAAGGGGAAGCTTACTGCCGCCTGGTTACATGGTGGAACTGCGAAGAATATGAAAGCCAGGATCTCTGTGAATTTCTCACAGACAAAGACTGCGTTCAAAGGATATCCGAATTATATTTTTAATGATCCTGCGCGGGAATTTTCGGTTCTGGAACAGCAGGTGTTTGATGACCGGATCGATGAGCATGGAGTTGCCATTCTTGGTTTTGAAATGCCTGAAATACAATCTGCACCAGGAATGTTGAATGCCCATTTCACCACGCGTGTCTTTGAAGAGACAGGCGATTTCAGTATTGATGTAAAAACTTATGTGTATGCCCCATTCTGTTCGTTTGTGGGGGCAAAGCTTCCTGCTTCAGACTCGAACTGGTATAAAACAGACACGACTTATCCGCTCAGTATTGTTACGGTTGATGCCAAAGGAAATAAGATCGACCGGAAGGGGCTGGAAGTAACTGTTTACAAGGTTGACTGGCGCTGGTGGTGGGATGCCGGCGAAGACAACCTGGCGCGTTATGTCAATGATAAATACCGCAAGGCAGTTTTCAGGGGAATCGTAAATACCAGCGAAGGAGAGGCAAGCTTTCCTGTTCATATTAAATACACCAATTGGGAAGATAACGGCCGTTACCTGATCTATGTGAAGGATCCGGTAAGCAAACACAGCACAGGGCTTACGGTTTATTTTTCGAAATGGGGTTACTGGGCAGCCGATGGGATGCAGGAGGCATCAACCATGTTATCCATGAAAGCCGATAAGGAAAAATACCGGGTTGGCGAAAAGGTGTCTGTTTCCATTCCTTCAGGCAGGAACGGGAAAGCCCTGGTGAGCCTTGAAAACGGGAGCGAGGTACTGGATCTGTTTTGGGTTGAAACCACCGAAAAGAATACGGTATTCAGCTTTGAAACAAAGCCGGAAATGGCACCCAATATTTTTGTACACGTATCGCTCATTCAGCCGCATGAGCAAACAGCGAACGACGCACCCATCAGGCTTTATGGCGTGATCCCTGTTGATGTTGAGGATCCTTCAACCCACCTGGACCCGCAAATTAAAGTGCCTTTGGAACTGGTACCTGAAAAGGAATATGATATCGTCGTTTCCGAAAAGGCAGGAAAGGCGATGACCTATACCCTGGCAGTTGTTGATGAAGGACTGCTGGACCTGACCCGTTTTCAGACCCCTGATCCCTGGGCTTCTTTTTATGCACATGAAGCATTGGGTGTCAGAACCTGGGATTTTTACGATGACGTGATCGGCGCTTATGGAGCGCGGCTTGAGAAGGCTTTCGCTGTTGGCGGCGATGAAAGCCTGCTGGCTGCCGGACGAAGAAAGGTGAACCGTTTTGAACCGGTAGTCCGGTTTATCGGGCCATTTACAATCGACGAAAACAAAAGCAGAACACACCGGCTGTCCATGCCAAACTATGTGGGCGCGGTGAGGGTGATGGTTGTTGCCGGTCATGATGGAGCCTACGGTAAAGCTGAACAATCGGTGAAAGTGCAGAAACCGGTGATGGTTCTGGCTACCCTGCCCCGCGTTCTTGGACCGGGAGAAGAAGTCCGGCTGCCGGTGAATGTCTTTGCCATGAAGCCCGAGGTGAAGGATGTCCAGGTGAGTATGACTTTCAGTGAACTGTTTACGGTTGTTGGAGCAGACTCAAAACAGGTCCGTTTCGACGGGATCGGTGACCGGCCGGTGGATTTTAGCCTTAAAGTGGCGGAAAAAACGGGTTTCGCTAAAGTAAAGATCACGGCAAAAAGCGGAAATCATAAAGCCAGCCAGGAAATAGAACTTGAAGTCAGGCCTTCCAATCCACGGGTCACTAATTTGAAAGAAGGTGTTATTTCGCCGCGGGAGTCTTGGGAAACAAAGGTTGAAGCTCCGGGTATGGAAGGGACCAATACCGCACGGCTTGAGCTTTCTGAAATTCCTCCGCTGAATTTGAATATGCGGTTGAATGAGCTTATCCGGTATCCTCATGGCTGTATTGAGCAGGTCGTGTCGGGTGTTTTCCCGCAGTTGCTGCTCGGGCAGCTCACCGAAATCACCTCTGAAAGAAAACAGGAAATTGAAGGCCATGTCCGCTCGGCCCTGGCACAATTGGCCCGTTTCCAGTTGGGTGATGGCGGCTACGGATACTGGCCCGGTTCACCCCATTCTTCTCCGTGGGGAACCAGTTATGCCGGTCATTTTATGCTGAAAGCAGAAGAAGCAGGTTATTCCCTGCCGATTGGTTTGAAGGAGAAATGGCTGAACTTTCAGAAAAAATCGGTCAGAAGCTGGAGTAGGGGATCAAGCCTGTATGTGCATTCCGATCTGACGCAGGCCTACCGTCTCTATACGCTCGCTCTGGCCCGTCAACCGGAGTTTGGGGCCATGAACCGCCTGAAGGAGGAAAAGAATCTCAGCCTGCAGGCCCGGTGGAGACTTGCGGCGGCTTATACATTGGCAGGCCGTCCTGAGGTGGGTGAAACCATGATCAGCAGGCTGTCCAAAGAAATCACTTCCTACCGCGAACTTTCGGGTACCTATGGTTCTGATCTGAGAGATAAGGCCATGATCATCGAAACGCTTGTGTTGCTTAATCGAAAAACCGACGCTTTCCCTTTGGTTGTTGAATTGGCGAAGCATTTGGCATCGGGCGAGTGGATGAGTACGCAGACAACAGCCTATAGCCTGATGGCCGTTGCCGGGTTTGCCGGGAATGGTTATCCGGGACAGGGACAGTTGAATGCCGGTGTTTCCATAAATGGTGCCGGCATGGAGAACGTGACGACACCAAAAGTCATTTGGCAGCGCGACCTTCCTTTGCAAAAGAATAAGACGGCCACCGTAAAGATTGAAAATAATACAGACAAATACTTGTACGCGAGGGTGATCAGCGATGGGATCCCGGTGGTCGGAGATACCACCTCGGCACAGAATAACCTGTTGATGGAAGTTCATTATACCGATATGCAGGGACAACGGATCAACCCGGCTAAAGTGAGGCAGGGAACTGACCTGGTGGCCGAGATCAGCGTCCGGCATCCCGGGCAACGTGAAGCTTACAAAGAACTGGCACTGACAACGATTTTTCCTTCGGGTTGGGAAATCCTGAACGGCAGGTTAAATGATGTGGAAAGTCCGCTGAAGAGTGATATGTTTGATTATCAGGATGTGCGGGATGACCGGGTCAATACCTATTTTGACCTGAAGCCCGGTGAGCGGAAAACTTTCCGGATTTTGCTGAATGCCGCCTATGAAGGACGTTTTTATCTTCCTTCGGTTCAATGTGAAGCGATGTACGACAACCTCATCCAGGCCAGACGGCCAGGTAAATGGATCGAGGTGTTCCGGTAATTACGATTAAACGTATGAAGCTAAAGAATAAAAAGCGACTTTTTACTTTAATTGGTGCAGGAGCAGTTTTGTTCATCGTTTGGTGGTGCAGTTTGCCAAGGCCATTGTTTTCGGACCCGGGCTCGACTGTGATTGAAAGCAGGGAAGGCGTATTGTTGGGAGCCCATATTGCAGGTGACGGGCAGTGGCGTTTCCCGGAGGCGGATTCGGTTCCTGAAAAATACAAAACCTGCCTGCTTGCTTTTGAGGATCAGTATTTTTACCGGCACCCGGGAGTAAATCCCTTTTCATTGATAAGGGCGCTGGTGCAGAATATAAAAAGAGCTAAAGTGGTGAGTGGCGGCAGTACCATTACCATGCAACTCGTCCGGCTTTCACGAAAGGGAAAACCCCGGACTGTTTTCCAGAAACTTATTGAAATGTCGTTGGCTGTGCGGGCTGAATTGTCCTGGTCAAAAGATGAGCTGCTCGCTTTATATGCCTCGCATGCTCCTTTCGGAGGGAATGTGATTGGCCTGGATGCTGCTGCCTGGCGGTATTACGGACGAAGCACCGGTGAACTTTCATGGGCCGAATCGGCTACGCTGGCTGTTTTACCGAATGCCCCCTCATTAATTTACCCGGGGAAAAAGAACGAATTATTGCTGAAGAAACGGAACTTGCTGCTCGATCGATTGGAGGAGCAAGGAATAATTGATGCGCTCACCAATGAATTGGCCCGGTTGGAGCCCTTGCCGGAGCGGGTTTTTGCCATTCCCCGGGACGCTCCTCACCTGTTGGACCGGGTCATGCACGAACATCCCGGAGAACGGATTGCCACCACGGTGAACAGTGAACTTCAGACTCAGGTAAATGATCTGGTGCGGCAACATCTGACGCGTTTAAAAGCCAATGAGATCCACAATGCGGCTGTGCTTGTGATGAATGTAAAGAAGGGGGAAGTCCTGGCCTATGTTGGAAATTCACCTGATTTTGCAGGAGGACGTCACGGAGAGGCCGTCGATATTATCGCATCTTCCCGTAGTTCAGGCAGTATTTTGAAGCCCTTTCTGTATGCTGCCATGCAGGATGATGGGATGATCCTTCCCAACACCCTGGTACCGGATATTCCTACACAAATCGGAGGCTTCAGCCCGCAGAATTTTAATCTGCAGTTTGCCGGAGCGGTCCCGGCATCGATGGCTTTGTCGCGCTCGCTGAATATCCCGGCAGTCAGGATGCTGCGTGATTTCAGTTATGAACGCTTTTACGCGCTGTTGAAAAAGCTGAACTTTTCGACCATGCATCGTCCTGCATCTCACTACGGATTATCACTCATCTTGGGGGGTGCTGAGGTTAACCTGTGGGATTTGGCGGGTGCCTATGCTTCAATGGGACGCCTTTTGATCCGGTACGAGGAAGAAGACGGGGTCTCCTGGAAGGATGATTTCAGACATCCGGTTTATGAGTTTAAAAAGTTTTCAGAGGAAGTTTCCGGTTCTGTTCCGGTGTCGGCGGGAGCCGTGTGGCTGACGCTTGAAGCCTTATTAAAGGTAAACCGCCCGGATGAGGAGTCGGGCTGGGAGTCATTTTCATCGTCGCGGCAGGTTGCCTGGAAAACAGGGACCAGTTTTGGATTCCGCGATGCCTGGGCGGTTGGCCTCAGCCGTGATTTTTTGGTGGCGGTATGGTGCGGCAATGCCGATGGGGAAGGACGTCCCACCCTGACCGGAACCACGGCCGCGGCCCCTTTGATGTTCGATGTTTTTAGCCTGTTGCCTTCAGGAAAGTGGTTCAGTTCGCCTGACGATGAAATGAGGGGCATTCCAGTGTGCAGGGAAAGCGGTTATCGCGTCGGTCCCTGGTGCGGGACCGCAGACACGGTTATGGTCATGCAAAAGGGACTGAACACGGAAGCCTGTCCCTATCACAGGTTGATTCATCTGGATAAGGCAGGAAAATGGCAGGTTTCTTCCAAATGTGTTCCGGTTGACGAAATGATCCATCAGCCCTGGTTTGTTTTGCCCCCGGGGATGGAATGGTATTATAAAAGGCAGAATCCTTTCTATAAATCGTTGCCCCCGTTTCATCCGGATTGCCAGGAGGCATTGAAGACCATGGAAATGATCTATCCACGTGAGAATAACCAGGTTTTTGTTCCCATCCAGTTAGATGGTTCACCGGGTCAGGTCATTCTGGAAGCGGCTCATTCGTCACCCGGTGCAGTTATCTTCTGGCATCTTGATGAACAATACCTGGGCCAAACATCAGGACTGCATCAGATGCCGGTTAATCCCCGACCGGGGAATCACCGGGTCACCCTGATCGATAATCAGGGAAATCAATTGATCAAACCAATTGTAGTGGTTCAGGAAAAATAAAACAAACAGCGAATCAATCGTCACAGGTCCCGGATGCGGATACCAGGCATTTGGACGTATCGCTCTAAATTACTAAAAACAATTATATATGAATATCAATACAAATATTGAAAGTGAATCCGACCATTATCATTCAGGAGGTAATTAATAACACTTTGATTGAGACTGATTTTTAACAGTAGCAGAAAGAGAAAAAGGATGAAAGGAAGTAAACTAACCGTCATAAGTATTTACTAAATATGTGACAAAACAATCAAGATAATAATAGTGCAAAGCATTGAAGGACAAATAGGAATACTAATATTAAGCAAGCCAAGAGGGACTTTTTTTTCCTGAAGATTTTCAACATGTCGGTTCATCAGAAGCAATACGCAAAGCTTTACAGCGATTAGAAAACAAAAGAAGCATAAGAAGAGTTGCACGTGGAATATATGCACGACCAAAAGAAAGTTCCTATATACGAGAAGTTTTGCCCACCGCAGAGGTTCTTTGGTGATTCAGGCATTGCGAGAAATTGGTAAAGACAAGGCCAGACCAGCTGAATTAAAGCAAATCATTAAACTATTAAAAAAGGAAGACGTTGCTAAAACCGAAACTCTTCTCTTCCAATCAGTTTTTGATTATCAAAGAACCGATAAAATTTGTAAAATCAGTTATGTCTCCTTCGACGCTGGCTTTTCCCAGGGCTTTCATATATTCCGACCTCCTTTCGATAGGGATTCGAAGGACAAAAGAAAGCAAGCGAAATCCCTTAATCCCTGATCTTATCCATTGCTGACTGAATCGTATTTCTTGTTTCTTTGGTAATGCCCTGTTCACTGGCAATTGCTCCCCATTGGCCTATGGCCTCCTGAACCTCTTCGATAACGGGACCTGCATTTTTCAATCCGAAATGTGTAGCCAGTTTCATAAGTTCTTTTCGTCCCGGATTTTTACTTTCCCCGGCTATCATGGTACTGTGAAACCCATAGCCGGAGTATGAAAAGGTCAGGTCATAGGCAGGGGCAAACTGCCATTCCCCTTGTTCGTTCATCAGGAACGAGAAGTTCTTGCTGTGATCGTCCCGGTTATGGGAATACACATTGAATGCTGCCAGCCTGAAAACTTTTTCATAAGCTTTCACATGCTTTTCCAGCCTGAAAGCGCAATCCATCAGATGTCCGTAATCCATCGTGCTCATCCTGAAGTTGTCGTGCATAAGGCCGGATGCGGTGTGTGTATGCAGACGTTTACCCGCGACCCGGTCGAACCGCTTGGTCCCAAAATATACCTGTTCTGATTTTCCCTTGAAAAGACGGCATTCGCTCATTTCAATACCTGCCAGAAGGGCCATTTTGTGATAGGAAAATTCAATATTGGCAATTTCCCTGTTATCCGAAGATGACGGGAATTTGATGATCCATTCGTCATAGTCTTCCGGTATGTTGTCTAACCCATGTATCAGATCGTTGGTCAACGGGTTGTATGCGGCAAAAATCTTTGGCCTGGCACCGCCGGAAGAGCCTCCGAGGATAAACAGTTCCTCGATAATCTCAGAACTCGTACCTTGAAGTATATGGTTCATTTCAGCGGCAATAATGTCCAGTTCGGGAACAGGATCCGCTGTATTTTCGGGTTTGATTTCCGGTCTGTAAACAAGAGCCCCGATTCCCCGTGATCCGACATACGCCAGCCTGTCTAGTGGAGTTATCTTTGCAATGTCAATCCCTTTGGCAGACAAGTTGCGATCAAGCAATAACCTGCCCCAGCCGTCAGGCAATGAGTCGTTGAATACCCCAAACAACCCGTCAAATGGTTGTTTATCGGCACTTATTATATCACCAGAAAAAGGGAGCTTAATAGGCGAAAGG
>Ga0310040_1000460_pt1 | contig 38161 bp, 37 predicted proteins | sample EPASupsiteHSE623_FD_200237 | JGI IMG/M metagenome (GOLD analysis project Ga0310040, IMG submission 200237) | Bioremediated contaminated groundwater from EPA Superfund site, New Mexico - Sample HSE6-23 (v2) (version 2) | ecosystem: Environmental > Aquatic > Deep subsurface > Groundwater >... | reverse complement strand
CGAATCAAGGGGAACTATTCATCGTGAAATTATAAATATCGATGAGGAGCAAGACCGTATTATTAGGTTGTTTGGCGCAAAATGCGAAAAATACTACAGCTAAAAGAGGACGTGCGGGATGTGGGTTTTATAGTTTGCAGGCAAATATAATTAAAGAACGATCTTTCATAGGACGATCATCATGACAATTGTTACCAGATTGTTCGGCAAGACCGGCCCTGCCGTTACGCGTGTGGGCCTGGGCGGCGAGGGCGTGCTGCGCACCTTCGGGCGAGATGCGGAGGCCCAAGCGGTGATCGAAGAGGCCATGCGCCAGGGCATAACCTACTTCGACTCGGCGCAGGCATACGCAGGCAGCGAAGGCTACTATGGTCGTTTCTGGAAAGAGAATGCCGATGTGCGAAGCCGCATCTTCCAGACCAGCAAGTCCGCCTCCCGAACCAAGGCAGGAGCAAAGGCCGATCTTGCCCAAACCCTCAGAACCATGAACCTGGACCGCCTCGACCTCTGGCAGATTCACGATGTTCGCACCCGCCGGGACATTGAAGAGATCGAGCGAACTGGCGGAGCCCTGGAGGCATTCGTGGAAGCGAGAGATGCCGGGCTGGTGGGCACCGTCGGCGTCACCGGCCATCATGATCCGCGAATCCTGCGTCACGCTGTAGAAAACTGGCCGGTGGATGCCGTCCTCATGCCCGTCAATCCGGTTGAGGCGGTGATCGGCGGATTCCTGGATGGCGTCTTGCCTGCTGCCAGGGATCGCGGTTTGGCAATAATCGGCATGAAGGTGCTGGGAGCCTCGCATTACATTTCGCAGCGAGCTGGAATCACGCCGGATCAGCTCATCCGGTTCGCTCTCTCCAAAGACATCACCACGGCGATTGTGGGCTGCAAGAGTCCAAGGGAAGTGCAGGCGCTGGCGGACGTGGGTCGGGATCTCCAGCCTCTGACTGATGATGAAGAAAAGTTGCTGCTGGAGCTTTTCCGGCCCCAGGCGAGGAGGATGGCGTTCTATCGGGGCGTCATTTGACAATTTAGGTTTTCATCAATCCCTTTTTGGTCTCTTTTCTTTTTGAGATCAAATCCGCAATTGCAGCGATCCAATTCCGTCTATATTTCCGCTATGAATCTCTATTTACAAATTTCCGTTTACAAATTTCTATATAGAATATTTTCGTTCAGGTTTCTGCATTGCGATATATATTAAATTTTGACAAAGTATATCCTCTCTTGATTCATCTATTTCCATAAGGCATAATTCTAAATTTGACGCCAATGGAGGCGGTTCTCATCGGTTCCCAGAATTTAGGCAACGTAAAAGGCATCATGTTCGACTGCTACAAAACCCTCATCGACATCAAGACAAGCGAAAGCAGCATTGAGACTTACATGCCGCTGAGCAAATGGCTGATGTATCACGGTGTTGGGATATCGCCGCAGGATTTGATGAATGAGTACAAATGGAGATGCAAGGAAGAGATGAAGAGGTGCCGGGAATGGCACCCGGAGCTGAAGGTGGAGGAAATATTCAGCAAGATCATCCGCCGGCACGCTTCCTGGCCGGTGAACGACGCGGCAGTCGGCATCGAGGCATCTCGCCTCTTCCGGTCTGCTTCAATCCGGCGCATGCAGGTATTTCCTTCCAGCTTGAGGCTTTTGGAGAGGCTCAAAGGCTACCCGCTGGGTATCGTCTCCAACGGCCAGAGGGTCTTTTCCGAACTGGAGATAAGGCATATGGGACTTTCCGGTTACTTCCGATTCGTGCTGTTCTCCTCGGACTTCGGATACAAGAAGCCGGACGCCAGAATCTTCCTGGCCGGTGCCGGACGAATGGGATTGAGGCCGGATGAGATCCTTTACATCGGCGACTCTTTCGAGAATGACATCGATCCCTCGCAGAAACTGGGAATGAAGGCAATGCATATCGAGGATGCTTGGAGGCATTTCGGAGTGGTCTAGCGAGCAAAATGACATTTCAAACAGTGCTTCAGATGAGGCGTTAGAGAGGATTTGCGCGTTAGATAGCGTTTCGAAAATTAAATGCATTTGTTGCGATAATCCCGCTCTAAAATAAGGCGGTTCAGGTTGTTTTCCCTGACCGCAAACTTTCGAGATCTTTTTGCAGATCTGCGCTCATCCTGGCTCCATCGAGTTTGGACCCCGCGAAAAAATTAAGTGCGATTGAATCGTACTTGATTCCTTGCAGATTTGCGCCACTGAAATCGGCGTTTTCGATGGCTGACGTGTTAAAGGTGGCACCACTCAGATTTGCACCTTTAAAATCAGTATTTTTTAAGGCTGATGTGTCAAATACAGCTCCGCTCAGATCCGCATCAGAAAAGTCGGTGTTATTCATATACGTCTGGGAAAAACGAGCTTTCTTCAGGTCGGAGCCGCTGAAGTCCGTATCCAAGGAGTTCAGCGAAATTATGCTTACCGATCTCAGGTTCGCTTTGTGCCAAACAGTCCCTTCGAGAGTCATGCTGGTAAGATAAGCTCCCGACAGATCCGCGCCCGACAGGTCCGCATCATTCAGAAATACGTTCTTGAGTCTGGCATTGCCAAGTTCTGCATTTCTAAGTTTTGCGCCGGTGAGGTCGGCGTAATCCAGGTTCACGTTCTTCAGAGTGCAACCCGAAAGATTTGCCCTTACCAGATATGCTCGGGTAAAGTCCGAACCGGTCAGGTCGGAATTGCTCAGGTCGGCTCCAAAGAGTTCCGCTCTGGTGAACTGGCAATTTATGAGACTGCTGCCGATCATATCCACCCAGCTCATTTTGGCACCTATCATGTTGGTCCGGGTCATATATGCATCTTCCAGGACGGCAAGGCTGAGATCGGCACCTAAAAGCCTGGCTCCATTCAGATTGGCACCGGTCAGATTGCAGCCGCCGAGCGATGCATCGGTTAGGTCGGCATTTTCAAGATCGGAATTCGATAGATCGGAATCGTCCAGGCGCACTCCGGGCAAACTTGCGCCTGACAGCCTGGCCTCGGCAAGCCCGACTCGCTGCATAAAGGCGTTTTCGAGATTCGCATCGGTGAGAATCGCTTTCGTGAGAATGGAATCATCCAGATTTGAAGCCACAAGATACGAGCCGGAGAGGTTCGCCATGCTCAGATTTGTGCGGGTTAGGTTGGTAAAGCCCATTGTCGATTCTACCAGCCTGGAGCCCGAGAAATTTGCGCCTCCACAGCGGGCCTCAGAGATATCTGCTCCGGAGATGTCTGCATTGGTGATGCTGGCATTTATCAGGTTCGCCCCGACCAGTTCTGCGCCGGTCAGATTGGCACCGTTCAACCGGGAATCCTGGAAGGTGGCGCGATTCATGAACGCTTTTACGAAACTTGCGCCGGTCAGATTTGCATAGCTGATCTTCACCGCCCACAAGCTGGCGCCATTCAGCTTGGCACCAACCAGAGTTGAATTATCCATCATGGCCTGATCCATAGTAGAACCTGATAGATCCGCTCCGGTCAGATTTGAATATACCAAATAGTTGATAGGCAAGTACGCGCCTCTGAGATCGGCATGGGAAAGATCGGAACCGCTAAAATCAACGGCCGGCATGAATGCTCCGCTGAGATTGGCTCCGACAAGCTTGGCGTTGGAGATCCGGGCATACATCAAAAAGGATCGGCTCAGGTTCGTTCCGCTGAGATCGGATCCTTGCAGTTCGGACTGATTCAGGTCCGTCCCGGACAGATCCAATCCGCTCAGGTTCTTGCCGCTTAGATCGGCACGAGAGTGAAACGGCTGATTAACGATGGTACTTTGCGGAGGAAGGTCGGATAGACTGATATTGAAACGTCGCAGTTCCATCATATCGAACATGTACGAGTTGGGGAGCTTTTTTACCACCGGGATTTTGTCCGCAGATTCGCCCCGCAGAATGCGAAGAGCTAAGTCTGCGGCCAGGCTGCCTTGAACCGGGCCGGTGGTGATCACTCCACCGAGCACGCCGAAGCCCATATAGACGTCCCGCGTCCCATAAATCGGAACAGAGCTCGAGCTTCGAAGAAGCCATGCGCTCTCCTCATGAGTCAGGGCTCTTCCCTCTCGATCGCGATTGTAGTTCAAAAGAAGGATCAAGCTACCTTCCTGCAGAGCAGATGCATTCTGTTGCAGCTCTTCTACCGTCATGTTATCCCAGACGGCAAAGCTGACGTTTGTGCAAAAGAGCGGAAGCGTTTGGTTCATTACCTCTCTGTTGGCCTTGCCGGTGGTGGTCCTGTCGTTTACCACAACTATTTGCTTCGTTTTCGGATGAAGTTCGAGCATCAGAGAAAGAGTGCTCGGCAGATCGAACGCTTCTACTACGCCTGTAAAGCCCTTCTTGCCTGCCAGCATTTTGTCTTCAAAGAAGTTTACTCCACAAAATACTTTTGGGACATCGGAAAATAGCTCATCACTTTTGCCGAGCAGAAACTGGAATGCATCGTCATCCGAACAGATGATCACGTCGAAATGACGATTCCTGTATTTATTTTGATATATGTCCAACAATTCGGCCAGGCGGGCCTTTGTGGGTGCCTGTTTTTTTGTATCCATATACTCAAAAGAAAACTCTGCGGTGGGATAGTATATGGATAATTGATTTTCTATCTCGCTGCCGACGGAATCGGTCCATCTCAAGCCGGGATTATATGACGCAAGAATCAGAATTTGCTTCGACGTCTTTTTTTCATCTGCCAAAGAACTCGCGACAAGAAAGGCTATCAGAAGAAGTCCGATTATGAATTTTATCCAAGAGGCCCGCGAGCACATGTTTGATCTCCTTATCAATTGGCTATATGTTAGCCTATCAGTACTTATTACTTCTCTTCATTTTTTAAACTATGTTTGAAGTGATATTTATAGTATTATTCATATATAATTAGTCAGTCAAAAGTCCGTTATAAACCGTCAAGAGTCAAGCAAGATTTTCCGGCATGTTTGATTGACTTGGATATTTGATTTCCAGCATCGCTTGCAAGGCATCTTTCTCCTCTTGGCATTCATCAGGACTTGGCGTTCATCAGGATGAACAAAGCAGAATTGGAGCGCCGATCATTTTTCCGGCGAGTGTAAAAAGCTCGACTAACTGCAGGTTTGCCTGAGCGATCCGCTTCTTGTGCAAATCCTGCAATAACTGAATAAAAATAACATTATATCTGAGTTCTTGGCATCACTGCTTCGTCGCCCTGAATTTCCAGGATTCGATGCCTAGCTTAATCATCTCGCCGGTTACGGTGTTCGTTCCCCAGTAATCATTCTCGTTGGTTCCGTACATGGATGCCGTGCTGTCCATGATGCAATCGATTCTAATTGCCACGTAGACGCCGGAGCCCAAGGGATAGGTGCCCTCAAAGACTGCACCGTTATTCGTGTATTGCCCCTGTATCGATCCACTGCTGCCGGTGAGTACCGGCCCTGCAATGGAGTCCTGGATGCTCCAGGCATCGGTCTTCAGGTTTCCGGGCTTTGGCGCGTAGGGATCGTTAGGGTTTTGTGCATTCGATGTCACAAGCTCGGCCAGCACATTCCAGTTTCCGGGAAGATACAGTCTCGCATCATCTGACGCAGTGACGCAGCCGCAATAAACCATTGCCGCCACCGAGAATACCAGAAACAGGCAAGGAAGTGCGCTTGATGATTTAGGGAAATTACTCGTCATGTGGACCACCCAGCCTCAATTTTCCTAATTTCGGAAAATAAAAAATCATCGATTGCTCGCTTCGAGTCCTTTTTAGATTCCGTCCAGCCCCTGCTCCAGATCCGCAATAATGTCCTCGCTCCCCTCGATTCCGACCGATACTCTCACCAGTCCGTCGGCAATGCCGAGCTGCTCGCGCATCTCCTTCGGCATGACGGCGTGGGTCATGGATGCGGGATGCTCAACCAGGGTGTCCACCGAACCGAGGCTCACCGCCAGGCTGCACAGCTTCAAGCGGTTCATGAGAGTGCGCCCGGCCTCGACGCCGCCCTTCACCTCGAAGGAGAGCATGCCGCCAAAGCCGCTCATCTGCCGCGCTGCAACAAGGTGCTGCGGGTGAACGGCAAGGCCCGGATAGTTGACCTTCTCCACTTTGGGATGATTTTGCAGGAACGTGGCAAGCTGCATGGCATTTTCCTGATGCCGCTCCATGCGCAGGTGTAGCGTCTTTAGGCCGCGCAGGCAGAGCCATGCCTCATGGGTTCCCATGGTGCCGCCTGCCAGGAGCGATGGCCGCTTCATCCTCTGGATCAGCTCTTTCGATGCCACAGCCACGCCACCCAGCAAATCTCCGTGGCCGCCGATGTACTTGGTGCAGCTCTCGACCACGATATCCGCGCCAAGCTGCAGCGGTCGCTGAAAGTATGGCGGGGCGAAGGTGTTGTCCCCCCCCAGGAGGGCTCCCGCCTCTCTTGCAATCCGGCTGATGGCGGCAATGTCGCTGACGGCCATGGTGGGATTGGCGGGCGTCTCCAGAAAGATCATCTTTGTGTTCTCATGCAGGCTTGCCGACACGCTTTCCGGGTCCGTCGTATCGACAAAGCTCACATCGATTCCGAATTTGGGAAAGAGCGTGGAAAAGAGCCCATAAGTCCCGCCGTAAATGACGTTGGCGGAGAGCAGATGGTCGCCTGCGGCAAGGTGGGAGAGGATCACCGCAGTCTCTGCCGCCATGCCGGAAGAGAAGGCAAGAGCCGCCTCGCCGCTTTCCAGGGAACTGATCTTCTCGATGAAGGCCGCGTGGGTGGGCGTATTCGGGGCGGAGCGGATGTATCGGTATCCCGGTCCGCCGGAAAAGGTTGCCGCCGCCTGCTCGGCGCTCTCGAAGACATACGTTGAGGTCTGATAAATGGGCGTGGCATGAGCGCCGTATGGATTATGTCCCTCCCCGGCATGAACGCAGCGGGTGGCAAAGCTGGGCTCTCTGGTCAAAGGAATCACCAAATGCTATTATGGTACTGTTCCGAAATATAGCTTCCCTTTCCGGCATATCCGGAGATCTTGTCGATGCAGAGATCTGTCGATCCAGAGATTTGTTGATCCAGAGATCCGTCGATCTAAATATCTCTGGACCCAAAGATCATTCTCAATCCACCGGGCGCTCGGCGGCAAAATCCATCCCGCCGGGAGTTCATCGGTCAATATTTATAAAGCCAGGAACTCTACGTGAGCAAGTCAGTACTCTGAAAGAGTCCAGATGCTTTGAAATGACGTCTCATTGGTGAGTTGACTATGCTGGAAAGACTGAAAAAATCATTATTGGAGGCTCCCGTCTTCAAGCGGGGCAGCTATAACTATTTCATTCATCCCATTACCGACGGCGTGCCCGAGGTTAAGCCGGACCTGATTCGGGAGGTCGTGGGAAATATCGTGCGCATCGCCGACCTGGAAGTGGACAAGATCGTGACCGTCGAAGCCATGGGAATTCCCATCGGCATTGCCCTCTCTCTGATCTGCGACATCCCGCTGGTGATAATTCGCAAGCGAAAGTACGGCCTGCCCGGCGAGATCGAGGTCAGCCAGGTCACCGGATACTCCAAATCCCAGCTCTTCCTGAATGGAATCAATAAGGGAGACAAAGTCATCGTTGTGGATGATGTGATCAGCACCGGCGGAACTCTGCTGGCCACGCTTCAGTCCCTGAAGGTAGCAGGGGCCATTGTCAAAGACATCGTGGTGGTAATCAAGCGCGGCGAGGGACAGGAGAAGCTCTCGGCCCTGGGATTCGATGTCAAAACTATGGTCGAGGTCGATGTCGACGAGACGCACGTAACCGAAGTTATCGAATGCAAGAACACCAGGATTCCATGAGCCTTGAGGTGAATCTTGCAGCCGAGACGCGAAAGTGGCTGGTGAAAGCGGAAGACCTGTTCGCTAATGTCTCCGGAGAAGAGCATTTCCTGGAGAACATCTCCGCCTACATTCGCGACTCTCATTATTTTCTGGAAAATGGCGACCTGATCCGGGCCTTTGAGGCGGTAATCTGGGCCTGGGCTTGGATGGAGATTGGTCTTGAGAGGGAAATCCTGGTGAAAAATTCTCAGGAAGATGCAGGAAATTCACAGGAACCGGCTTGAAATTCGCAGGAACTGGCTTGAAATTCGCAGGAACTGGCTTGAAATTCGCAGGAACAGGCGAGAAATTCATATGAACGGGTGAGAAATTCACAGTAATGGACTAGAAAATCTTATGAATACTTATGAACGTCAGCTTGTGAGCAATCCTGCGGTATGATGCACCGGATCAGCGGTTAGGATGAGTCTGCCCTGTGAGTCGACGTCGACCTATCCGAATATGACGAGGCCGATCAAAAGCGAAGCAGTGTTCCCTGCAAAGGCAAGAATTATTGCTTTTTTATATTCGATGTCGAGAAGGTATTTGATCAAGACAGTCTCCGCGGTTGCCACAGCCAGTTCCAAAAGCAGGAGCTGATCCATCTCGTAGTTATAGATGTAGTTGAAGAGCGGATTGGTGAAGGAGTTGACAAGAATCGAATACCAGAGCAACTTCAATGGATCGCGGCGAATTATGATAAACCAAACCGCGAACTCAATGGCGATGGTATAAACCAATGCCAATGCCAGAGATTGAATGAAGCTCATGGACCCCTGCTTTTTTTATTGTGCTTTCTTTTCACGAGCGTGATCAGGATTATCAGAATAGACGCCGCGGGAAGGCCGAAGAACCAGAGCACGAATTCCAGGGGAAGATTTTGCAGGGGGACGCAAATTTGATGCATGGCAACAATTCGGGCGAGAGTCTGTCTTCGAGTGGCTTTCAAATGGGCTTTAGAGATATTCAGCCGATACTAGGCGATTGCAGAATGAGCTATACGGAGCGATTGGAGAATATGCGATATTAGGCGATTGCGAATCGGAGCCGTTCAGGAAAATTAGGCTTAGGGCAGTCTATTCTGCCTGCCGTTCTCTCCGGTTACAGCTCTTCAGCGTTCGTCTCCTTTACGGTTCCATTGGTGTAGTAGTACAGCATCTTCACCTTGCTGATATTTAGAACCTGATCAGCTATCCCGTCCACCTTCAAGAATACCTTTATCTTTTCCAGCGAAATCGCCTCTTGCACGGATACGGCCTTGGGCAAGAAAAGGCTCGACGAGGCAATATTTGGATTGTTCTGGCAATAGTCGGCGCAGTTGGCCACATCTCGGTCGTACTCATCCCTCTGGCTGAAGAATCTTGCAGCATTGAAGTCACTGGACCGAATGGCATGGACATAGAATCCATCCAGCTTATAGCCGCCGCCAAAGGAGCCGGTTTTATCGAGGACCGATGCAAATTCCCAGCCTCGGATTGCGCTGCTGGTCAGGAATACATAGTCGGGATAGTCGCTGATGTTGGTAATAGTATAATCATAGCGCTGCTCTCTCCACCCTTCCACCTTAATATCCGCATAAGCACAAGGCAAGAGCAACGCCGCTATAACAAGAGCCGATAGGACAGCGCCGATCTTTCTCGTTCTACGCCAATTTTTGCATCCCGGACGGGTCATTGAATCCTCACTGTTTGCATGGACAGTTTTGCAAAGTATTTGCACTTTTCGAATCACCGCTTGGCCGCAGGAAAAAAGATGAGGTGGTCGCCCGGCTTTACCGTCTCATCTTTTTTAGTCGCATCACCAGTCGCATCATCATCTCATCTCTTGCCTCACCGCGCATTTTCAGGCCCTGGACCGCTCGTTTGCCTGCCAGTCCTGCCAGGAATATATTCTGGAGTCGAATCCCATGAGTTGCAGGGCATACCAGACCAACGACGCGCTCATGAAGTCGCTGGAATAGACCACGATTGGCCGGTTATTTTTCAGTTTGGCAAAGGTATCGTTCAGCGCCGGGCCGCTCTTGAGCCTGCCGTCTTCCAGGACGCTGTCGGTGCCGATGTAGGCGGCTCCGGGAATTCTGCCCTTGCCGTATTCCAGGAAATCCCTGGCATCGACCAGTTGAGCGCTGCCGGATTTGACGTAATCGTAGTCCGCCAAAAGCTCCGGCTTTGGATTTGGAGTGTATTTTGCAGGATCATGCACGTTCAGCTTGGTTTCCAGGGGCAGGCTGGCTCTCTTCCAATCTTCCAAGCCGCCATCCAAAGCTCTGACATCCTCTTGTCCCAGGTAGCGCAAAAGCCAGAAGACAAAAGTCGATTCGCCGGAGCTGAAGTTGTCGCTGTAAACGATCACCGAATCGCGATAAGAGACGCCCGCGCTCCCCAAAATCCCGGCTGCATCCTCGATGCTCTTGAGAGTGCCGTCATCGTTGAGGAAGCTCCTGGATGGTATGTTGACGGCACCGATGATATTGCCGTCATTTTTAGATCGCCGGTTGGAAACGTCCAGCATTGTATCATCCTGAGAGATGCTGCTGAGCGGCTTGAGATATTCGCCCATCAAAAAGAGTTCGGCTCTCGAATCCGCTTCTACGAAATCGGCATTGCTGACCGCGCTGCCCCTGGTGCTGCTACTGCTTGTACTGCTGCCGGTGCTGCTCACGCTGCTGCCCACCGGCTGCCCGGCATTGAAGTTGCCGGAGCCGGTATCCACAGCAGAGACCGCCCCAACGGTGGGCACATCCGAATTTATGAAATCGCTTGCGGATTCCTGCCAATCGTCCTGTCCGCTGGAGCAGCCGCCCACAGAGCATTTTGCATCCGCGCCGCCCGCCATGAGCATCACCGCCAGGGATATTCCCAGCAGAAAAATAAAATACTTACTCAATTTATTCCAACTCCGCCACACTTCACCACACTCGATTGTTCCGAGTTCTGGCTTCTCAATATTTAAGCTATTTCGATGAAAAAAGACGGGGCCGATTTCGCGGCGTCTTTCGATTGCCACCTCAAGGATGGCGCATCGATCCTATTTTTCCAGCAGTTCGTACAGGATCTTCATGCCTTTGGTGAACGGCGGCATTCCTGAAGTCAGGAGAACCACTCGCAGCACATCCACGATCTCATCTTTGATGATGCCGAACTCTTTCATGGCGCTCATCATCTGCTTTTTCACGGCCCGATCGTCGGAGTTGGCAGCATTGATGCCCAGCGCAATCAATTTCTGGGTTTTGTAGTCCACGACCTTTCCGGTGTATGCGGCCTCATTCAATCCCACGATGGCATTGTACAGGTCCGGATAGTCTGTTTTGACCTTGGCCATTCCTTCGCCGAAAAATACCTCTTCCTTCATTTTGATTCACCTCATATCAATAATGCGCTCTCATTCTTTATAGTTTTATGTGAGGAGAGATCTGTAAGCATGAACTCGTGGACATAGACCCGTTATCATTTTCCCTTGCCGTCAAGCCGAAAAACTGCCAAGCTAAAAAACAGATCTTTTCACAGAGAATCGATATCTTTCGCAGAGAATCGATATCTTTCGCAGAGAATTGATATCTTTCGAAGAAAATCGATATCTTCACGGGGGTACGATATCTTCACAGAGGGCAAATTCCAAGAACGGAGATACGACACTGAGGAGGCGACCCGCAGGGATCGGAAAGCCCGGAGCCCGCCCTTTTTTGGCATTTTCCATTGGAGCGCGTTTGTCCGAGCTTACGATCCTCATGCCGGGTCCAGGCCAGGAGCCTTTTGCTGCTCTATTTTGAGCACTCTGTCGTTTGAGGAACGAGGTGTCGCTGAGATCGAGATATTATTATCCTTCTTCTATAGTCCCACCCGCCTTTGCTGATTCATGGTTGAATCTTTCTTCGTGTCGAGCTGCCTGCTAGATGCTGCTTTTTTTGGCATGGGATTTGGGCCCATTCTTGAGCCCAAATTCCTTGAAGAAAGCTATGCCTTCATATTATCCCTTAACTTTTTTTGGCCTTTTATTCGGACTGGCATTCTTTTTAGAGATCTACTGCCACTAGAGGCGGCTTTGTGATGCATAAGCCGCCTTTGAAACGGAATCCAACCGTGAGGTCCTTGTGCTGATGGTTTAATCTCGGCTTAATCTTTCAACCACCTCCATTGCACTATGTATCATTGATGATATAATTAACTATTTGAGCAGTTTGATGAGCCAATGCGACATGAATAATAAAAATTCATACGAATTATGATATATTATGAGCATCCGAAATTTAGAATGCCCAAGAACACTTATGCGATTTTCAGAACCATTCTCAATCTCATAAGCCGGTGTACTCTCATTTCCCAAATAGGCTTTTATAATGCAAAATATAGAAAATTTTTCCGGAGATTCGCATGAAGATGATCATGGCTTTTGTCAGGCCGGAGATGGTGGAGATAGGTTTCGTCGACACTCGGAAAGGATGGTTTTATTCCCTACACCAGGGCTGATGTCTACGGCAGAGGAAAGCAGAAGGGCGTCCAGGTTTTCGGCCAGAGCTATGACATGCCCAAGACCATGCTTTTGGCTGTGGTAGAAGATGACAGGCTGAATGAAGCGGTCGAGATAATCCGGAGAAGCGCCCAGACGGGAAACGTTGGCGACGGCAAGATCTTTGTGCTGCCCGTTGAGCAGGCTTACACGGTTAGAACGGGAGACACCGGACTGTAGCTCGAACCCAAACGCGTTTTTTTTTTTAATTTTCTTTTCAATGTTTTTTTTAAAAATAAAAATATTAATTGTTATAAAAACATCAATTGTCGTAAAAATAATAATTGTATAAACACATTGACTATTATCAAAATAAAAAAATTGTGGACTAAAATCCGTTCCTCTTGAGCTTGATCTTTCCGACCTTCTCGATGGCCTCGACCCTCACGCCGTCCCAGGACTCCACGTATCCCAGCTCCTCTGCGATCTTGAAGAGGCCCATGCCCTCCGGCGTTCGGATGATGGCGCTGCTCATGCCTGGCGCGCTCCCCAGGCCCCCCAGCGAGATGTCCGAGAGCCGGGCCGTGAAGTCCCCGCAGCCTTTGCATCCCGGCTTGATGAATTCGGCCAGGGCCGGCAGCGGGATCGACTGAACGCTTCTGTCCCGCAGCGTTACGGTCATCTGGCCCTCGCCTGCGTAGAGTTTGTCGATGCGCCAGGACGGCTCGCCAATGACGTTCGTGATCTTTTCGATTACGGAATCATTGAATGCATCGAAGCAAAACAACCCCATCAGAAACCTTACCTTCTGGGCGAGCTTGACGGCGTACTCGTTTGAAGACCGCCTCAGCAGCCCCACCGCCTGAACCGAGCAGGGCGTCCCCACCAGGGCAATATTCTTGACATGCTGATCTTTGGCCAGGTCTTTGACCGCCTCCAGGACATCGTTGCTGGTGTACTTGCTTCCGGCGCACTTTTCCAGGTCTTGCGAATCCCAAACCACGCGCGGATGCGACTTTTGCGACCAACGGTCCAGACCCATGACGAGAGCGCAGTCCACCAGTTCTTCATCCAGGGCCGCCGCAAGCAGGGCACTGGCCGCACCGCCGTTCTGGAAGCGCGAGCAACTCTCCTTGGACCGCACATTCCGGATCTCCAGGAACGGGCCGATGATGTCCGGCGATGTCATCATCTCAAAATTGACGGGCAGGCGCGGGCAGGCATCAAGACATGCCTTGCAGTCCACGCAGGGATTGACCTGAACCGGATGTTTGCGATTTCGGTCATAGGCCAGAGAATCGGCGAGGCACACGGCTATGCAGGCTCTACAGCCGGAGCAGAGGTTCTTTTGCCAAACATTCTCCTCCAGGATTTGGCTTGGCAGAAGAGCGGCATTCGTGGAATCAATCTCTTGCATAAAATTGCACCTTCATAATAATAAATAGTCAGCCAACAATCTAATTCAGGCTAAAATTTCAGATCCCATTTGAATCAATCGCATTCAACTCATATCATAATCGCATTTTGAACCAAGTCGAGCTTGATCGGATCGAGCATTGAACCAAGCCGAGTTTTGAATCAGTTCGAACTTGAATCGGATCGAGCTTGAATCGGATCGAGCTTGGACCTGTCCGATCCCTGAATCATGTCGAGCAAGGACACCATCTTTCCAGACCGAGCAGATACGCAACTCCGGCAACAGTGCTTCCATAAAATACGACCCTGCAATGGTGGCTCCCGGCCATTTCCATCAGTTCATCGATGGTGCCGTTGGCCAGAGTCGATCCGGTTATCAAGATAATCTGACACTGCTCGAACATCTCCTCTGCCTTCAAGCCATCCAGAATCTTTACTTTGCAGCGCATAGAGCCGGCTTCAGCCAGATCCGAGACCATCACATTTTCCGGGCCGAGGGCGCTAACCAGGGCTTCCAGAAGCGCAGGCTGCAAGCCCACCAGCCCCACTTTCTTTGCGCTTTGTTCTTTGTTCAGATTTTTTCCCTGATCCTTAATCCAATCGGCCAATGCGGCTGCACATTTCTTCGGTCCGGCATCCTTGCAGTGAACTGTTCCTTCGGTCTTGCCGAGGTATCTGAGAACGGCATTCATCGTGGCGACCAGCACGGCTCGCTCGAATGCATCGGCCAGCGGCAGATCCAGCACTTCGCCCAAAGTTCCGCGAAAGCCGCCTTTGGCAGCGGTGAACGCCTGTCCGGCAGAGCCCTTAACGACGGCCTGCATGAGAACTTCCTTCCCTCTGAGAAGGGGAAAATCGTCCCGGCCTGTATCTCCGATAGCCTCGGCGGCACCCAAGGGACGGCTGACGACCACTTCATCCATCAGATTAACCGGACAGCGGCTGCTTTGCCCTTCCAGCTCGACAATGAAACGGCTCTTCGCTTCCTGGAGCAAGTCTTTTTTCGCCATTCTTGACCTCACATTTTCATATTTCATATTTCATTTGCTTCGACCATTCTCGCTTGATCCAGCGGCGCAATGCTGCTCGGTCGCAGCGGCAATGGCTCCCCAGCCCATGACCTCGTCCGGTCCGCCCGTCATGGCGATCTTTCCCTTCTCCAGGAGGCAGGCCCGATCGCCGATGCAAGCTACATCTCTCAGATCATGGGTGACGATGATACTGGGAACGTGGCAGGCATGAATCTTTTCTCGCAGATCTCTTCTCATGGCGGCCTGCTTTCGCACATCCAGGGCAGAGAGCGGCTCGTCCAATAAAAGAAGATCCGGCTCGATGATTAAGGCTCGTGCTAGTGCCACGCGCTGCTTTTGTCCTCCGGAAATATCAATGGCTTTGGCTTTCCTGATATCCCAAAGTCCCGCTTCATCAAGATGGTCTTTGACCAATAGGTCGATCTCGCCGCGTGATAGCCCGCGAGTGCGAAGCCCAAAGGCCACATTGTCATAGACGCTCATGTGAGGAAAGAGAGCATAGCTCTGAAAAACATATCCGATGTTCCTCTCCTCGGGTATCACGTTTGCCTTACCACCCGAATCGAACAGGGTCCTGTCGTCCAGTGCTATTTTTCCGGCATCAGGACTTTGCAGCCCGGCAATGAGATTGAGAAGCGTGGTCTTACCGCATCCGTTGTCACCCACAAGCATGAGAATCTCTCCATCGGCCACGCACAGCCGCACCTGTAGATCGAAATCTCTCAGCTTCTTATTGATATCAATTTCTAGCATTTTCATACATCCGACGGGTAAGGCTCTTCACCAGGACGATAACCAGGAAGGATATGACAACAAGTATCAGTGACAGGCATAATGCCACATCCAGGTTCCCTTGCATGGCCGTGTAAATGGCGAGCGGCATGGTCTGCGTTCGTCCCTGAAAATTTCCGGCGAACATTATGGTGGCTCCAAACTCGCCCAGGGAGCGAGCGAAGGCCATGATAGCGCCGGAGACCAGGCCGTTGAAAGCAATTGGAAGGATTACATGATAGAATGTATAGACTCTCGATGCACCAAGTGTGCGAGCTGCGTTCTCCAAAGATAGATCTACATCTTCAAAGCTTGTCCTGGCCTGGCGGATGTAGAAGGGCGAGGAGACGAAGATCTGGGCGAAGATCACGGCTAAGGTGGTGAAAGCTATGCTTATCCCAAGACCGTTCAGATAATGCCCTGCAATGCCCATTCTGCCGAAAGCCATGAGCAAGGCAATGCCTGCCACGGCAGGGGGCATGATCACCGGCAGATCGATGAGCGAGTCGGCCAGTTCCTTTCCTGGATAGCGGAATCTGGCATTGACGTAGGCGAGCGGCGTTCCTAAGAGAACCACTGTTATGGTAGTAATAGTGGAGGTGAAAAGGCTGAGCTTCAAAGCATCCACCACCATTGCGTCATCCAGTGACTGCAACACGATATCCAGAGGGCTTTTGAGGAAGAGAGATGCCACAGGCAGGGCAATAAATCCCATGGTCAAGAGCATGAGAAGAGCAAGCCCTGCTTTCAACGCTTTGTTCTTCCAGGCTTGATCCGATCTCGTGCACCGGGCGGTTCTGCTGCACGATTTGATTGAATCAATCTTGAATCGATCCGAAATCATTTTCCTGGCTCTTCCCTTTTGATCCTCAACGTCGCAATTCCTATTCGTCCATCCTCTTCTTCAACCGCTTTTGGGACCGCTTGCCTACCTTTAGCGTTCTGTTTTATGCCGCATTGTTTCAAGCTGGGATGAATCCGTATTTATCCAGTATGGCCTGACCTTCATCCGACACTATCATATCGATAAAGGCTTGCGAGTCTTTTGGATATTTGGATTGCGATAGCACGCCTACCGGAAAATCCCCTTCTACGTTGTATTTGTCGGGAATAAATATCCTTGTGACCTTACCAACCATCTGAGGGCTGACATCGGATATGAAAGCAAATCCTGCATCTGCTTCACCTAGTGCAATCTTGGCCACGACACGATTTACAGTGGTCTCCTGAGATACGACATTGGATAGGACGGACTCCTTGTATGCCGGGCCGTATTCCGGGTCTGCGGCGAGTTTGTCCAGAACCTGGAGTGCGTAATCTCCTGCCGGAAGATCTTTGGTTCCCATTAAGATCTTGACGCCCGGAACTGCCAGATCCCTCAAACCGGTGATGTTGGCGGGGTTGTCATTGGGTACGATTATTGCCACTTTGTTCTTGGCAAAGATCTTAACCGTGCTATTGTCGATAAAGCCTTCCGACTTTAAGGCATTCATGTGCTTTAGGTTTGCCGATACCAACACGTCTGCATAAGCCCCTTGCTCAATCTGGGCACGCAGAGCGGGCACGCCATCGAAGTTGAATTTGATACTCACATTGCTGCTGTTCTCATAAACTCCGGCAATCTCGCTCAGGGCACCGGTAAGACCGGCACCGCAAAAGACAGTGAGATCTTTTTCTTCCTCGGCAAAGGCCGGGGAAACGGTGGCAAATAGAATAAGTACTATCAGAATTTTGCTTTTTTCCATCATGGATGATGACCTCCGTAAAGCGTTTTTATCAAATATTTAAAATGTAAATTGGATACCGGAGGGCGAAAGGGTGGTGGATCTTTGACCGGCCCTTGCTCCTTCCGTTCCAATACATGTATTTCAGGCGGCGGCTGCCTTTGCTCCGGCTGAGCTGGACGATGCCGACAGCTTGCTGGAAACCAATGGCGAGAAGCCGTATTTCTCCAGGACGGCGCTACCGTTATCCGATTTCACCAGATCGATGAACTCTTGGGCCTGAATGGGATATTTGCATTCACTCAGCATCCCTATGGGGTATTCGGCGATGACGTTGTATTTATCCGGAATTTCGATCTTGTCGACCTTGGACGCCAGATCCTCAGTCACATCGGACACATAGGCAAAGCCTACATCCGCTTCTCCCAGAGCTACCTTTGTCACTACGTAATTGACGGTTGTCTCCTGAGACATGACGTTCGCCATGACGTTCTTCTTAAAGTCCGGGCCATAGGCGGAATCATTAGCCAGCTTGTCTATAATCTGCAGAGCATAATCACCCACAGGAACTTCTTTGGTGCCGATGACAATTTTAACCCCTGGTTTTGCCAGATCGCTGAGATTGGATATCTTGGCTGGATTTTCCTTGGGAATTATCAAGGATATCTTGTTCTTTGTGAAGATGGAAACGCTGCTATTGTTCATTAATCCCATTTTCTTCAAAGCATTCATATGCTTATTGTTTGCCGAGGCAAAGACATCGGCATACGCTCCGTTCTCTATCTGGGTTCGCAGGGCCTGTGAGCCGTCGAAGTTGAAGGCCACATGAACACCCGTCTCATCCTCGTACATCTGTCCGATCTCGCCAAAAGCACCCGTCAAAGACGCGGCAGTGAAGACTGTAAGCTCTTTTGGCTCTTCAGCCGAGCCCACAGACGCGACGAATATCAGAGCTACGAGCAATGCAATAGTTCCTCGATTTTTGATCGTATTAATCCCTCCAACCATTTTCTCTATGTAAACGCATATGTTCACTATTTGAAATTAAGTTGACGATTATGTTAAACGTATTAATCTTTGCGCTTGCTTTTATGGCCAAAAGTCATTCATATCTTAATGGCGAAGACCGCCCAATCAAGCTGCTTGATGGCTCCCCACAGGTCGAAGGACATCTTCATCAGGCCATATTTGCGATAGAGACGCTTGGATGATCTCGATCTCAGTGTCGCCGCCAGCGCGTTTCGCCATTCCTTCGATGGTCACGCCATGAGGCTTTCCCAGGGCATCGGAGGGTGTGACGCGCACGTGAGGATTGTTTTTCATGCGCTTGACGGTGCCGCTGTTGGCGCAGGAGCGAGCGTAGAGCGTATCGTCATCTATCGTCCTCCACCACGAACCAGACCGGCGTCGGGACGGCCTGGCCGTTCTTCCTGGCCGTCTCAAGCCGGATGTACTCTAAACTAGCGAAATTGCTCAAGCTTTGTATCCTCACTCATGCCGGTCTGCTCTCCTTGGATTCGATGAGTGCATTGGCCAGACGGTCCACCAGATGCATGGTACCTTCGTACCCCAGCATCAACTGGTGTGATGCTCCGAAGCGGTCGTGGTTTGGCAATCCCACTCGCAGGAGCGGTACTTTCTCCTTCCTGGCGGTCTGCCTGCCCGTGAATGGTCCCACCATCAGCTCGATGTCCCTGGTCGATACCTCCTCGGCAATCTCGGAGTAGTCCGCGCCGGTCATGATTCTGCTGCCGGGCGCAAGCCCTGCCGCCGCCTCGGCGAATGCGGGATTGATGGCACCGGTGGCGATGATCTGCGGCCTCATGCCAAGCTCCGTCATGAGCCGGACCAGTCCCAGGACCGTCTCCGTATCTCCGAAGACCGCCGTCCTGGCGTCGGCCACGATCTTGTGGGCATCGACCATCGTGTCCAGCAGCCTTCCCCGCTCCCGCTCGTAGCTTTCGGGCATGGCCTCGCCGGTCAGCTCCTCCAAACAGGCAACCAGGCGGTCGCAATATTCGAGGCCGATGGGCAGGGGAAGCGGCTTGTGGGGAAGATCGAACTCCTTCCTCAGGAAGTCGCCTGCTCCGGGCTCCTGCAACAGGCCGCCGACCGTTACGGTGGCCAGGGAGTTGGCCGAGTCGCGGATATCGTTCAGCGGCGTCCCGCCCAGGGGGATGCGGGGCAGATCCTCGGAGAGCGGCGCATCAAATGTCTCCGATATGTCCGGCAGCAGAATGTACCTGTGACCCCAGTCGTCCAGCAGCCTTTTCAGATAGCGAACGTCCGCCGGGGAGACGATGGAGCCCACCAGGATGTTGATTTTGCCGCTGCTCTGTTTTCCGGGCATAGACCTTTTGGCCAAAGTCTGCACAAGATTCTTCAAAGCCACCCGGTAGCCCACCTCGTGCGAGGCGGCGTAGGAGGGCGTCGAGACGGAGATGAAGGTCACGTCCTTTGCCAGCGGCTCCTCCGCCTGAAACTCGCGAACTATCTGGGGAACGTCGTCTCCGATGGTCTCGGCAAGACATGTCGTGGCGATGCCGATGGCCTTGGGATTGTAGCCCTTGATCACATTGCGCAGGCCCTGCTTGAGGTTGGCGGCTCCGCCGTAAACGGCTCCCTTCTCGCTCAGCGCAGACGAGGCGATGTCCACCGGCTCGCGGAAATGGTGGGCGAGGTAGAGGCGCATGTAGGTGCTGCAACCCTGCGAGCCGTGAAAGAGGGTCATGCAGTTCTCGATTCCCCGGAAGACCAGCACGCTGCCCATGGGCATGCACATGGAACAGGGATTAACTGTGGCAAGGCTCTTGGATAGCATCTTCTACTCCTGCGCTAATTGTCAAATCCGATCCACTGCAAATTGGGCTTTCCCTTTTAACCGGAAGCTGCCAGACCGGGCTGTTGATGGTTATGTCCACCTCGCGGGCGAAATTCACCATTCCTTCGAATCCTTCAAAGTTGATGGTTCGGTCATGATTGAAGTCACAGAACGCGATTCCCAGTTTGTAGGCCAGGAAACGCTCTTTGACTCCAGCCACCAGCAGGTTTGCGCCCTGTTTGATGAGAAGCTCCTTCAGCTCCAGGGGATTGGCGTCGTCGATGATCACCGTGCCGTCTTTTACGATGTAGGCGATCTTCTGGTAGTCGTCCCGGTCTCCCGTCTGCGTGCCGATGATGACCACGTCCATTCCCAGCTCCTGAAAGGCCCGGACCAGAGATACGGCTTTGGCAGCGCCGCCCATGTAGATGGCCGCTTTCCTGCCGCTGACGCGGGCGCGGTGCTTCTCGATTTGGGGCATGACGCGGGCCGTCTCCCGTGCTATGATCTCTTCCGCTTTTTCTTTCATCTCCGGCGAGTCGAAGAACTCCGCCGCTGTGCGCAGAGCCGAGGACATGTCTTGCAAGCCGAAGAAGCTGATGCGCTTGTAGGGAATGGCGTATTTTGCCTCCATCTTCTTGGCAAGATAGGTCATGGAGCCGCTGCACTGCACTAAATTGAGCCGGGCCGCATGAGATCTCTGAATCTCGGCAACTCTGGCATCGCCCGTGAGCGTGGCTACGACCTCGATTCCCATCTCCTCAAAGAAGGGCTTGACCGACCAGACATCGCCGGCCACATTGTACTCGCCGAGCAGGTTGATGGAGTAGCGGCTCTTGGGCGCGTATTCCCGGGTTCCGATCAATTCAAGGAGCGCGTTGCAGGCCGCTTTGTAGCCCTCGTTCTTGTTGCCCCGAAATCCTTCCGACTTGACGGGCAGGACCGGGATTCCCAGCTCTATCGATGCCTTCTTGCAGACGGTCTCCAGGTCGTCTCCGATGATGCCCACGATGCATGTCGAGTAGACGAAGACGGCAGGCGGATGGAACCTGTCCGCCAGCTCCCGCAAGGCTAGAGCCAGCTTCTTCTCGCCTCCGAATACCACGTCCAGCTCCGTCATGTCCGTGGAGAAGCTGTTGCGGTAGAGGTCGGGGCCGGAGGAGGCAGCGCCCCGGATGTCCCAGGTGTAGGCAGCACAGCCGATGGGGCCGTGCACCAGATGCAGGGCATCGGTGAGCGGATTTAACACCACCCGTGCCCCGGAATAAACGCAGGCCCTCTGGCTCACGGCTCCGGCCAGACTGTCGTTGTTGCAGGAGAGGGGAAGGCAATCGTCGCCTTTCTGTTGAATGTGCCCCTCTCTGCCTTCAAAGATCTTTACGATCATTTTTCCTCGGCGATATTGTCTATTTATCCATTCAGTCAGTCGATCTATTCTGCCAGTGGATTCTGTTTTTTCAATCCAAATGTCTGTTCAATCCCAAATTTCCTAGAGCACCATCTCAAAGTGCGTGTCGTCCGAGTCCCGGTCCCGTCTCTCCAGGAAGGTGTTGCCGATCATCTCCACCAGCCTTGCCGCTCCCGCGTAGCCGATGATGGGGAAGTAGTGCAGATTGGCCCGGTCGGTGATGGGGAAGCCCACTCGCACCAGCGGGATGTCCTCGGCGCGGGCGATGAGTTTGCCGAAGCTGTTGCCGATGAGCATGTCCACAGGCTGGTTCTTGATCTTCTGGTGCAGGAGGAAGGTGTCGCCCTGCAAAGCTTCGCAGTCCGGGGCAACGCTATGCACTTCCTCGGCGAACTTCTTGTCCGGCGTGCCGGTCAGGGCAAAGACCGGGTTCATGCCCATCTCCACAGCCAGGCTGAGCATACCGATGACCGTGTCCGGGTCTCCGAAGATGGCCAGGCTCTTGCCGTGGAAGTGCAGATGAGCGTCCGTCATCATGTCCACCAGGCGGCCACGCTCATACTCGATCTCTGCGGGAATAGGAACGCCCATGAGGCTGGAGATGTTCATGACCAGGGTGTCCGTGTTGCGAATGCCGATGGGCATGGGGCCGATGACGGCGGGGATCTGGAACTTGCCCTTCAGCACGACGGCTCCGGCGGCTCCGGCAGTCCTGCCCAAAGCTATCGTCGCTCTGGAGTTTGCTGCGTCCACCAAATCGGGGATCGGGGTTCCGCCGGGCGGGTACAGGCCGCCGGACTCAGGCGTCAGGGGGGCGTCAAAGACATCGGTCGTGTCGGGGAATACGATGTGCCGGACGCCCATCATGCCCAGAATCCTCTTGATCTCGCGGATGTCTCCCGGATCGACGAAGCCAGGGATTATGTTCAATTTGCCGTTGGGCTTGCCCTTGCGCGGGAAGGACTGGGCGATGGCTTTTACGGCGTTGTCGTAGCCGGTGATGTGCGACCCGACGTAGCTCGGAGTATTGGCGATGACGACGCGCACCTTGGGATCAAAGAACTCCTCTTCCTTGATCTCCTCCATGAAGTTGTGCACATCGTCGCCTATCGTCTCCGAGGAGCAGGTGGTGTTGATGGCCAGGACGTCCGGATGATAGATGTTGATGACGTTGTCCACAGCTTCTTTCAGATTGTTCCTGCCTCCGAAGACCACGGAGTCCTCGGTGAAGGACGAGGTGGCCGCCAGCGTCGGCTCACGGTAGTGGCGGGCCAGCATCATGCGCAGGTACGAGCTGCACCCCTGAGAGCCGTGCGTGATGGGCATGCAGTTGTGGATGCCTTTGTAGGCCAGGATGGCTCCGATGGGCTGGCAGATCTTGGCCGGGTTTATGACCAGTGTTTCTCTCTTGGCCAATTCTTTGGGTGTGTAATCAAGCATTGGATTCCTGCCTCCAGGGCGGGGTTATGAACTTCCAGGTGGGGCTGTTCACGGACATGTCGATGTCTTTGGCGAACTGTACAAATCCCTCAAATCCGGTGTACGGGCCGCTGTAGTCGTAGGAGTGCATCTGCCGGGACGGGATGTGCATCTTCTGGAAGACGTACTTGTCCTTGATTCCCGAACAGAAGAGATCGATTCCCAGATCCTTCACCAGCCGTTCACATTCATGGTGGCTGTAGTCGTCGATCATGACCTGTCCGTCTTTCATGTGCGGCAGCAGGCCCTCGTAGTCCATGAGTCGCGGGATTTTTTCTTTCTTCCTGGCAATGGCCTCATCATCGTAGGGCGAGACGACGCCCGGATCGCGCTCGAAGTGGATATCCTCCAGTATCTTCGACCTGCCGGTGTGAACGATTGATGAGAGCACTTTGCGGCCCTCGTAGTCGTCTCTGTGGGCGAACTCGTAGCCTGCGACGACGACGTCCATGCCAAGGGTTTCGAACATGTTTCTGACGTGATGAGCGCGGGAGCCTCCCACCAGGATCATGACCCTCTTTCCGGCCAGCCTCTTTTTGTACATGTCAATGACCGGCTGGATCTTGGCCATCTCCTCGGCGATCACTGCCTCCGTCTTTCTGGTAAGTTCCGGATTGTCGAAGAACGCGGCCATATCACGCAGCGTCTTGACCGTGTCCTCCACGCCCAGGTAGTTGACTTTGAGCCAGGGGATGCCGTATTTCTCCTCCATCATGCGGTTGGTGTAGTTGATGGACCGGTGGCAGAGCAGGATGTTCAGCTTGGCCTTGTGGGCCTTGGCGATGTCGTGGAAGGAGGCGTCGCCGGTGAACGGGCTGACGATTCTGTAGCCGACTTTCTCCAGCAGGTCCTTGACCACCCAGTAGTCGCCGCCGATGTTGTACTCGCCGAAGACGTTCACGTCGAAGGGTCCCGGATCGGGCAGGTCCTCGGTTCCCACCAGGTGCTCCATCAGGGCGTTGGAGGCGATGTGGTGACCGGCTGATTGGGAGACGCCGCGGTAGCCCTCACAGCGCACGGGGATGACCTTGATCTTCAGGTCTTCCTCGGCTTTGCGGCAGACGGATTCGATATCGTCGCCGATGAGGCCGATGGGGCAGGTGCAGAAGACCGAGATGCACTCCGGCTTGAATATGGAGTAGGCTTCCCGGATGGCTGCAGCGAGCTTCTTTTCCGAGCCGAAGACGATGTCCGTCTCTTTGACGTCGGTGCTCAGGCAGTAGCCGCTGAAGCAGTCTTTGCCCTCTTCCGCTCTCATGAGGTTGCGGCGCATTCCCCAGGTGAAGTAGGCGCAGCCGATGGGGCCGTGCGTGATGTGCAGGATGTCTTTGACCGGGCCGAAGACCACTCCTTTGGAACCGGCATAGGCACAGCCGCGGTTGGTGAGGATGCCGGGGATGGTGCGGTCGTTGGCCTCGATCTTCTGCTCGATTTCGCAGGCGTCTTTGACCACGACGTGCTTTCGTCGAATGCTGCCGGTCTTCTTGGGAAGACCTTCCAGCATTCCCTCGACCACCTTTTTGCTGCCCGCAATTGTAACTGGCTCTCTTTCGACTCCGCTCATGTTATGGCCTCGTTTCCTCTCTCTCCGGTTCGAATTCTTACGGACTGTTCAATGGGGCAGACGAAGATGCGACCGTCGCCGAAGTTGCCGGTGCGGTTGACCTTGGTGATGACGGCCACGACTGCCGGTACGAACTCGTCTTCCACCATTACGGAGATCATCCTCTTGGGAATGTATTTCATGCTCTTCCGGCCGGACGGCTCTTGGGGCGAGGCGGGCGAGATGGGTGTCGGATGTGGGATTTGCAGGCCCTTCTGTTTGCCGCGGCCCGTGACCTTGTAGGCGGTGATGGCCGGGATGCCGATGACGTCGAGGGCGTTCTTGGTGGCCTCCATCCTGTTCATCTGGATGATGGCCAGGACTTCTTTCATTTACAGCCCCCGCGCGCCGGTTCGGATGGTGTATGCCTCCTCGACGGTGGTAATGAAGATCTTGCCGTCTCCGATGTTCCCGGTTCGGGCGGAGTCCTCGATGATCTTGACGGCTCCCTCCAGCTTGGCGTCATCCACGACCATCATGAGCATGGTTTTGGGAAGGTTGTCGTAGACCATGTCGCCGACCTTGATTCCCTTCTGCTTGCCTCTGCCGAAGACCTCGATGCGGGTTAGGGCGGTGAAGCCGCCTGCCTCCAGGTTGTCAGCGACCCTGTCCACAGCCTCGGGGCGGATGATGGCTCGGATCATCTTCATTCTACAACACCCCATTCCATCATGACCTGCTCCAGCTCCTCGTACTCCATCGGCTGCGGGATGACGAACATCTTGTTTTCATCCACGGCCTTGGCCAGCGCAAGGTATGCCTTTGCCTGGTCAGAGTCCGGGGCGTACTGGATGACCGTCTGCTTGTGGATCTCGGACTGGTGGACGATGTTGTCTCTGGGGACGAACTGGATCATCTGGCTGCCGATCTTCTTGGCGAAGGCTCCCACCAGCTCCTTTTCCCGGTCGACGTTGCGGGAGTTGCAGATGATGCCGCCAAGACGCGTTCCGCCCGACTCGGCGAACTTCTGGATGCCCTTGCAGATGTTGTTGGCTGCATAGAGGGCCATCATCTCGCCGGAGGCGACGATGTAGATCTCCTGGGCCTTTCCTTCACGAATGGGCATGGCGAATCCGCCGCAGACCACGTCGCCCAAGACGTCGTAGAAGACGTAGTCCAGGTCGTCCGTGTAGGCTCCCAGGTTCTCCAGCAGCCCGATGGAGGTGATGATGCCGCGTCCGGCGCAGCCGACGCCGGGCTCCGGGCCGCCGGACTCGACGCATTTGATGCCGCCAAAGCCGGTCTTCAGCACGTCATCAAGTTCTACTTCGCCTTCTTTTCTGAGTGTGTCCAGAACGGAAGGCTGCCTTTTGCCGTTCATGAGCATCTTCACGGAATCCGCTTTCGGATCACAGCCTATTTGCATGATCTTCTTGCCCATAGTGGACAGGGCTGCCGTGAGATTTTGCGTGGTGGTCGACTTGCCGATGCCGCCTTTGCCGTAGATGGCTACTTGTCTCATAATTCACCTGAAACTTATTTGCAGTTTTGATTTTGTTTGATGAGATGCAGGGCCGGGGCGGTGTCCCGCTTTGCCGCCGGCCCGATTGCCATGCCAGAAGGCTTGGGAAGACCCGAAAGCCTTGAGGATGAGCGCCTTGAAATGAAGTGCTTGTCGTATCTGTGGTCGTCTATTGCCCCGACTCACCTCCAATCATGAAGGATGCGGACGGGGTTATAAGGAATTATTTGAGAAGATGGCGGCGAATATCGGATTTGTGCTGCGGGAGTATGAGAAGGTATGAAAAGAGATTAAACGTGAAAGATTTCTTTATTCATTTTCGGATTGTCACTTGTTCGATATTTTTAAATAAATACATCCATATTAATGATTTGATGCAGTTGTATGTGATGATATTAATAAGTATATAACTAAATTAATCAAATCCCCATTAAGAAAAAGGGGAAACCTGGAAATACTAGATATTGGCTTATCAAGCAATCTGGAATCATAGAATATTTCACGAATACCTCCGCATAATTGGATCAAACATGTACTCTTGGAAACGCTTTTGGTGCCCTTGGGATGGGGAATACAGATTAACAGATGAAGGATACTTATATGATGCCGAATTTGACCCATTTGGGAACAGATGCACAGATATAGTACCATTTCATTCAATCTCCGAAACCCGATGTTTAATACTTCTCGGCGAACCAGGAATCGGAAAAACCTCAGCAATGAATGCGGAAGCGAAATCCATTGACGCTAAAATTGAAACTGCTGGCGGAAGGACTCTCAGGTTGGATCTGAATTCAATTGTCACAGATACTGATTTGTCGGAAAACCTGTTTAAAAGCAAGATTTTTGAAGAATGGAATAGAAGGGGATATACACTTCATATTTTCTTAGATAGTTTAGATGAATGCTTGTTAAGGATAGATAATTTAGCTGCAAAATTGATCAGCAGATTGAAGGATTGCCATAATGAGCGCCTGTATTTGCGCATAGCTTGCCGCACGGCTGATTGGCAGAGACTGAGAGTATTGGAACATGGATTAAGAAATATTTGGGATAATAACCAGGTCAAAGTTTATGAATTATTGCCTCTTCGACGAGTAGATGTTGAAGAAGCGGCCAAATCGAATGGATTGGACCCGCAGATATTTTTATCCTTGATTGAACGGAAAGAGGCTGTGCCATTGGCCATTAAGCCAATTACCTTAAAATTCTTAATAGATACATATTTAGAAAAAAAAGATATTCCTTATACAAAAGATGAGCTATATCTAACAGGATGTAAAATACTTTGTGCAGAAACTAACGAATATCGCATTGCCTCACAACGCACAGGGACGTTCACTGCAGATCAGCGAATGATTGTTGCAGCAAGAATCGCCGCAATCATGATATTTTCAATGAAAAATTGTATTAACTTGAATAATATTTACATTCATGATAATAAAAACGAAGTAACAATTCAATCACTATGTGGTGGAAAAGAATCTGCAGGTGGCTGTGATTTTGATGTAATCGAACCTGTAGTTATTGAAACTCTGAATCTCGCAGGTCTATTTAGCTCAAGAGGAGAAAATCGAATGGGTTGGATTCATCAAACCTATGCTGAGTTTTTAGCTTCTTGGTATTTGATTAATCATAATATACCCTCAAATCAAATAAAAAGTTTGCTTTATCATCCAATTGGCAGAGTAGTCCCACAACTGCAAGGAGTGACATCATGGTTATGCATTATGAATGAGACCATTTTTAAAGAAGTTCTAAAGACAAATCCAGAGATCCTATTATTTAGCGATTTATCAATCGTTGATGAAAAATGTCGAACACTTCTCGTAGGCAACTTGTTAAAGTTATACGAAGAAAACAAGTTAACTGATCCGCTCCTGATGCATTTATATAATAAATTAAATCACCCGAACTTGGCAAAGCAACTTGAACCATATATTTTTAATAAAGATAAACAAATCATAGTGCGGCAAATTGCGATTTCCATTGCTGAAGCTTGCGCGCTAAAATCGCTCCTGAAAGATCTTTTGTGTATTGTCCTTGACCCACTAGATGATTTGATGGTCCGAACATGGGCAGCTCATGCGTTAATTAACCTAAGGGACGATGAAACAAAAAAGAAAATGAAACCATTAGCAATAAATGATGCAGGTGACGATCCAGATGATGAATTAAAAGGAGTTGGGCTTCAAGCCGTCTGGCCTGATTTTATGACTGCAAAAGAGCTCTTTTCAATTCTGACCGATGCTAAAAACATTTATCTTTTTGGATCGTATTACAATTTTATCACTTATTGTTTAGTCGATGGGCTCTCGGAAGAAGATTTGCCAATAGCTCTAAACTGGGTTGAATGCCAAAGATCCAGACAAGAGCTATCATGTCCCTACTTAAGAGAATTGATTGATTCGATACTCTTGGAAGCTCATTTGCATCTTAAGTCCTTTTATGTATTAGAGGCCTATGCAAAGGCAATATTCTCAAGGCTAAAAAGAGATTACATCGTCATTGAGAACAAGTCTAAAAATAATGAATTTAAATTTGAGAAAAAAGAACGGCATCGTATTTTAGAAATTCTAGTACCATTGTTTACCGACCCAAAGAGCGATTCATCCACTCTTGCATACTCAGATATGCCACTGGTCCTAAGAGATGATATACCTTGGCTAATAAAAAAACTGGAGAGCGCTGAGCAAGATAATTCTAAAAAATCTTGGTCAGAGTTAATTGATAAGGTCTTTGATGTTCAAGCGATGTCCGAGCATTCAGGTTTGATCTTGCAGGCATGCAGCCGCAATCCAATTCTAAATGAGTTGCTATCACCTTATATAAAACCAATAGATTTAAACTCGCCCCAAGCCGAAATGATGAAAGAACGCTATTCGAAGAGGATAATGCTGGAAAGGCAGCGTGGCAAACCCATTAGTTTGGACACCACGCCGAAAAAGAGTATTTCAAATTACTTAGATGAATTCGATTCTGGAGATCATAACGCCTGGTGGCAATTGAATTATAGAATGCTTTTCGATATGCATAATAGGATGCCTCAAAGGGAATTGGAGGCGGACTTGACCCAGCTCCCCGGATGGGCATCTGCAGAAATTTCCGATAAACTAAGAATTATCAAAGATGCAAAAAAATATTTGATTGATTATTGTCTGGATTCATACGAATGGATCGAAAATGATAACATCTACCGTCCTGCTTTTGCAGGGTATAGAGCAATGAAGTTATTATTGCAGAAGGACCCCGAATTCCTGGAGAATCTGCCAATTCAAATATGGATGAAATGGTCACCAGTCATTATTGCCTATCCATATTTGGGAGAAGACGAATGTCAAAAAGACCTGATAAAGAGGGCGTATAAATATGCCCCAATGGAGATAATTAATACCCTAAATACCATTATAAACAAAGAAAATGTAAATTATGATCGAATATCTATAATATCTAAAATAGACCACATTTGGGATGAAAAGATTGAGATGTATTTATTAGATAAAGTAAAAGATCAGAGCCTAAAATTGGAATGCATGTGCGATCTCCTGCGACCGTTATTAGAGCATGATATAAATGATGCCAAAACCTATGCGGAATCCTTTATTATTTCTCCGCCACCTACCCTCGGAGAAGATCGCAAAAATGCAATTATTGTCGCCAGTACACTTCTATCTTATGCAAAGGACGCTAGTTGGCTTGCTATTTGGCCTGCCTTTAAGCAAGATAACGGTTTTGGACCAGAAGTCCTCATAGCTATCGAAAAAAAACAAGGGCTAAGGAGTGTTGCGGTTAAACTCCGCCTCAACGAAGATCAATTATCTGATTTATATATTTGGCTTTGCAGGCGATATCCATTTTGTGAAGATCCGGAAGAGAACAAAACCCATTATGTTACAATGAGGGAAAGTATCGGCGACTGGAGAGATTCAATCCTTAGTTGTCTTAGTGAACTTGGTGCATATCAATCGTTCAATCGAATTGCTGAAGAAGTGCCTGGGCTAGATTTTATAAAATGGATGCAAAATGAGGCAATTAAAAACTATTGCACTAAATCATTCAGCCCTGTGGAACCATCTTATATTCTTGAATTGATATATAATCAAGAAAAGCGTCTTGTTAATAGTGGAAGCCAGCTAGTTGACGTCCTGATAGAATCACTTAATCGGCTTGAAAAAGCTCTTCATGATGACACACCCGCATCAAGAGATATATGGGACTATGATCGAAAAAATAAGAAATACTATCCGATTTATGAAGAGGAATTGTCGGATTACGTAAAAAGACATCTTTCAAATGACATAGGAAAAAGAGGTATTATTCTAGGAAGGGAAGTGAAGATTCGTAGGGATGAAATAACGGATATTCATGTAGATGCTTTAAAGAAGGGCGCGAATTATTTTGAAACCATATCCGCAATAATTGAAGTAAAAGGCGGTTGGAATCGTGAACTTGATTCAGCTATGCAATCTCAGCTTAAAGATAGATATTTAAAAAATAATAACTGCCACCAAGGAATATATCTGATAGGTTGGTTCAATTGCGATAGTTGGGATAAAAACGATTATAGATATGGAGATGCTCAAAAGATTTCTCTGGAAGACGCAAGGAAAAAATTTGATGCACAGGCATCCGATCTTTCGAGTGAGGATGTACAAATCAAGGCATTTGTTCTTGATTGAAAATTGTAAATAATGGACTTTACATTAGACTAGCAATAGAGATATAGTCTTCAGAAATTTATCCAGTAATTTGGGCGAGTTCATGGCTCATGAATTGCTCCATTTTGATCGCAGGCAGATCGATCGCATGGCAACGAACGAAAATGCTGGATGAGCCTCTTGCATTCCTTCTCTCGCCCAATACCCACGATTGAGAGCGCAGATACGCATGTCACGGAATTCTGGTGAGCCTTCCGCCCTTCGTCCTCCCGGCCCCCCTAGGCCGCAAACCCACGCGTGCACCCGCGCGCCCAGGCGGCCAACACGAGCGCACGCACGCGCCCGCGTGGCGGCGCTGCCGGGAACCCGCGCCGACGGGCAGAGGTGACGGCAACCCGGTGTGGCAAGACTATTGCTTTCACAGACCAAGTGCTTTCGAGAACCGAATAAATTCGTCGTCCGTTACGCCCATTCTTCGCAGGATGGAAAGCAGCGTCTCATCTTTGACCAGGCGCTCGATCAGTCCTTCAACCGCTTTATATGCTTTGTCATGATGATCGATCTCTACAAAGATTACAAGATCCTTGAAAATCATGTAGACTACGACAGAATGCTCCGTGATATGCAAACTGCGAAGGCCCCTCAATTTATGGGTCTTTGGCACTCCGATCTCAGGGTTTAGCACTATGCCCTTGATCTTCTTGGCTGCCTGGGCCTTGAAAACAGCATTTTTTCTGGTCAGCTTGGAAAATTGCTTATCAAAATGACTGGTAGTAATCGGAGAAAATGCCATGACGAATCAGAAGAATCAGTAACTACAGGCTCAGCAAATATGCTTCCAATTCATCGGCATCCTTAAAGCGTCTGCAGCGTCCCTCCAAGAAGTCCTCCAGACCTTCCGTTATCCCATCGATGAAATCCTTATCGTCCGGTGCTTCTCTTGGAGGCATTACAGCCTTTACTCCGCAATCAGTGCACACCATGATAAACGCCTTTGATTCTAGGGTTATTAGTGCGGCATAATTATTTAAGCTTTCTCCGAACTCAACATCGACGTTACTTTTTTTCGAAAGCCTTCTTTATGCGAGCCATCATCTGGTCATGCTCTTCTTTGGAAACCTTCCAGAATATCTTGCCGTGGATGTCGGTTGCTCCGTCGTAGGGCATCTGATTGTCAAACAAATTTTTCTAGCTTCACAGGCCGAACAGGCGGCAAACCGACTTGTGCCCGCGCGCCCATTCGGGAGCCCGCCCGCACGAGCGCACGCACACGCGCGCGTGGCCGGTGAACGGCCGACAAGTGCCAGATTTCCCAGATTTTGCGGCTTATTGCCCTCTCAGCCCAATCGCTCTCATGAAATGAGCGAATTCATCATTTGTGACGCCCAACCTTTGCAGGGTTGCAAGCAGCTTCAGGGACGAGAAAACTTAAATGTAATAAGATAATTCCAGAAGAAGACCAATGATGGAAGAACAAGAGATGTTGGATCTGTTCTGGGAAATTCACAGCGGCAATCCAAGAGAAGGCCCAGGAGAGTTCCAATCTACGAAAAGGGCCTTTGATATGCTCAAGGATCTGCCTTCTAGCCCCAAGATCCTGGATATTGGCTGTGGACCGGGCATGCAGACCATAGATCTGGGCCGCTTGGCAGATGGAATGATAATAGCAGTCGATAACCATCCTCAGTTCCTGAATGACTTGAAAAGGGAAGCGCAGCAGAATGGGCTGGCAGATAGGATAATCCCCCACCTGGGAGATATGCACGACCTGCACTTTGAAGCCGGAACATTTGATGCCATCTGGTCTGAAGGCTCGATCTATATCATAGGCTTTGAAAAAGGATTCCAGCAATGGCGACTCCTCCTGAAGGATAACGGATATCTCGTTGCATCAGAGCTGACTTGGCTCAAGGCCGAAGCGCCTGGTGAGGTCAGAGAGTATTTCGCTAAGGAATATCCAGGTATGCAAGATATAGAAGGAAATCTGAGGATAATCCAGAGCGTTGGCTATCGCAATATAGATCACTTCGTCCTTCCGGGATCTGCGTGGTGGTGCTACTATTCGCCAGTGGAAGAAAAACTCTCCAGGCTGAGACGCAAATATGCAGGCCATCCTGAAGCTCTTGCGGTATTGGATGATCATCAAAGAGAAATCGACATCTTTAGGCGATATTCTGAATATTATGGTTTTGTATTCTATATAGCGCAGCTCGGTTAAGGTTAGGGGATCACATAAAAAGATAGATAAGTGCCCAAGAGAAGTGCAAGTGCATACTGGCAGCACACTGTACTTCGTTGGCACTGGGCAGTATAATTGAATTCAAGGTAGGTATAACATGATCTGTATTCGAGAAGAGAAACCGGAGGACATTGAAGAAATAAGGAAGTTAAACGAAAAAACCTTCATGCAGACCTTCGGTCAGGCTCCCGAGGCAAATCTAGTCGATAGGCTGCGCGAGAATTGCCCAGGCATTCTTTCTCTGGTGGCAGTCCAGGATGATCAGGTTGTAGGTCACATCGTCTTCAGTCCAGTCAAGATTGAAGGTGATAGGACATTAGATGGCATGGGGCTGGGTCCCCTGGCCGTGCTGCCAGAATTTCAGCATCGAGGTATTGGATCACGGCTAGTCCAAGCCGGCATAGAGATTCTCAAGAACCAGAGTTCGCCTTTCATCATCGTGCTTGGGCATCCAGAATACTATCCTCGCTTTGGCTTTGAGCTGGCGTCACATAGCGGTATCCGCAGCCAGTGGGAAGGAGTTCCTGATGAGGCTTTTATGATTTTGATTTTGAATGAAAACGCTTTATCTGACATCCATGGAGTTGCCAGATATAGTAGCGAGTTCGATGAAGCTGTATAGAGATCGAAGAAAGATTGTTCTAGGGAGGTTGCCTCGTGGATCTCGTGTTGAAAAAGCTTGGCTGGAACCCTTTTTTCGGAAGATCATTCAAGGAGTATGCTGCAAGCTATGAGCCTGGAAGGATATCGAACGTAAACAAAAGCGGCTGCAAAGCCTATACAAAAAGCGGGGAAATAAGGGCAAGGATATCAGGCAGGCAGCGCCAGAATGGCATCTATCCCGCCATAGGGGATTGGGTGGCGCTTTCAAAGGACAGCTCAGGCACCAACACGATACATGCCATACTGCCCAGGAAGAACAAGATCTCCAGGAAGGATGCAGGACGGGCTACAGGCGAGCAGGTGATTGCCGCGAACATCGATGTGGCGTTTATAATGACCTCTCTCAATAGGGACCTGAACCTGAGGCGGCTGGAAAGGTACCTGGCGGTTGTCAAACAGAGTGATGTGGATCCGGTCATAATATTGAACAAATCGGATATCTGTGCAGATCCCGACAGCGGTATAGGAGATGTGAAGGCAATTGCTCCAGATGTGCCTGTATACGCGATCAGCGCTACAGAGGGCGCAGGCATGGATGCTCTCTCACAGTACATCCAGGACGGCAAGACAGTGGTGCTCCTCGGCTCATCGGGCGTGGGAAAGTCGACACTCATCAATGCCCTGGAAGGATTTGAGAGGCAGAAGGTAAGTGAGATCAGGGAAGATGATAGCCGGGGCAGGCATACGACAACCGTTAGGGAGCTGATAATGCTTGATAGAGGCGGGATTATCATCGATAATCCAGGTATGAGAGAGCTGCAGCTCTGGGATGCAGGGGCAGGTCTGCAGAGCACTTTCCAGGATATTGAAGAGCTTGCTGCTCAATGTAAATTTTCTGATTGCAGGCACGAGACTGAGCCAGGATGTATGATCAAAATAGCAATTGAGGAAGGAAAACTGTCCCAGGTCAGGTTTGATAGCTATGTGAAGCTCCAGAGGGAGCTACTTGCAGTTGAGAGAAAGAAAAATCCAGAGCTTCAGGCAGCCGAGAGGAAAAAGTGGAGGAAGCTCGGGCATCTGGCTGATGAGATCAGGGATAGGAAAGAGCGAGGCATATAAAGTAGGCTCGTCTCGATACTCAACAGAGGTTATTTGCTATGTCCGATTTCCTAAGATGCAAACTGCGAACAAGTATGTACAACTAGTAACATGTTTGCTTGTTTTTTCACTATTTTTATTCGCATGCCAAACTATCATCAGATCAGCAAGAGATCGGTGCAAATCTCATTGAGGAGATCCTTCGAGAGGCGGCATCTCTCGTGATGAATGTTATCAGCAGAGCGATAATACTGAGTCGCTGACTCCGGAATTCGGGAGCGCTATTGCCCACCGCGCTCCTCTGCACGCTATCGTTCCTCTCGCCCCCCGGGCGGCCAACTCACGCGGGCACCCGCGCCCCCCCTGCCCGAGCGCACGCACGCACCCGCGTGGCAGCGCTGCCGGGAATGCGCGCCGACGGGCAGAGGGCGACGCGGAAGACCGCGGACAACAGACGCCGCGAGTCTCGGAAGATAACATCGGTAGCTCTAAATATTGATCAGGTCCATATACCTTTTAATCCACTCTAAGATGGCCAGGTGTCGAATATGAAAATAAAAGCCATTTATGAAAATAATGTGCTCAAGCCTCTCGGGAACCTGAATCTCCCCAATAATGCTCGGGTCAGCATCACCATCCAGGAGAGCTTTAGCGATCTTCTCGATGAGCTGGGCGAGCCGGAAGCCAGGGAAGATATCGATGCCGTCCTGAAAGAGACGCGGACAAGAAGATACTATGATTAGGGCTGTTTTGGATACGTCTGTTTTAGTAAAGAGTATCTTCAAACCGCTTCGATCGCTTTCCGCAGAATCCTATTCCAGAGAGCTGCAAACTCACGAAAAATGCGTTGCCTTGATCAAGCTCATTGGCCAAGAAAGAAGATGCGATATTGTTCACCGACGATTCCGGTATGCATCAACATGCCAATGAGGCCGATGTCGAATCAATTTTGATACGGAGCAATGATCTCACGGCGCTTGAGCGCAAGTTAGAATGAGGCTCAGCATCAACATTCTTTCCGCTTTCCTCCTCCCGGCCCCCCAACGCTGCAAGCCCACGCGTGCCCACGCGCCCAGGCGGCCCACATGCGAGAGCCCGCACGCACGAGCGCACGCACGCGCCCGCGTGGCGGTCCCTGCCGGAGCGAGGCCGCAATGCATCTCTAAATTAGCAGACATTTGCGGACAATGGGCTAGATGGTGCAATCCCGGCGCGTCAGTGTCCTCGCTCCCCAAATCATGGTAATGGCTATCACTGCCACAAACTCCAATACAACAAAATAGGTATACGCCCGCTCTGTCAGGGAGAACATCTCAGCTGTGCAATTGAACATTACATGCAACAATATCGCTGATAATGTGCTGCGGTTATTGTTGTTGAAGATCCATGTGAATAGAATCGTCATGGGAACGATGCTTATCATGTACGTCCAGAACGCCGGCGATCCGACTCCCAGATTGTACTGGTAGGTACCTTTCATAAAGAAGACAGGCAGGTGCCATATTGCCCAGGCAATGCCCAAGATCATGCTAGAAACCAAAGCACTCCATCTCAATTGCAGCCGGTCCAGAGCGTAGCCGCGCCAGCCTAATTCCTCGAGGAAAGGGGCGAGAAATAGGGTTATAATCAGATAAATTGGAATCGCGGAAAATTGCTCTACTTGCTTTCCCCATATTCCTCCGCTTCCACCCGAAAGGATATCCAGCAGTGCAGCGAGGCCAAAGAGAGCAGGAGGAAGGAAAAAGATAACCAGATACCATCCGGCGCTGATCCTTCTCAGTTCGATAATGCGTAACCAGTAATCACGTCTGCCCATTTCGTCCTGCGTGAGATAGGTAAGACCAATGGCGGCTATCGCAGGGCCGGATGCGGCAAGAGATAGCAGTTCTCGGCCAGAGGTAGTACTCAGATCAAATCCCAGCAGTACCGTCAGTGTCCAGATGAGCCAGCTCCAGCCAAACGTCGCAGCAAAGAAAATCCATGTACGGGACAAGATTGATCTGGATGATATCTTTGAATTAGTGTTCATGTTAGAGCCCTCTCTTGCCCCAATATGACTGACGCATATTTTTTTAAGTGTAAATATACCTATTTATACCTATCTGTGCGCCTGCTTTCCGCCATTCATTCTCCTGGCACCTGGATAGCCGCCACTCCGTGTGTGCCCGCGCCCCCACGCGGGAGCCCGCCCGCACGAGCGAGAGGCACGCGCCCGCGTGGCGGCGCAGCCCGCAGGCTCCTGCATCTTTGGCATATGGAGCTAAATGGAATGAGTAGCAATCCTTTCGCAATCCTTATAGTCTAACAGGCCAAGGAACTATCATGGCTGCTGTAGTGAAAGTCCCCAAGGGAAAACCTATTCATACCGAATCCGAAGAGGATGATATTGCCACAGGCATTATCAAGGGGCTTTCGGACTTTAAAGAAGGACGATGCACTCGCCTAAAGAATGCGTATGAGCTGGCAGAACACTTCCGCAACTTGTAGACCACTATGGCTTTCCAGACCATAGCAACATTCTATTTTGATAAAAAGTTTAAAAAGCTTGTTAAAAAAGACGGATTATTGGAAGAGCGGGTTATCAGGAAGCTGCAAGCGATTTGCATCAATCCCGAAATAGGAGAGCCAAAGCGCCATGCTCTAAGAGGACTTCGCAGCGTGCATGTTGATCCATTTGTTATTATTTATGCAATTGTCAAAGACGTAGTTTTATTAATAAACTTCGATGACCATGACGACGCCTATGATGCAACTCCCCTAATCCTGAATAATCTGCTGAACGATCCCAGAACAATCGAATCCCTGGAGAATGCAGGAATCACGCCGAAAGAATACATTCAGTTTATGAAATCCCTTCGAAAAAAGAAGTGATACATAAGTTCAAGCCTTCTTACATCAAAGTCCTGGTCCTTTTCCATCCTTCCTCAGCCCGGTCCCCCAAGGCCGCAAACCCATGTGTGCACCCGCGCCCCCATGCGGCAGCTCGCCCGCACGAGCGCACGCACGCGCCCGCGTGGCGGCGCTGCCGGGAACCCGCGCCGACGGGCAGAGGGCGACGCGTAAACTCAATCAAATAATCGATTTCAGTAGAGAGAATTGCTTGATCCCTGCTGTCTCAAAGCTCCTCAATTGCAGCACGAGCAGCAGGCTGACAGGTCTCCGTCGCCATCAGATCAACTTCGCCTGCAGCAAGTGGCTTGGCAAGCAACTTCCCTTCATGAAATGCTTTCATGATGCGATCGATTTTTCTTTGAGTATCTATGGTGTAGTAAGCCTCATCGCAATTCGGACAAACGAATGCCGGGATGTTTTTAATTACGACTACCTGTTCGCCGACCCTTGCGACAAATTCCGTTGTTCCTTCTCGCATCTTGCTTTTGCACAGAAGGCATTCCCCAGGACCCATTCTATTTCCTCCGCTCTGCTTCAGATCCGCTTGGCACCAGCGCAAGATGTATTTCCATTACATCTTAATAAAAGCCCTACATGTTCTCCGAGTACATCGAGGCTGCACTGGAAAAAGCGGTCTACAAGACAATCGATGATGAGGAACCTATCTTCGTCTCAGTGCCCGAGCTTCCTGGTGCCTGGGCC
>Ga0310040_1000458_pt1 | contig 38300 bp, 29 predicted proteins | sample EPASupsiteHSE623_FD_200237 | JGI IMG/M metagenome (GOLD analysis project Ga0310040, IMG submission 200237) | Bioremediated contaminated groundwater from EPA Superfund site, New Mexico - Sample HSE6-23 (v2) (version 2) | ecosystem: Environmental > Aquatic > Deep subsurface > Groundwater >... | reverse complement strand
GACATTGCTAGAAGCATTTTATATGTTCATTCCTTTTGTTGACTGGAAATGAAGGTTGTGCGATTGATCTTATAAAAATCAGATTGGCGAAAGCTTTAGACCTGTATTAAATTAAAGCGTATTCTTTTTTAATAACTTTTAGAATATGGGCAGAATGATTTAAGTTCTTAGTATCGAGCTAGAATTTTTAAGATTAATGCCCCCATGAAACTTCGAAAAGAGGAAAATCACTGGATTTCTAGATTGTGCCACGAACTGCAATATTCTTTTTGGGTTAACACCTATGTCCTGTGCTTCTGGGGATGACTGGCAGTGATTGTGCTGCCTTTGGAGTAGTCGTAGAGATCGATTAACACCTATGCCCTACGTTTCTTGGGACGACTGCCCAGAAGCATAGAGTATAGCGCACTTCGAATTAGGTTTGACCAATAGGCAGTCGTCACCAGAGACCCATGAAGCTGCTTTTGGAGGCATGCTCAGATATCTTCAGGCCTGGCGAAGTCAGCCAGCCCTTGGAAGCATCTGCTGAAAGATTTTGCAGCGTATGTATGCAATGGCTTAAACTGTTGAACATATCTTTCAATAATTAGATTGATTTTATCGACAAATTCTTTAAGCCTCTTTTTTAAGACGCCTGGTACTCTTGATATAGAGGCGAATCGAAGGCGTTTTAGAATGGCGATCGCCGGTTGCCTGGATAAATCGATGTTAGCTTCACCACATGGGGCTGCATAATTGCTTCAGTTTTATTGCAACTGGCGCAAGGTTTATATTCGTTGAATGTCGAATTCTCGTTGAACGACGTGGTAAACCCTGGAACCAGAGAGGGCTTTGAGGGTAGGGAGAAACGATCTTCACGGCCATAAGGCACGGCTGGGAGGTACTTGGTAATGAAAATGAAAAATTGTACAGTTATAGCCGGCGGCCTCAATGATCGCCTATCACTGATAGACAATATTGATGGAAGCCGTCCAGACATTCGATCTGGCAGTTAATGCATCTCCTCAAGGTCAATTCTGGCATTTAAGCATTGGAGGTATTTCAATGAAGAGAAGCATGGGATCAACAATAGCTGGAAAGATCAATAGCAAGCTACTCAGAGGGATGTCGGAGAGATCCAGGCTCAATAATACTTGGAGAACTCAGTCTGAGATCTATGCCCCGGTTCCAGAGAAGGGAAATATTGCTGACAGCTGGCTGAAGAAAGGCTATGAGCTGGGCAGATACAGATTTTATGAAGATGCCATCAGGTGTTTCAACGCAGCTATTGAGCTGAACTCTCAAGACCCGCTTGCCTGGAAAGGCAAAGGCCTTGCTCTTGAGGCCAGCGGCAAAAGCTCTGAGGCTGATGCTGCCTTTGCCAAAGCCAGAGCTTTAGGCCTCATGGCCTAGCTCGGGCATACTTTTGAGGTTGATTGAAAATTAGGAGGTTTATCAATGAAAAACAAATCTACAGTTAACATATTTGCGCTCGCTAAATTTAGCACCTGCTTTACATCAGAAGAGATGCTGGCAGATTCCTGGCATAGGAAAAGCTGGAACCAAAGGTGGAACCAAAGGTGGAACCAGAGCTGGGACATGGCCAGCATCTGGGATTGGCACTGTCACCAGGATGCTGCCACTGCCTTCGATGATTGCCATGATGAATGTCTCAATAAATCCGAAGCTCTGATGACCAAGGCCAAGGCCCTCTCTGATATGGGCAAATATGAGGAGGCAGCTGCAGCCTATGATCTGGCCATTGAGGCTACACCGCACCATTTCACCATAGATATTGCAATAGCATCAGCTGAAATGGGAAAGGCCCTGGAGATGGCTGGAAAGCATGACCAGGCACTCAAGGCATTTAAGAGGGCCCTGAAGCTCAGCCCAGAGGATAGAGAGACCTGGCATTATAAGGGCCTGGCTTTGAGATCCCTGGGACACTGCTCAGAGGTGAATATGGTCTTGGCCATGGTCTGCGAGCTGAGTCATCAGCAATGATCTCAGCTCTCATTCAGTTTATGGATTTCAAAGGCCTATATGGCAGCAGATGAAGTTCTATCTGCAAAATGTTTCTTAAAGCAAATTGATTCTTCCACACATCAGGGTAAAGAGATGATTTGGATTTACCTTATTGCTGTGCCCGCAAGATTTATATTCGTCTGCTATCCTTTCATCGTCGTGCGCCGTAAATGATTGCGGCGGGTAGGGTGTGGGATTACAGTATAACAGTGCCTTTGAGGCAAGCTTTAGGCTCTCTGAGGTACTGCTTACGCCTGGGGTGGTTAGATGAGGGCGTGTGACTTCCTCCCCGCCCCTAAAGGGGCAGGGCTTCCTGCTTCATCAGTTTGGTTTGCTGAACAACTATAGATTTGGAACAAAAGTTGCTAAGGAAAGGTATGGCATTCATCCCCTCACCTAAAGGAGAGGGATCTTCTGCCTGCTTACTTATAAGCTCTCTTGAGCAGCCTGAGGAGCTTGAGCCCGTCGAGCCCTATATGCGGCAGCATCTTTGCCGCCAGTACACTTGGCCGGTCTATATCGCCATGCTCCTCTATAGCCATGATGAGGCTCTGCTTCCTGCCTATGTATCCGACAACCTCATCTTTCTCCTCATCACTCATATGGCAGAGAAGCCGGTTTAGTCTCCACCCGGTATCCAGCTCTCTGCCCACCAGAGATCGCCATCCCTTATCATACTCTCCCAGCCGATTTGCAGAGCAGTCGCCCTCCTGTGCAGCGCAGGCGGCAACCCTGCCTGCGACCTTGGCGCAGACCATGCCGGGATATATTCCCCCTCCAGAGGTGGGCTTGACCTGGCCTGCAGCATCACCGACCGCTATCAGGCCATCTGCCACTGTAGATTTCGGCGGTCCCAGAGGAAGGCCTCCAACATTGAGGTCCACTGGCGAGCCGAGCATCCTTCCGGCTATGATATCGCTCTTGAGAAAGGCCTTGAGATAGCTGCAGGCGCTGCCTTCAACACAAAGCCCGATCCTGGCGGAGTCGTCTCTTACAGGAATGACCCAGGCAAAGAGGCCGGGCGCCGTTTTTGCTCCCAGATGAACCTCCACCTTCTCAGGATCCTCCACCCGAAAAGGGGTCTCAACCTGAGCCCCTGAGAGGATTTTCCTTGGCGGATGAATCCCTGAGAGCCTGGTGATCCTGGATCTCACGCCCTCAGCCGAGATCACTATCCTGGCAGATATCCTCTCGACCCCCGGGCCGATCTCGAGCGTGCTTAAGCCATCCTCCCTGCAGATGGACCTGACGGAAGCGTTCAGCCTGACCTCGGCCCCGGAGCGGGCTGCCTCAACTGCCAAGGACCGGTCGAAGAGCTTTCGATCTACAACCCAGGCCTTGTAAGATCCGGCCTTAAAAGAGGCATGGCTGCCTGGAGTATATACGTCCGCTCCCTTCAGTCCCCGGATCATGAAAGGTCCTGGGCAAAGCTCAGACTCCTGGATGGCCTTGTTTCCAAGAAGGCCGGCGCACTCTACAGGCCAGCCGATGGACGCATGCTCCTCCAGGAGCAGGGTGCTCGCACCATTTAATGCTGAGTACTTGGCAGCCATAGATCCAGCAGGACCTGCACCAATGACCGCCACATCGTAGTGATCCATACTTCAAAACCAACTCTGGTCTTCCAGTGGTTAGACTTTTCGATTCCCTCCTAGACATAGGCCAAAGGCTATTTCTTCCAAGAATTTTAAGACTTTATATGTGACAAAATTGGAGGTACTCTGGCTCTCAGAGGATGAAGTCAGGTCTCTTCTGACCATGGATGATGCCATAAAGGCAGTGGAGAGAGCCTTTAGTGATCACGGCCTGGGCAAGACTCAGATGCCGCCCAAGTCGTATCTCTACTTCAACAGGTACGACGGCGATCTGAGGACCATGCCCGCCTATCTGGAGGGCATGGACTCTGCAGGTGTAAAGATAGTCAATGTCCACGAGAAAAACCCTGCACAAGGACTGCCCACAGTCATGGCAATACTGGTGCTCAACTCACCCCATACAGGTGCCCCTGTGGCAATTATGGGCGCCACCTACCTGACGAGCATGAGGACAGGCGCTGCAGGAGGCGTGGCCGCCAGCCGCCTTGCCAGGCCCGACTCAAGGGTCGTGGGCCTGGTTGGAGCCGGAGTTCAGGCCAGGACTCAGCTCATGGCACTGAGCAGGTTCTTCAAGATTGAGCAAGTCAGAGTGGTAGACAGGCCTATGGACCGGGCGAGAGCCCTGGAAGCTGAGTGCAGGAAGTTCCTGGACTGCGACTATAGCCCGACCGCAGAGGTCCAGGAGACCTGCGACTGCGACATCCTGGTCACAACAACGCCGTCACGCGAGCCGGTGGTCAAAGAGGTCTGGATCAGGCCAGGGACGCACATCAATGCCATCGGCGCAGATGCCAGGGGCAAGCAGGAGCTGGAATCATCACTGACTGTCGGATCGAAGGTTGTTGTGGATGATATGGCCCAGGCTGTGCATTCTGGTGAGGTCAATGTGCCCATATCCCAGGGAGTTCTCAAACCTGAGGGTATCTACGGCCAGATAGGCGAAATAATGATTGGAAAAAATCCTGGAAGGACCTCCAGGGAGGAGATCACCATCTTCGACTCCACTGGCCTGGCCATTCAGGATGTGGCCACGGGGTCGCTGGTCTATCAGAGGGCCTTGGATGCTGGGCTGGGAAACTGGATGAAGTTCTTGTAGTATTCAATCAGGCCGCGGGAGCAGATAAATTTATCGTCTGGATGAACCGACTCTCCTGAAATCAATGAATCCCTGCTCAACATCTACAGATACCAGCTGCACAGAGATCTGGTCGCCGACATCAACGCCCTCAAATCCGGTCTTGAGCATCCCTTCAACCGGAATATCCAAAAGCCGGACCCAGGTGCCTTTTGCGGCTGCGCCCGTAACCATGGCATCGAACTTCTCTCCAATTCTAGATTTGAGGAGGAGCGCTGCCGCGGATTTGCCCACCTGCCGTTCCACCTTATTTGCAGCATCCTCTTTTTTTGTGCAGTGGACCGCCAGAGAATCAAGCTCATCAATGCTGTAAGGAACTGGCCTTTCTTCTATTGCAGCTTTCAGCAGCCGCTGTGTGATCAGATCCGGGTAGCGGCGATTTGGAGCCGTAGAATGGGTATAGTCCTTGACAGCCAGGCCAAAGTGCCCTGTGGTCTCCTCTCCCGGAATTTCTGCCACGTATTCTCCTGAGCCCAGGAGCTTGACTATCGCCAGTGAGAGATCCGGAAATCGAAGGGGATCGGATGCTTTCATCATCGTCAGGAACATCTCCAGCTTCTTTGCATCCGGACTTTTGGGAAGCTTAAAGGCGTGCTCTGCAGCAATCTCGACTATCCTCTCCCATCGTTTGGGAGTGCGGACGACGCGGCGAATGGATGGAATTTTTCGAGCGGCCATGTACCGGACGGTCACTCCATTTGCTGCAATCATGAAGTCTTCGATGAGCTCCTTGGCGCAGTTTTCTTCTTCCACCTGGAGATTGCTGATCTTGTCCCCCTCAAATATCGGTTTTGCCTCAATGGTTTCCAAACTTAGCGCTCCCTGAGCATGCCGCAAATTCTTCATGCTTTTAGCTACCCGGTCCTGCAAGCGCAGATTCTCATCCATCCCGCTTATGGCAGCTACGGCCTCAGGCATAGGCGCGCCTCCCTCCAGCCATGCAGCCACGCCATTGTAGGCGAGCTTGGCATGATTGCGGACCGCCGCCCGGTAGACATCCGAGTCCAGAAGCGATCCATCCGCACCTATCACCATCTCAACGACTATGGCCAGGCGATCCTCATTTAGATTTAATGATGTGAAGTTGGTGGAGAGCTTGATTGGAAGCATGGGAAAGATCTGGGCTGCAGTATAAACCGAGGTCGTGTTCTGCCGCGCATCTTGGTCGATGGCAGAATCCTTCTTGACCAGAGCGTCCACATCTGCCACGGCTACACGTATCTTTATCTTGCCGTCTGGCATCGATTCGGCAACAGTTAGCTGATCCAAGTCCTCCGAGTCATCATTATCGATAGAGGCCCAAGGCATCTCCCTCAAGTCCCTGGCATTCGCGGCGCTGCTTACCTTTGCTGGTGCCTTTATCCGGCTTAGCTCTGCAACGGCTGCGGGGGTAGAGTCGGGGAGCAATCCTCTCTGCAGCATCGCTCTTTTGGCGATATCCTGTAAGATGGCACGGGTTTGAATATTATCCTGGTTAGCATTAGCATTCACGAGATCCATGAGGCATTGATTTAAGTTGCATTTTTAACTATGTTTTCCTTGCAGCTACATCTCCGCCTCAGCATTATCTTATCAGTAAGTCTTGAAGATCACAAAAATAAAAAAAAGCAAGAGAGGTCATGGGGCATGGTAGGGAGGACCATAATTGTCCAGGAGATTTTCCTCACGCTTATCCGAGACGTTATGCAGCCAGTAGCGATCTGCAAGGAACTTTTTCCATTCACCATCTTTCGCCGCCTTAGTACGTCCTCTTATATCATTTAGGTCCAGTTCCATCTCATCCAACCTCCATTGGAAGATCTTCTATATGTGTCGAGGGCCCGACTGGAGATGCCTACAGACATTGGTAATTGAAGCATACCAAGAGGAGTCATGTAGTATGAGCCGAAAAGCCATCCATCAGATCATGAGAACAAGGAGAGAAGAAACATGAGAGCACTGTACCAGCAAGCTAAATGGGTTCACCTCAGTGGCTCACTTCTCCAGAACCGATTAGAGCATAAAAGAACTTCAGGACCCATATAGCCGATAATGTATGCATGATATATTAAAATTTCGACTGGATAAAGGCCCTATATTCTCCAATCTCTGCCCAGACGGCATGATTCCTACGCAGCAGGAAGAGATCCAAAAACCTGCCACGAGACTGCAACCTTTTGCTTGCCATATGGGCTGTGGGCAGTTCAACTTGCAAAAAGAAGTTTGCCTGGCACCCCAGTGGTATTTTAATTAATTGCTCTATTTGCGGCCAGGGCTCTTAAAAATAAGATTAAGAGCTAACCCGAGACCTGCATAAGCGATAGCATATCCATAGCCTATGCAGGCCCGGTGGCAGCATCTTTGCTGCCGCTAATATGCAAAGATGGTCACTGGATTGCTCTGCACCCCCCTGACGCTGAAGATGCTCACATGCGCACCTGGCCGGTCTGCATAGAACCATACATACCTGTATCCCGGAGTGGTCGGGCCGAAGTCTCTTTTAGTCGTAATTCCAGCCGTGGTCATGGAAAGGACCAGGTTTCCGGATGCCTGCACATAGACGAACTCCCGCACCCAGGTCCCAAGAGGAGTGCTAGCGCCAGTTCCCCAGCTGCGATCATAGATCTCTGCCCATGCCAGAGGATAATTTGAAGCAAAGCTCTGATTGAATGCAGCCCAGGGCATCTTCGACCCGTTATAGTAAACCGATGCAGGCGGCCTGGCATTGACATCATAAGGCACCGCCGAGTTCTGTTGTGCAGCAGTGGGAGTCTTGATTGTAGAATTGGCCATAGGAGCATTCCTCATAGGTACTACGTTAGCAGGTATGCACCTCGAGTCACATGTGGATGAACATGACCTGGCGCAGGTGTTAGCACAGGTATAGCCGCAGGTGTTGAAACAAGTGCTGTAGCAAGTGCTATAGCAGGTATAACCACAAGTTTCGGAGCAGGTGTTGCTGCAGGTGTATGCTCCTCCACAGGAGGTAGCCCTTCCACAAGAGGCGGCACAGGTCTGAGCACAGGTGCTGCCGCAGGTATTAGCACAGGTCTGTATGCCCCCGCAGGAGGTCGCACCTCCACAGGTGATCAAGCCGCAAGTGCTGGCACAGGTATCGGCACAGGTGCTGCTGCAGGTATCAGCACAGGTCTGTATGCCCCCGCAGGAGGTCGCACCTCCACAGGTGATCAAGCCGCAGGTATTGGCACATGTATCTCCACATGTATCTGCACAAGTATTGCCGCATGTGTATACGCCTCCGCAAGCAGTCACAGGCCCGCATGAGGCAAGGCCGCAAGAGCTGGAACAGGTGTTGGCGCAGGTACTGCCACAGGAGCTGCTGCAGGTGCTCCCACAGGTGCTGCCGCATGTCTGGACTCCTCCGCAAGACGTCGCTCCACCGCATGTGATGAGGCTTGTCTCCTCACCATCATCATTAGCCTCTTTAATGGTAAGCCTGCATTCATTTCCCTGGCATTTATCCTCAGGGCTCAAGCTTGCAGTAGGTATGCTGCCGTAGCTCAGTTTGCCGATAGAAGCCTCACTATCTATGAGCCCCAGATCCTCTGCAGCCTGAGCATATCTATAGTCGTAAAGAGGTGAGACGCCGGGTTCAGCTGCGCCGTCACCTGAGCTGGACCCCGGAAAAGATAATACCATAAATGCTGTGATCAAAAACCATGCCGCCATTGGCGGTGCCAAGCTCAATTTTATTCACAACCCTCCTATAAACGAGTTTATTTCTGAATGTATGCATGCAATATGATCCAAAACTTCACAGAACTTTAAGAGGTGATCTCAATACTTCCAACAGGCATTGTGTCAGTAGCACCTTATTTTTCGAATTCCCAGAGACATTAATTCGCAAAATTAAGAAAAAACCCTATCTAGAGACTTTATATCTCCCAATTATGCGAATGTATTTGTATTCAGTACAGTAGATATTCAAAATGCCAAAACGTTTTTCTCGCCTGTGTTTCCGGATGACCTCTAAGCTAAATTTGAATTTAAGGCATATAACTTTTTCGATAATTTTAAAATAACATATCAGAAAATGTCATCTAAGACCTGCACAAGCCGCAGCTCATGCAGGCCTTTTGGCATTGGCAGTGCAGCTCTTTGTCTCTGCTGCTGCCGGCGCTAGTACACTGAGATAGTTATATTATTGCTCTGCAGACCTCCGATATTGAAGGTGCCGGCATATGTGCCCGGGAGATCTGAATAGAACCACACGTACTTGTACCCAGGAGTTGTCGGGCCGAAGTCCTTGCTAGTCGTGCCTGTTGGAGCAGTTCTGTACAGCACCAGGTTTCCGCTGGCTGGAACGTATACGAACTCACGAATCCAGGTGCCCCGCGGGGCGCGTCCGTCCACTCCCCAAATATTGTTATTCATCTCAACCCAGGCCAAGAGATTATTTCCAGAGAAGCTCTGGCTAAATGTAGCCCAGGGCATGTTCGCTCCATTATAGTAGACTGACACAGGTGGACTGGCCTTGAAGTCATAGGGCATCAGTGCATTCTGCTCTGCAGTTGCCGGAGTTCTGGCAGTGGATTTGGCCAGAGGAACGTTTGCCGAAGGTGTGGCAGGAACGGTCACACACATAGAGCTGCAGGTAGATGAACAGGTCTGTGCACAGGTAATGGCGCAAGTCCTGGCACACGTGTTGGCACATGTATTGCCGCATGTGTTACTGCAGGTGCTGCCGCAGGTGACTGCACAGGTGCTAATGCAGGTATTGACACAGGTGACGCCACACGTGCTGCCGCAAGTTCCACCGCAGGTCAGGGCGCAGGTGCTGTAGCAGGAACTATAGCAGGTATAGCCGCAGGTGCCGCCGCAAGAGCTGCTGCAGGTCTGGCCACATGTGTAATCACCTCCACAAGCAGTCACAGGTCCGCATGAGGCCAGGCCGCACGAGGCTGAGCAGGTTTCGGCACAGGTATCCCTGCCGCAGGTATTGCTGCCACAGGTATCGGTACAGGTGCTGCTGCAGGATCTGGCACAGGTGCCGCCATAAGTCTGGCCGCAAGTAGTGCCGCAAGTGCTGCCGCAGCTGCTGCTGCAAGTGCCAAGGCAGGTATTGCCGCAGGTGTTTGCCTCTGCGCAAGAGTTCAGCCCACAAGAAGGAGAGCAAGAGCTGGCACAGGTGCTGGCACAGGTCTGCACGCCTCCGCAAGAGGTCGCACCTCCGCAAGTGACTGCGCTTGTCGCTCCACCATCAGCTTCTGCCTCCTTGATGGTAAGCTTGCATTCGTCTCCCTGGCATTCGTCTTCAGGATTCAGGCTTGCAGTATCTATGCTGCCATAGCTCAATTCGCTGACAGATGCCCCGCTGTCGAGTATCCCCAGGTCCTTTGCAGCCTGATTATATCTGTAATCGTAAAGAGGCGATACGCTGGCTTCTGATGCATCTGCATCAGAGCTGCTTGCCGCAGATAGGCCTGCAATAAATACCAGGATTAAAAAGCTCGTTGCCACCAGCGGTGCAAAACTCAGTTTTATTCTGACCCCTCCTATAAACATATTCCTATAAAGGGATGGGAACATGGCACATTTCCGCCCGTTCCACATCCGCATTCTTGACAATAAGACAACTGACCTGGCAAAATATATATAGATAAGGTACGGAAAAAGCGCCTCTGGCAAAAGGAGCAAGACAGGCATTTTTCGTGCGAGACATGTGGCCGGAATCCGCAGATCGGGCAAGCCTGAATTTTAGGCATAACCAGCAGCCAAAGGGCAAAAATGAGACCGACGGATTTATATCTACCCCTGGATCAGTCTGCCAAAGATAATACGCCATGCCCAGAAAGAGTTCAATGCAAATGGCTCGAGGGATATCTATTAAATCCAAGGCGAAATCCTTCAATAAGATCAATATCCTCACAAGGAGATGGGCCTTAGCGATCCTCATTTTGTTCACATTAAATGCATTCTCCCTTGATCTGGGATACGGATCGCCCATATTCTTCCGCCTGTGCGGGTTTTTATCTCTAGCAGCAGTCGTCCTGCTCTATGGCAGCTCCTATACGAAAATATCTGATAGAAGACTTTTGGCTGCGGGAGCAGGCATAGTACTTGCATCTTTGGTGATGATCTTTAGCTCCTTAGAGCCAGTGTATCTGCTCACAAGCCTCATCATATTCATCTGCGGATTTGATCTGGTGCTCAGATCTTTTGGCCAGTCTGAGGACCAGCTAGCGCCCCTAGCTCTTGGCAGCCTGATCTATGCCATCTTCTTTGTATTCTATATCCATGTCCCGGCCTTATGGCTGGGCATAAGATCAATAACGCATGCAACCTCTGGCATTGTGGGCAGAGTCGCAGGGACGCCGCTTGCTATCGGCCCAACCATGAGCGGGACTCTGATATTTCTAACCTTTGTATCCTGTGCAGCGGCTTTTTTTATATTATCTGAGAGGTCAGAGAGGTCTAAAAAGATCTTCCTGGCATCTATGGCAGGTTTAACTCTGGTATATGCCGGCTATGCCCTGGCCTTTGCCTCACCATGGATGACCGTAGACAGGGCCATGGACAGCCCTTATCTGGTCTTTTTAATCCTCCTCATACCGTTCCTACTGTCAGTTTCAAGAATTAAGCCGGGGTCAATAGACTTAGGAGCCCTGGTCCCAAGGCCCGATCAAGGCGCTGCACTTGCAGCCATATTTATCTCAGTCCTGCTCATATCCATCTTTCCATATTACGGCCAGGCAGGCGCAGGCAAGGTGGTAATCTATGAGAGAGACTGCGAGATGGGATTTGATATACCTCAGTTTCCAAAAGCAAACGAGTCTTTCCAGCCTGACACCGGCTTCTCAGTTGGCGCTCTGAGGCTGTATCTTGAAGATATTGGCTATGATGTAGAAGAGCTAAACAGCACCAACCCCCACACATTAAAAGACGCCATAAAGGATGCTAATATACTTCTGATGATGAACCTCAAGGCCCCCTTCAGCCCTGCCAATATATCCATTATCCAGGAGTTCGTGAAGGGCGGCGGAAACCTCCTGATCTTTGGTGAGCACACATCCATGTTCGTATCAGACCAGGACTTCAAATCTGGAAGAGATTACCTGGACGATGTGCTAGGGCCTATGGGAATAAAGGTCAACCCAGACACTGCAGACTATATCCCAAACCACTGGACCTATGGAGCTGTGCCGCTGCCCCATCATGTCACCAGAGATCTTGGGTTTGAGGTCACCACCTCATCAGTTGGTGCATCCCTGAGCCTGAGTGGCTCAGCCAGACCTGTGATCATAGGCAGGTATGCATTCTCTGATGATAGTAACTCAACCTTGCCCGGGCACCTGGGTGACAGGACATACAAAAATGGCGAGATGCTTGGAGATCTGGTTCTAGCCGCATCTTCAAGCTATGGCAAGGGCAAGGTGCTGGTCTTTGGAGATACATCCTTCCTCTTCAACTCTGAGATGCCGTCCAGGTACAAGATGATCTACGACTCTGTGACCTGGCTCATGAGCAGTGAATTGGGTTACGCCGCAGCCCTTGGCTGGTCATCGTTCCTCGTACTCGGAACTTTGATTGCATTTATAGTCGTCAGGCGGCCCAGGCTCACGATATCTCTGCTGGCCTCAGCCGCAGTGATCACTGTCCTTGCTCTGGTGGTCTCTGGAAGCATAAACGAGTCTTTCATCCAGACCCCGACCAGAGCAGGAAACGATCTGGCCTGGATAGACCACACCCACCTCAACCAGTTCAATATGGCCAACTACCAGGCAGACTCCATAACAGGAGTGACTACAAACCTGTTTAGAAACGGATACCTGCCCATGGTGGCGGAAGGGAAGAGAGAGTTTCCCGAGGCTTTAAAGGGAGCCGCCCTCTTCATCATAGCTCCAAATGCAGGCTATACCTCTGAGGAGGCCTCCCAGGTAAGAGAGTTCGTTGAAAGAGGCGGCCTGCTGATCATAAGCTCAGGCCATAAGAGCGCAGGCCCGCTGGACACCATATTGAGATCATTTGATATGCAGATAGGAGATCTTCCATTGGGCTCTCCGCCCTGGATCGTCGAGACCCATGGCACAATGGGCCGGGGAACAGTAACTCCTGAAAATCTAAAGAGATACTGGCATGAGCCCAAGTTCATGGATGCCTACCCGGTCCTGGCCGCAGGGGACTTCAAGCCCATAACCTGGCTGAGCTATGGAGGTAGCAACTACAATCTTATAATATCCAAGAAGGTCGGCCGAGGCGAGGTGGTCTTGATTGGAGACTCGCGTTTCTTGCTCAATGAAAACCTCGAGTCTCTATCACAGATGCCGGGCATGGAGACAAAGGAGCAGTACCAGCTGCAGTGGCTGGGAAACATTGAGCTCCTGCGAGAGATGCTGACCAAAGCACATGGAGGAAATGCATGAAGCAATTGCTCTGGTTATCTCTGATGGCATCGACTGCATTCTGGCTGTTTACTCTGGATATAAACGGCCCGACTGCCATCCCACTCGCAGCCATGGCATCTCTCCTGCTGGCAGTGGCTTTCTCCATCGCAGGCTTTTGGAAGACCGATGCATCCATGGATAAGAGGTATGCAGCAGTTATTGTGCCCCTGGCTCTATCGAGCTTCATAGTGCCTTATCCCTACAACTCAGGCCCGATCATAGCTGCTGCAGCCCTGCTGCTGTCTTTGATAATGCCAGAGCTGAAGCAGACGTGGCTTGGAATGCTCTTTTCAGGAGCCGTCCTGATGGTGCAGACTTTAAGCCTTGCGATATACTATTCATCTGCTGCAAACTATCATCAAGCTGGCTGGCTCTCACCCATCATCTCAGCCCTCTCCACCTTGACTGGGATGGATGCAGCCTCAAGAGAGGGCACGGTCCTGGTATTTGCGCAAAAAAATCTCTACCCGTTTACGGTCACACTGGAAAAGCTGGGTTTTTATCCCTGGATCTTGATACTGGCTGGTGCCGTCGTCTTGATCTATCTGACCTCAGAGGATATGAGAAGATCTTTGAAGGGCATCCTTGGATTTCTTGCATTGAGCCTGGCATATCTCGTGCTCAGATACCTGATCCTGGCACATGCCCTCTTCTACAGCGACATGCCTGAGTATGCTGGAAGCAGGATGGAGATCTTCACCAACCCCTGGTGGCTGATTGCAAGCTTCCTGCCCCTGGTGCTCCTCTTGATCTGGCTCTACCCGTCACGGGTCTTGAAGTTCGATTTTGGGCTGAAGATCGATAAGAGCCTGGCCATAGCGCTCTTTGCAGTGATGGTTGCCGTCTTCTGCCTGACATCTGCCGCGGTCTACCAGGACCCCGGCATAAAGAAGGACGGTCGGGTCCTGATAGACGAGATCCATTCCCTGTGGGAGGTCTCCACACTCAAGCTGGACAAGGACTGGTATGGAGAGGGCTCTACATATAATGCCTACAGCATGGTGGAATGGCTGGATGATACCTATGACGTGGATAGAGTAGTCTCAACCTCATATAAGGACACCAAGTTCTCAGGGGCCACAAAGGTTGTGCCTGAGGTCGTATCAGATAGCCTCACATATGATATATTGAAAAATTACGACATCCTGATAATTAAGACGCCGTCCCAGTTCAAGCCAGAGGAGATGGATGCCATAGTCAGGTTCGTGAACGACGGCGGAGGCCTCTTCCTGATAGGAGATCACACCAACTTCGCAGGGACTGGCACTAACCTCAACCAGATATCCAAGAGGTTTGGAATTGAGTTCGGGTTCGACAGCGTCAACACCATAGTCGGGCATCTGTACTACTACAAGAGAGGGCTTTTGCCCCATCCGATAGTCAAGTACATGCCAAGCCTTGACTTTATGACCGGCTGCAGCCTGAAAGCACCACTTAGCAGTGAGCCTGCAATATTGGGATTTGGGCTGTCCTCCGAGCCTGGAGAGTACTCATCTGTCGGCTTCTTCAGGGAGACTAGGATGAACGATCCCACCCATGCCACAGACACCACCTGGGGGCTGATAAACCAGGCCGTGGCCCTCAAATATGGAAAGGGAAGGGTGGTGGCTTTTGCAGATTCAACAATCGTCTCCAACTTCAGGATCTTCTTTGGAGGCTCCTCGAATATGGTGATAGGGGCCATGGAGTATCTGAACCATAAGAACTCCTATGAGAATATAAAGCAGACACTGTTCCTCCTCGGACTCATAATTGCGGCCCTGGCAGCTTACCTTCTGGGAAGAGCGGCCTTTGGAGACAGGAAGATGGCAGTCCTTGTATTGGTCCTATCGCTTGGAGCTCTATCTGCCAGCGGGGCGCTGCTTGCCTTCTCCACCAAGGTTGAAGAGACAGTTCCAAGCGAGTTCTATGTGAAGGACCACACAGTGGGCTTCGATGGAGAGCATTCTGATATCATAACCAGCCAGGGAGATGATATGGGGCAGTACGAGACATTCTTCATATGGACCCAGAGGGTTAACCTGACGCCGTCAATTGATTTCCGCCTGGAAGATGCCATGTCCAAGGCCAATGCAGTGGTGGTGATTGATCCAGTAAGGCCTCTCTCTCCAGAAGGGCATTCCTCGCTGCTCAGATATGTCAAGGACGGCCACGGCCTCCTGCTCATGGTGAGCTCAGAAGGGCTCTGGTCAGGCATACCCGAGAACTTCGGTCTTGAGACATATCAGATAGATGAGCCCTATAACAGTACCAGGGACTATAACAAGACCTGGACCACAAAGGACGGGCTGCCAATAAAACCCTGGGGCCTGGCCATCAGAGGTGGGAAGGCACTGCTTACCGTAGATGGAAGAGTAGTCCTGGCAGAGGCGGACTATGGCAAAGGCAAGTTCCTGCTCTTCACAGACTCACAGGTATTCAAGAACGGGCTCTACGGGAACCCGGGATATATGGGCTATTCCAAGGTCGCGCCAAGCGACGTGGATAAAGAGCAATATGATTTGAGGGCTTTATATGACCTGGAGTACAGGATCTTTGAGGACTACCTTGGGCTGAAAGAAAACAGCTCTGCGACCAAAGGCGACAACCACACCGGATCTGCCCGGCCGGCATAATACACAGCAATTCGCGACGGCTGCAGAGCAGATCCCGAGATCGGATCTCAATCAGGTACCTGCGAATCTCTGATCTGTGGCTTTGTGACCTTCTCCCATGACTGAAGTCATAGGCATCTCCCTTGCAGACTCATCGGATTCTTCATCCGGTTCATCTCTGCTATCAGCCAGTCATCTCGGCATCAGAGGTTGCGAAGCCACCTCCATAGGTACAAGGTTCTTTGAAACACGGTTTCCAGATCAGCATGAGAATAAATAGTATGCAGGATCATAGGTATGGGCTGTATCCCACCGATGAATCGGCGGGGATTAGCCCTGCTTTCGTCCTAAACGCCCTCTGGCTGGACTTCTCTGATGATGGAGGTGAATCATAACATGATTAATAATCTTATTAGAGTCAAAAATATCTCAATCAATTATATTCATCACTGACTGTAAAAGTACTGGCAGATTGATGTGTATAAATAATTTATGAAGGTATATGCTCAATAGACTGCCATTGATACAAAAGAATACTGATCGGCTCGATTATCCAATCATCACTGATTGCAGCCAAGGCATATTGATATATTGGGACGTATTCACGATTTGATATACCTTTCCAAAAGGGGACTGCAGACTAACCAGATTTTAAGCAGGGAACGCATCAGCTGAGCGAAAGTGTGGTCAGGATTTTTACATGGGTCCAGATGCCTGCTTAGGCACCGATAATTCCACCCACATTAAGAGACCTCATATCAGCGCTGCTACCTCCAGCAAAGATAAGAGCGCTGCAGCCAGCATCCACTGACCATCAACAAAGAAGTCCAGAGAAAATAATCCTCTTCGCTCTCTAAAATACCATGTATAGATATAACCATAAATGGCCATTAGAGCCACAAGCACTTTTATTTTGCCATTCATCATCATAATCAAAGGGAGGAGTGAGCTGTTAATTATAAGAAGGACGGCCATTGTTCCCCCAGCACCGAGCAATACCGGCATAGTGCATACGCCAGTCTCCTTATCGCCTTTTATATCTCTTATATCATATAGCACTGCATTGATGAATACCTTGGCCAGCATGAAGTACATTGCTGGTGCCAATGCGGCAATGGTTATCCCTTTTAAGTCTGCTGCAGGCAGAAGCATGCATACCAGCGTCCAGGAGATGGCCACAACCAGGCTCTTCATCACAGGTATATCCTTAAGCCTTGGAATTCCAGGCACTAATCTAGAGCTATAAACGGCATTAGCTGCAATTGGAATAAATATAATTGGCACGGATAGAGGCTTATCGATGAATACCATCACAGCAGCCAGAGCATAGGCCAATAGAGAGATGACCAGCACCATCCTTCGCCTTCCTGAAAGGAAGTTCTGCCTCTCGGGCATGTTGATTGCGTCTTCCCTGGCATCTGTCAGCTTGTTTAAGCTATAGGTGCTGAATGTGACCAGAAAGACCGCAGAGCAGATTAGAATATTTGGGTCCATTCCAAGGAGCACATACCCCAAATAGGTCTGGAAGAAACCAGTGGTGCCTATGAAGAGGGAGCTTACCATGAGGAATGTGGTTATTCTTTGGAAGAGATCTTTGCAGCCTCCAAGAAGACTGTATAAATAACTTTTTTCAGATTCAAATTCCAGACCTGTTGTATATATGGTGCTAATACTATCATCCCCTGAAGATAGAGCTAATCAGAAATAGATCTATAGTCATGCTTCAAGGATATATGTTTATTGGCTAAATAAATTTGAAATTAAATAATAACAAAGGGGGGACTTGAGGCTGATGAACTTCGAAAATAAATTAATCTCAACTGGCAATTATCAATTTTTAAAACTGATTAAATTTTCTTTACCAGATGAGATTTGGATTTATAGTATTCAAACAGCGCCCTGCCCCACTTCGTTGCCCCTTCGCCACTGCAAAAGAGATCGTTTCCCAGGTCATAGGTGTTGTCCAACCTGTATAACCCCAGATAGAGGTGCTCATCTGTCACTGTGAAGGCCACTTTTATGCTCTCATCAAGGCGGTAGAGCCTGAAGTTGAGGTGGGAAAGAAGCCCTCTCATGACATCCCCGTATTCTTGGATCACTATATCGAGTATCGGACTTGTGAGCACAAGGTCTACTTCTGCACCTTTCTCTACAGGTATGGCTATGGCCTCGGCATATCCAGGTATAATTATAGGAGACACCCCCCCTATCACTTTCGACTCCACGACCTTCTCCATGAAGTACTCCTGAGCCTTTAGTAGCTCTCTTGGATCGCCAGCCACCACCTCAGAATCTATGAGCATGCCAACCTTTGTCTGCAGATCAAGGGGTACCCCGCTCATGTCATGGTTCATCCAGAAGTCGTGGTGCTGGTCCAGGACGATTATGGTATCGACCAGCCCATTTAGGAGCGCAGCCTGTATCCTCCCAATATTGGTCAGGAAGTAGCCGCGATCGGCCTTTTGCACAAGATCCGCCTCTATCATCTCCTTTATGGAGTGAAGTATGGTCGAGGCTCTAAGGCCGATATCCCTCTCCAGCTCGCCTGCCTCCTTGGTGCCATCCATCAGGCACAGCATGATCTTTGTGCGCACTGCAGACCTGGTGAAGGATTTGAGCTTTCCCTCGGCCTGATCATACCTCTCGCACCTGGACCTCCCATACGAACTCATCACTAGGCCACCTTCAATCCCTCTACTCTTCAGCCAAACCCTCTTCGCGAGATAGACTTAATTAGATGATAATTATATTAAAGTGCTGCTCATCTGATGAGGTGATCTCTCCTTCACAAGGGGCAAAGATGAGCCCTTTGAATACATAGACCTGGCCAGATAGTGGTCGAAGAGTTCCTTGCCCCAGGCCCTGGCAGTCTCGCCCGTGCATATGAGATCATTGCCCAGGTCATAAGCCCCGTTTTGCCTGAACAGCCCCAGTGAAAGGGCGCTATCAGTGATGGTAAATGCCGCCTTGAGCTCATATCCCGCGGTATACAGCCTGAAGTTCTCCCTATGGCGAAGATCTCCAAGGAGGTCGTTTTGCTCGCGCTCTACGGCATTGAGAATACCTTCAGTCAAAATGAGATCTACCCTGGCACCCCTTCTGACGGCATCGGCAATGGCCTTGGAAAACCCGGGAAAAGCCACTGGAGATGCGGCATATATCTCCTTGGATCTGCTGAGCTCTGAGAGGAAGAACTCGTGGCTTCGCAGTGGGGCATTCTGGTCCGATGCCACAACCTCCGACTCTGCCAGCATCCCGATCTTGGTCTGCAGATCCAGTGGTATCCCGCTTAAGTCATGCGTCATCCAGAACTCGTGGTGCCTATCCAAAGCCAGTATGCAGTCCACAAGGGTGTTTAAGACAGTGGACTCGATTCTGCCAATATTCGTCAGGGCATAGCCTTTATCCACTTTTTGGATAAGTCCCGCATCTATCATCTCCTTAGCTGAGTGCAGTATGGTCGTGGACCTGAGACCAATTGCCTCTTCGAGCACCCCTGCCTCCTTGCTTCCATCTATCAGGCAGAGCATAAGCTTGGTGCGTACTGCCGACCTGGTGAAGGACTTGAGCCTTCCCTCTGCCAGATCAAACTTATCGCATGTGGACTTACCCATATACATCAACCCGCTATCCAGATCTCATCATTGCTCAATTTCAGCATTATTTCCTGTTCTCATCAATATCCCACAGTCCTACTAATAATAGATTGCTATACTACGGGTCGGTGAGTTGACTATATGGCGCCCTTATTTTTAGCACAGATGGGAGCACTTCTGGATGTGGGGATCTTGCCTTGGCCATATTCCAAGACCTGTCAAGGCCGATAGTACATCAAAGATCAAGAGAATACGAAAACCGTTTTTAATAATTTAAAATGTTATGCCCCTTAAGACCTTGACAAAGCTAACCCCTGATGTTAGAAGACAATGCCTCATACACAGATGGAAATATGCCTGGTGAGGCTCCTGTGAACCCTGTCAACATGGCGCCCAATAACTTCGAACCCCGCTCCAGAGATGTGGTCATCAATTGTCCTGTCAGCGACTATCACAAGCCTCCTTCCAGCCTTAAGAACGCGCCTCATCTCAATCAGGCTGCCGTCCAGCAGATCATCCCTGGACTGGGCCCGAATGAGCGCTGACCTGCCATAGGGAGTGTCCGAGACTATGCCGTCTACAGAGGCGCTCTTCAGGGGCAGCCTCATGGCATCTCCAGCGGCCAGGGTGCAGTCCAGGCACCCAAGGTTAGACCTGGCACCACGAACCAGCATCTTCTGGACGTCCACTCCCAGGCTTGATATTCCTGCAAGGCAGGCCTCTACCAGAATTCCTCCCGTCCCAGAGAAGGGGTCTAAGATGACCTCCCCAGTCCTCACCTGTGAGAGGTTTACAAGTGCCCGCGCAATCCTTGGCATGAGCACCCCGGGATGGAAGAAAGGCTTTAAGTGGGGCCGTCTCTCCTCAAAGGAGCTTCTGTCAATCCGGGCAACCTCAATGCCCAGCACGGCTTTGTCACCTGTCAATATTGCGCGAAGTTCTGTATCTGGATCTAACAGGTCTGCCCTAAGGCCGCGCCTGAAGAGAGCTCCGCCTATGCAGCGCTCGACCTGGTCTGCAGGCGTGGGAGCTTGCTTTATCCTCTTGGCCCTGATGCGATACCTTCCGTCCGGCACGGACATGGACCCTGCAGCCTTTGAAATGGCCGATAGATCTGCATCGCAAACGTCTTGCACCTCTATTATGCGATGGGTCATGGCAAGCCTTGACTCCAATGCCTGGATATTGAGGCCACGAGCATCTACTATGAGGCACTGGTCCATGAAGCAGACCTCCTCATACCTCGATGAATAGATATCCAGGAGAGCCAGGGCCTCAGACCTCGGCAGGGTCTGATGCTCTCCTGAGAGCTCAAAGGCGTATCTGGCCATCACCATTAGACCAGATACCCGTTGACGTCTCTGTAATTGAACTCATCAGATGCCAGGACGTTCTCCATGAAGTTGAAGAGGATCCTCCTGACATCATCCGATAAGAGCGGGTACCAGGTGGGGCTGGCCACGACCATGGTCCTGAATGCAAAGAATGGAGCTATCACCTTCAAGACCTCATCGTCCCCGGTCTTGTCCAGGTAGTTCTCAAAGAAGAGCTCAAAGATGTCCTTGAGGCCGCCCGAGAGCCTGAAGCTCTTCTGGATTGAGTAGAAGATGTAGTTCATGGTCAGGGCCGTCAGGTCGTCTGCAGCCTCACCCCACTCGCCGCGGCTGCGGTCAAGCACTGTGAAGTCCGTGCCTTCGCGGAACATCAAGTTCCAGGGATGGAAGTCTCCATGGACCTGGCAGAGACGATCGGTCTTTGACCTAAGCCTCCAGCGCCAGTCAACGCACGTCTTCTCAATCTCTGCAAGCTCTCCTTTCTCAAGGAAGCCGGGGTCCTCAGGGTAATCATCCAGTATGCCCATTATGCACTCGCCGCTGCCTACAGTATCCCTGATCTTTCTCTGATAGAGAGGAGGACAGTCTCTCTTGACAGAATGTATCTGGGCAAGGTAATCAGAGAGCGCGCGGGCCCGGTCGAAGTCCAGATCTACAGCCCCGTGCTCCTTTATGTGCTCAAGGTCAAAGAAATACTCTTTTCCCTCCACCTTGTCCATGATCAGGAAGTACTCAGTGGCCGCTCCGGATGAGACCAGCCTGCCGTCATCTGTGAAGTAGCCCACGTCCTGAGAGGGCACGTGCTTTGGAAGCTTTCCAAATGTGGCGTTCTGCCAGATGAGGATCTGGGCCCGGTCAGAGAAGTGGTCGTGACCAAAGCCGTACTGGACCCTCATAGTGGAGAGGACCACAGAGCCCTTTTCTCCACCCAAGGTATACTCCAGCATCAGGGGCGCTCCATACCCAAAGCCCTTGACGTCTTCTGTTGTGGGTATGGTCTCGCCCATCTTGCTCGTTCTTAGGAGCTTTAAACCTGGCCCGAACCTGGACTGGAGGTAGGACTCGATATTCTCCCTCTTTATATCCAAGCTCTCACCTCAGGTTCCCATCTGCCAGGAGTGCAGGTACCGGTCCTGCTCTGAAGTGAGCTTCTCGGTCTTGAGACCCATTGAGGCCAGCTTTAGCTCTGCCACCCTTCTGTCTATCTCCACAGGCACAGCGTACACTTTCTTATCAAGCCTCCTGCCGTTCTCGGCTATGTACCTGACAGAGAGGGCCTGATTGGCAAAAGACATGTCCATGACCTCCGGCGGGTGGCCAAAGGCTGCAGCCAGGTTTATGAGCCTGCCCTCTGCCAGGAGGTAGAGTCTCCTTCCATCCATCATCCTGTACTCATCAACATTTGGCTGGACCTCGGTCTTCTCAACTGCCATCTTCTCCAGGGCCGGGATATCTATCTCCACATTGAAGTGGCCGCTGTTTGCAAGTATTGCCTGGTCCTTCATGACTGCGAAGTGCTCCGCCCGGATCACGTTTATGTCTCCTGTGAGGGTCACAAACAGGTCTGCCAGGGGAGCGGCCTCGATCATGGGCATGACCCTGTAGCCGTCCATTGCAGCCTCAAGTGCCTTTCTTGGCTCGATCTCAACCACGATTACGTTTGCTCCAAGGCCCTTGGCCCTCATGGCAAAGCCTCGTCCGCACCATCCATAGCCTCCAACGACCACGGTCTTCCCTGCAAATAGAAAATTGGTTGCATTCATTATGCCGTGAAGCGTGGACTGGCCCGTGCCGTAGCGGTTGTCGAACATCATCTTTGTCTCGGCATCGTTGACTGCAACGACCGGGTACATAAGGGCGCCATCTGCAGCCATGGCCCGCAGGCGTACAACTCCAGTAGTGGTCTCCTCGCAGCCGCCGAGCATGTCGCCGAAGAGATCCCTGTGCTCCTTGTGGATGATGGCTATGGTGTCGGCGCCGTCGTCCAGGGTAATATTTGGCCGCAGCTCAATGGCCTTCTTTATGCAGTCATAGTACTCCTTCTCATTCTCTCCCCGGAAGGCGTAGACGTGCAGCCCGCGCTCTGCCAGGGCTGCAGCCACCTCATCCTGTGTGGAGAGGGGATTGGAACCGGTGACTGCGATCTCTGCCCCGCCGGCAACCAGTGTGGTGATCAGGTTGGCGGTCTCCACAGTCACGTGCAGGCAGGCCACGATCCTCACGCCCTCAAGCGGCTTCTCCCTCTCAAACTCTTCCTTGATGCTCTGCAGGACAGGCATGTGGCGCCTGGCCCACTCAATCCTCTTCTCTCCGGCCTTTGCGAGCCCGGGATCTTTGACTACACTCTTCTGCACTCTATCACCTAAAATTCGTTGACTAAGCAGTTTCCAGAGTCGATTCCCACGTACTTAAACCCAACTATCAGTATACTATATCCCCTGCTCTCACCTATAATATCTCATGGACATAGAGGTTACACTTCTTGGAACCGGCGTTGGCGTTCCCCAGCCCGGCCGGTCCCAGTCAGCGCTGCTCATAAAGGAGGCAAATCCACTGCTCTTCGACTGCGGTGCAGGGACGCTTCTCAGGCTTGATCAGGCAGGCGTCGATGTGATGGACCTGGATACTGTGGTGCTCACCCACCTCCACTTAGACCACGTCTCAGACCTGCTGGCACTGGCCAATGCCAGGTACCTGCAGACCGAGGGCGAGGCCGGCCTTGAGATTTTTGGCCCCAGGGGCACTGAGCAATATGTCGGGATGGTGCATGATGCCTATCCATACCTGGCTGAGATGAGGCTGTCTGTACATGAGATAGAAGATGGGGACTGGCTGTCCATCAAGGGATTTGATATTAAAGCAGCCTCTGCTGCCCACAGCGTGACTGCAGTGGCATACAGGATAGAGCAGGGCTCGAAGGTTGTAGCCTACTCTGGAGATACAGAGCCGTCAAAGAAGGTTGCAGACCTGGCACGGGGAGCAGACCTGCTTATACACGAATGCTCTTTTCCTGAGCCATATGAGGTGACAAACCACAGCACTCCTAAAAATCTCGGGTCCATCCTGGAAGATGTCAGAAAAATAGTGCTGACCCACTTTTATCCCGAGGCCAGAGGCCATGAGGAGGAGATGGCACGCGATCTTTCAGCAAGCCTGAGCCAGAAGGTGCCTGTGGAGGCTGGGCGTGATCTACAGGTGATCAAAGTTTGAGCTGCCTCAAATACGGCCTATTATGCCGGACAGCTCTTCGAGGCTTCGGTTATTGAGGCAAAGGATCCCTTGAAATAGCCATTGGAGGAATTGATTCGCTCTGCGGTTGTATCCCAATAGATCCAAATACAAATAACCATTAAATAATGTCTGATAAAAAGAGCAGGGCGCAGCCTCCGGTCTTTAGGATGGCACAGCATTAAATGGATGATCAGGCCGTAACGCCTGGAAGGAACGATTGCCGTTAGCATCAGAACCCATGAGAGTCATGGGCGATAGCCTGCATATGATCGCCGGCATATTATCCTCCGGCGGCCGGTGAGGTGCGATTGAACTGCTAAATATATACAATATTTTGGAAGGAGAGCGGATGGCTGTTCAAACCTTTCGTGTCAATATCCCACAGATGACGCTTGATGACCTAAAAAGGCGTCTGGCACAGACACGCTTGCCTGATGAGGTCAAAGGCGCCGGGTGGGACTACGGCACCAACCTGGATTATCTAAAGAGCCTTGTTGACTACTGGCAGAACCAGTTTGACTGGCGTGCACAAGAGGAGAAGATCAACAGGTTCGCGCAGTTCCGCACAGAGATCGACGGCTTTGGCATTCACTTCATACACGAGCGCGGGAAAGGGCCTCGTCCGATCCCAATTATCATCATCCATGGATGGCCAGGCACATTTTTCGAGATATGTAAGCTCATTCCTCTGCTGACTGATCCGGAAAGCCACGGCGGCGACCCGGCAGACTCCTTTGACGTGATAGTGCCATCGCTCCCCGGGTTTGGCTTCTCTAATCGTCCTCTGGAGCGCGGCATGATGTCGAGCCGCCGGATAGCCGGGCTATGGGCAAATCTGATGACTGAGGATCTCGGGTATGAGCGCTTTGCTGCAGCGGGCGGAGACTTTGGCTCAATCGTCACTCAGTATCTGGCGGAGGAGCATCCTGAGCTGCTCACAGGCATCCACTTGATATACATCGGCCATTATGCATCGACCCCTGATCCATCCGAACTCTCTGAAGCCGAGAAGCGCTATCGCAGCGCTATCCAGCAATGGTCCATGCGTGAAGGCGGCTACTACATGATTCAATCGACTAAACCTCATCCACCTCGAAAATTAGAGCCGCTGCCTGCAGTACCTGCTGCGTTTGCGTCCTTTCCAGGAGATCTAAACCCGCTGCCTCGTGAATGGGTGGAACGCAGGCTGCACTTGCTGCAATGGACAGAGATGCCACGCGGGGGCCTTTTTGCAGCCATGGAGGAACCTGAGCTGCTGGCTGAGGATATCATGAGGTTCTTCCACAATCGCCGCCAGCTGCCTGAGTAGCTGGCAGGCCATAAAAGGATGATTCTGGGATGAAATCGCGCTCTATTGCCTGGCTCAAATACGACCCCACAGGAGCTGAGTTTGCAGATGTAATGCTTGGCCCGGATATGCTATCAGCTGTTGGCGTTGCCATCGGTGGCCATCCCTTCCCATATCGCCTTGATTACACCCTCCAGACGAGCGCCAGGTTCGTGACCTCTCGTCTCTGCGTCGCTACACGTGGCCAGGGATGGCGGCGCAGCCTCACTCTGTCCCGCGCAGCCTCAGGAGCCTGGAGCGCCGTTACAGAGATGGAAGGATTGACGCCACTTAGGCTGCCGGGCGGCGACGTCCAGCTGCTGGACGATGTGCTTGATTGTGATCTAGGCCTCTCGCCATTGACCAACTCGATGCCCGTGCTTCGCCATGGCTTGCTTGCAGGCGACAGAGCCATCGATTTCCTCATGGCCTGGGTCTCGGTCCCGGACTTAAGCGTGCACCTGTCAAAACAGCGCTACACGCCAATGCATAGCGACAAAGACAGGCACATCATTCGCTTCGAGGACAGCGATGGATCTGTCGCAGATCTCACATTCGATAATGATGGGCTGGTGTTAAACTATCCAGGGCTCGCCTGCCGGCTCGCTCAACTGGGGTGACATTTTGGAGGAATATTCCTTCCCAGAACCGCTGTGCTCGCCAATGAATGTTTAATTAAAGGAGGAAAATGTCGGTTCAACCTTTCCAGATAAATATTCCAGAGGCGACTTTAGACGACCTAAAAAAGCGTCTGGCTCAGACACGCTTGCCAGACGAGGTTGAAGGTGCTGGATGGGACTTTGGCACTAACTCAGGCTACCTTAGAAGCCTTTTGACCTACTGGCAAGACCAGTATGATTGTGGCAAGACCAGTATGATTGGCGAGCTCAGGAGGCGAAGCTCAATAAATTTTCTCAGTTCCGCACAGATATTGATGGCCTAAATATTCACTTCATTCATGAGCGCGGTAAAGGCCCTCGTCCGATCCCAATTATCATCACCCACGGCTGGCCGGATTCATTCTACAGGATGCACAAGATCATACCCATGCTGACCGACCCTGCAAGCTACGGCGGCGATCCGGCAGACTCTTTTGATGTGATAGTGCCGTCTTTGCCCGGGTTTGGGTTCTCAGACCGTCCCCCTGAGAGGGGCATGACATCCACTCGAGCTGCGGATCTGTGGAAGAAGCTGATGACAGACGTCCTCGGATACAGGCGTTTTGGGGCTGCAGGCGGGGACCTTGGAAGCACAGTCTCACAGCTCCTGGCGCTCTCTTACCCTGAGTCCATAGTCGGGATCCACATCACCGATATCGGCTTTTACTTCCTTAACTCTGCAGAGCCGTACCTATCCCAATCAGAGAAGCAGTATCTGGAAGCAATCCAGCAGTGGTTCATGAAGGAAGGCGCCTTCAACATGATCCAGTCAACCAAGCCTCAAACTCTGGCCTATGGTTTAAACGACTCTCCAGCGGGCCTGGCAGCATGGCTTGTTGAGAAGTTCCGGGCCTGGAGCGACTGCAATGGGGACGTTGAGCTGCGCTTCAGCAAAGATGAGCTCCTGACCCACATCATGATCTACTGGGTCACAGAGACGATCGGTTCATCGATTCGCATCTACTACGAGGACAGCCACGCAGCGCCGGGGCTAAAGCCTGGACAGCACATAGAGGTGCCTGCAGGGGTCGCACTCTTCAAGGATAGCCCAAAGAACCTTCCTCGCCAATATGCAGAGCGCAGCCTGCGCATAAAACGCTGGGCTGAGATGCCTCGGGGCGGGCACTTCGCGGCATGGGAGGAGCCGGAACTGTATGTCGAAGAGCTCAGGTCATTCTTCCGTCCGCTCCGCGCCTCGATCTGAAGGATGTAATGTATACTGGAGGGCTGACAACATGGACTCTCGCATATCCCGATATGCACCGGTTCTAGTGCTGCGTGCCGGTCCATTAGTGCTCCTGCCTATGCTTCTGGAAGCGGCACTGGCTGCGGGAGTGGCGGCACTAATTCGGAAGTGGTCGGCGCCGGGAGGATCGTGGAGCGATCTTCACATCCTGGCGCTGGCGTTTGGTCCGATGCTGGTCGGCATGCTGTGGGGGGTCTTCTTCGTGACCTCAGGCAATCGTGCAGACCAGATCGGCCAGGGCACTGCAAGCGCGGTGGCTGTGGTGTTGATGGCGCTCTTTGCCCGGAGGCTGCAGCAAAGGGAGCATGTGGCCGCTAAATCTGGCTCTCTGCAGCCTCATGAACGAAAAACTATTTAGGACAGAATCTGGGCTAATCCCCGCCAATTCATTGGTGGGATACAGCCCGTACCTATGATCCTGCATACTATTTATTCTCATAGCGCATCTTCATTTATGAACTTTGGTATAGGTTTCCAGGAGGAAGTTCCTGGAGTAAAAACCGAAACGCAAGTTCTCCCGTATAGGTACTGCTGATCTGGAAACCGTGCTTCCAAGAACCTTGTACCTATGGAGGTTGCAACGCAGCCTCTGATGCCGAGATGACTGGCTGATAGCAGAGATGAACCAGATGAAGAATCCGATGAGTCTGCAAGGGAGATGCCTATGACTTCAGTCATGGGAGAAGGTCACAAAAAGAAGGGCAGAAGGATATATGGAAATGCCCTTGGAGACACGACTTAAAGACGGCAAACCAGACCCTCAACATCGACCAGATATAGCCATATGCTTTCAACGCTCGTCTCTCTCAGCAGCATCAGCACTCTCATCGGTCTGGCAGCTGTAGCAGTCTATACGCACACGCACCTCTTTACCGTCTCTTTGGCAAAGCCGACAGCACAGAACTATCGATAATTGAATAGCATAGGGTAAACTTTGCCTCGTATGCTATTACTTCGTATGCTATTAGAAAGGAGGATTGAGTTTTGCCTATGAACGACACGACCAGCACAATCGAGGAGCTTAGTGATCAGTATAGGAATGCAATACAGAGGCAAGATATAGCCAAAATTACACAGTTGTATACAGATGAGCCGAGGTTCATGCCCCGTGGCGGGGATATCCCACGGTTTGATCCCATTCCGGAGGGGCGATGGTCCAAGGAGTATATAAATAATTACTGGAAGAATGTATTCCAGATAGTTCAAAATAGTTTCAAGTATGTCCAGAGCATAAAAGATGTGGAAGGCCTTGGTGATTTAGCATATCAGATAGGAACTTATTCTCTTGCAGCGTTTACTGGAGTTGGAGATGATCTTGAGGAAGGAACATACTTCATCCTCTGGAAGAGGGAGAACGAGCAGTGGAAGATGGCAGTACACATTTTGAACACTGCGAGCAGCCCTAAATGGGCAAAATCTGGATAGTTGGGGGTTTACTTGGGAGGTGATCTGGTTGTGCGGGCCAGGCAGGCTGGGGCACCTCCCATGAATGAAGTTGCTGAGTTTAGCAGGGTTATCTTTTAGGTCAGCCAATAACAATCTGGGCTTAATTGATGAAGCAAAAATCCTCTTTCTGGTCAATACTAACTATACGAGCTGCCGCTCAAGGCCACAGACTAAAGTGCATCTGTATGGCGATTTCTAAAGGTTCAGATTGAGAGTACGAGTCCAAGAAGAACAACCACAACTTTCTGGGCCAGCCGTATATGCCCTGGGTGTCTCAGGCCGACGGCCTGGGACTAGCCCAGTTCATCAGTGCTAACCCAAAACGCCTTGGAGGTCTTATGCCCTCTGATGCTCGTTTTAGCTTGAAGGCATCGTATTTCCCTGGAATGGGGTTTGAGTGTCGGCCTTGAGATATTCTATCGCCAGTATATTCAATCTGAAATAAGATCACAATTCCTTCATGCGAGATAGAGTCTACCATGCCCTATCTAATGTGTTATTTCGGCCTCATTGCAATAGTATTTTCCCCCTAAGCTCGACCTTCAGGTCTGCTTTTCCTGAGCGAGAAAAGGCCTCCAAGGACTGTCAGGACTATTCCTATAGCTATTACCTCAAGAGACAGCTGTGATAGCAGGAAGATATTGAAGATCAATCCTAAAAGAGGTATTATCGGCATCATGCCCAGAGTTCCAGGGACCCTGAAAGGCCTGACCATTCTCGGAGAGCTGTATCTCAGGACTATCAGGGCGGCGTTGATGGTCAGGAAGGTTACAAAGAGGGTGAAGTTGGTGACGCTGGCCACGAGCCCAATGTCTCCCAGGAAGACGAAGGCCATTGTTAGGGCCATTATGGCCAGTATGGCTGTCCAGGGAGCCCTGGTCGATGCGCTGATTCTGTCCAGCGCCCGGGGAAGAGATCCCGATTTGGCCATGCCGTAGGTTATCCTGGATGCTGCAAGCAGCATGAGCAGAACAGTGTTGGTGGTGGCAAAGAGGGCTATTACTGACAGGATAAAAAAGGCGCTCTGGCCGAAAGCTGCAAAGGCGATGTCTCCAAAGGGTGCTGAAGACTCGCTTAACCTCTGCCAGCCAAGGACGCTTACGGCGCTGAGGGACACCAGGATGTACAGGACTATGCTTACTGCAACGGCTATCATCAGGCTCCTTGGTATCACCTTCTCAGGGTTCCTGGTCTCCTCAGAGAGCTTGACTATCTCCTCAAAGCCTATGAAGGCAAAGAAGATCAGGGAAGCAGCCTTGAAGATTCCATCAAGGCCGTGAGGAGCCTCAAGGTAGTTTACACTGCCTAAGTAGGGGATGCCAAGGGCGATTATGAAGGCCAGTCCCAAGGACTCTATGAGGGTGAAAATTATGGCCACCCATGTGGACTGCTTTATCCCTGCCATGAGCAGTGCAGACAGGATGATTATCAGCCCAAGAGCTGAAGGCAAGAGCGGTACTTTGGTGATGGCATTGAAGTAGCCTGCAAATCCAAGGGCCACAGTAGCTGCGCCTATTACGCCGCTGAAGATGATCAGCCAGCCAATGATGAAGGCTATGCGAGATCCAAAGGCATTGAGGGTGTACTCATACTCCGCAGAGGCCTTTGGAAAGATGGAGGAGAGCTCGGCATAGGAGAGGCCGGTGAAGGCCGCCACCAGGGCGGCCAGGGCAAAAGAGATCCAGACTGCGTTTCCGGCAAGGCCCGCGGCTTCGCCTATCAGGGCATATACGCCGGCGCCAAGGATTATGCCAATTCCTGAGATGGTCACTTCCAGAATGCCAAGTTCACGTTTGAGCTCAAGCTTCTCCTCTTTCATCAGGATATATTTTTAAGAGATCATGTCCTATATACTTTACCAAAATTTATACATTTATTGCCACCATGATAAATATATTATAATTTAGTTGACTTGCGCGGCCTGACAGATTTTCTGGACGTGCCTTTTGCAGTCGCCCAGTGTAACGGCGATGAAATACAGTGGCTGCAGACATGATGCGATATCGGCCAGTCCAATCTTATAATGAGGACGACAGTGCTGCAGATGTAGCTCATTTTGATGAACTCAAAAGCAATAGTATCTTTTAATATTAATTATCCGGGATCAGTAACAATCTTCAGAACTTGTGATTCTTACAGTTTATAATTACTTGAAATCTAATATCTTTAACAGTGAGAATAAAATCATTAAGATCTCCACCACAGATCAGCGCTGACCTAGATGCTCAGAGTGAGGAGAGATGCCTGTTAAGAGAACATTTTTAGTACTGTTCTTCCTGCGTAATATATTGCACTGCCCGGCTCTCCTCGCGGGTCCTGGTTCAAGCAGCCATATTTCTGGTCATGAATATTGGAGTCGCTTACGGACTAAGCGAGCTCATTTTGTCACTCAGATTAGCCAAAAGAGACCCCCCCAAGCTGGAACGGCTCGAATGCATGCCTAAGGTGGCGCTGCTGTATGCCACCTATAACGACGTCATGCCAGAGATACTGGATGCTCTCCACAACCAGAGCTATTCCAACTGCGATATCTTCGTCCTGGATGACTCGACAGATAAGAGATGCGGGCTCATTGTGGACGCATGTGGCTTTCCGGTCATTCGGAGGTCCAGCAGGTCGGGGTTCAAGGCCGGAGCCCTGAACAACTGGCTATCCCTGTACGGCAGAGTGTACGACTGTTTCATCATCCTTGATGCCGACAGCCTCATCGGCCAGGATTTCATAGAGGAGATGCTCAGGTATGCAGAGCACCCGTTTTGCCAGAATTCTCTCTTCTACCACCCCCTCTGCCAGCTACATAAATGATAGGATTGCCAATGAATGCGAGACCGTACTCTCCTGGGGGCATAACAACCTTCACCGTGTAAGTCATCTCATGGAGGTCGGCGGGTTTGATACCAGATACGTGTGCGAGGATTACGCGACCGCCATTAATCTCATCAATAGAGGCTATAAGTGCAGGCTGCTTGACCTCTAAAGAAGCGAATTGAGAGCACTCATACTCTCATGCCTCCCCGGCCATCTTTTCATATATCTTCTCCAGCAAGGGCATGGGTGATACGCAGTTTCTATTCAAGCCCAGATCGTCCGGCCCAAGTCCAAGAGCTATGCCCACCAGCTGAGTCACATAAAGAACGGGAATTCCAATGGCCGCCCCGTACTTCAGCTCCAGAGACTTCTGCTTGGCATCCAGCATAAGATGGCATAAGGGACACAGAGTCACTATGACCTCTGCCCCGCTCTGCTTGGCCTCGATTAGGATCTTATGCGCAATATCTGCAGCAGCCTCCTCCTGGGGCATGAATATCGGACCTCCGCAGCAGAAGGTCTTGAGCCTGAAGTCCACAGGGTCTGCATTTACAGTCTTTATCAGCTTCTCCAGGATGGTTGGAAACTCAGGCCTGTCTATGCCGCCCTTGGGGCGCGTAAGCAGGCAGCCGTAGTAGGGCGCCACCTTCAGATCTTTCAGAGGGACCACGATCTTATCAGGGTCCTTTTGCAGCTCATCCAATACCACCTCGAGCACATGCTTAACCTGGGCACCCTGGTACGGCTTTGCCAAAGCGGCATTTACCCTGGCCCTGACTGATGGCTCCTCCATTCTGCTTACGGCACTCCTGAGGTTGCTGTAGCAGATGGAGCAGGAGGTCATTATCGGCAGATCTGTCTGGGCCATGTTCCTGGCAGCCAGGCCCGTTGACACCATCTCATTTGGAAGATGGGTGGCTCCACAGCAGTTCCAGTCCTCCAGCTCCTCCAGCTCTATGCCCAGGGCAGCAGAGACAGCCCTTGTGGAGATGTCCATCTCTTTTCCTGTGGACTTGGAAACACAGCCCGGATAGTAGGCAAGCTTGGTCATTTATTTGCTCAGCTCCTGGAAGATCTTCTTTACCTCACCTGGCCTCTTCACTCTCTCTTTCTCAATTGAGATCTTGCCCCTGGGAGCCAGCTCCAGCCCCAGCTCCATGGCCTGGACTGCAGACATGGGGTTTGCAAGCAGGTACTCTCCCGAGAGCTTTGTCTCAGAGACCCGGCCGCAGTCCCTGATCTGCTGCAGGAAGAGATCCTCATAGGCCTGGTCATTGGACCTGCGCCCCTCTCTCTCGCATATCTCTCTTAGCGCACCCACCACGGCCTTTGGCCTGATGCCTCTTGGACAGCGCACTGTGCAGAGCTGGCAGGAGGTGCACAGCCACACCGAGTTGGACCTCAAGGCTTCCTCCTTCTTGCCCTCCAGTACCAGCTTGATCAGCTTCCTTATGCTGTTGTCCATGAGATGGGCTGTGGGACAGCTGGCAGAGCAGGTGCCGCACTGCATGCAGGTCAGGACATCAGGTCCTGCAAGTCTCAGGACCTCCTTCTTGAACTCTCTATCATTATCTACGGCCATGGCCCACCTCAGCTCCCCTCAGCTTTGGCCTTGTTCATCCTTGCAACTATCTTCTCGCTGGCAGCCTCAGGCGGCTCGCTTTCCAGTATGTACCTGACCTTGGGCTTCTTAAGCAGAGGCACCACAGGCGCCAGGGCCTGATCAAGGAGCTTTGCCAGATCAGGGTCTCTAAACGGCACCTCGATCTTTGCCAGAGGCGGGCGCTCAATATCTGGGGGCTCAACTGCCATGCTTGTGTCAGGCCTCTTCTTCTCGCCTGTTGCTATGGCAGATATGGCATCCTTCCACTCCTCAGCCCATGGAGCCTCCTTGACCTCTGTGTGGTGGACCCCCGTCCTTGAGACATCTATGGCCAGGCAGTGGCAGGCCCTGGCACATGCCCCGCAGAGGATGCACTGTTCTTTTACAACCCCTATCTTTCCGTTCTCATCTATGTACCAGCAGTCGGCAGGGCAGACATTGAAGCACCCGTGGCACCCCAGAGGGTCGCACTTGGGCAGATTTTTTTCAACCAGCCGTATCTCGCCCTCAAAGGGCTTCTTTACATCAATTGCCTGGTAGGGGCAGACAAGAGCACATCGCCCGCAGCCTATGCACAGGGACTTATCAACCTCCAATGACCCTTTCAGGTCCAGCTTCTCTTCCAGGGGCAGACCCTCGACCTTGATTGCCTCCTCAGGGCAGATCCCGGCGCATAGCCCGCAGAAGTCGCACAGGTCCTCATCTATCAAAATCTGCTCATAAGGCACAAGCTCTCTTGGGTCCTGCTTGGGCTTATCTATCAGTACAAAGGCCTTGCAGAACCTGGCGCACCTGCCACAGAGGTTGCACTTCTCCCTGTCCAGGGATATTTTGCCCTCTATATCCTTTCGCAGAGGTCCAAAGTCTTCTCTGGTCTTGTTGAATGCCACCTTGATGGCTTTTGTGGGGCAGACCGGCTCACACAGGGCGCAGGGCAGGCACTTCTCGTTTGGCGCCGCCTCTGCCACCAGCCTTGGATACTGCTCTAAGTCCCGAAAATCTTTCACTTTATCTTTCATGCCTTCTCAGCCACTGGCAGGACCTCTGCAGGGGCAGAGGGCACCATCTCCTTTAAAGTCATCCTCAAGGCCTGCACCGGGCAGAAGTTGACGCACATGCCGCAGAAGCTGCAGGCATCCAGGTCTATGAGCACCGGGGGGGCGTCAAGCCCTGTGGCAATCTCTCTTAGCGGCCCTTCTTGCAGCGCCTTCTTCGGACACAGGGCTATGCAGATCGAGCATCCGGCACATCTCTTGTAGTCATAGTCCAGGACCTTCTCAGTCCCAAGAGTCCTCTGTATGCACCTGACATGGGAGTCCTCGACCTCCATCTCCTTTTCTATCTCCATCATCTCTCTGCCACCTCTGCCGCAGGCTTTTCATCCCGCCCGGAAGGACCCTTGAGCTCAGTTCCTGCCGGCCCCATACCTTTCAGCTCGTCCACGAACTGCTTCATCTGCCTGGCAAAGATGTCGCCCTCACTGGCGGCACACCAGATTATCTTGACCCTGCCCGGGTTTATGCCAATCTTCCCCAGCACTCCCTTAAGAACATTGACCCTCTGCAGAGCCTGGTAGTTGCCCTTGGCATAGTGGCATTCGCCCAAACGGCAGCCTGCAATGAGCACGCCGTCTGCACCCCTCTTCAGGGCCTCAATCACGAATGTAGGGTCTACACGACCTGCGCACATAACCCTGATGTTCCTGGCGTTTGTAGGGTACTGGATCCTGGATGTGCCTGCCAGGTCGGCCGCGCCGTAGCTGCACCAGTTGCACAGGAAGGCCACTATCAGGGGATATTCGCCCTTGACCTCGGTGGCAGCCCTCACCTGGGCCGTTATCTGGGCATCTGAGAAGAGCCTCATGTTTATGGCATCCACGGGGCATGCTGCAGCGCACGACCCGCAGCCCTTGCAGGCAGCCTCGTCTATGTATGCCGGGCTCTTCACGGATATGGCCTTGGAGGGGCATATGCCAACGCAGAGCTTGCACTGAGTACACAACTCCTTGTCCACGTAAGCAGTGGTTGGGTTGAGCTCAATCTCGCCTCTGTGCAGGAGCTTGATTGCCTTTGCTGCAGCCGCGCTCCCCTGGGCAATTGAGACCTGGATCTCTTTTGGCCCCGAGGCGCAGCCTGCAATGAAGACTCCATCGATGTGAGCCTCTACAGGCCTCATCTTTGGGTGGGCGATCTCAAAGAAGTGGTCCGGCCTCTTTGATAGCCCCAAAAGATTGCCGACCACATTGGCGCTCTGGTCGGGCTCCAGGCCCACAGAGAGAACAGCCATATCGTGCCTGACCCGCTTGTACTCGCCTGAGGCTGTGTCCTCGTAGTTGACATAGAGATCTCCATTCTCCTGATCAATCCTTGAGACCCTGGCCCTGACGAAGTTTATGCCCAGGCGCTGAGCCCGGACGTAGTACTCCTCATAGCCCTCGCCGCAGGCCCTCAGGTCTATGTAGTAGACGGTGATCTCGGTATCAGGATACTTCTCTTTTATCAGCTGGGCGTTCTTGAGAGATGCCATGCAGCAGATCCTGGAGCAGTATGGGTTGCCCACAGTCACGTCTCTTGAGCCCACGCACTGCAGGAAGGCGATGGTCTTTGCTACCTGGCCAGTTGACGGCCGCACAACCTCTCCTTTTGTGGGGCCTGAGGCGTTTAGCATCCTCTCGATCTGCAGGCTGGTTACGACATCCCTGTACCTGCCGTATCCGTACTCTTCTTTCCTGGCGGCATCAAACGGCTCCCAGCCTGTGGCCACGATTATGGCTCCGACATCGAGCCTGAACTCCTCGGGCTTCTGCTCGAAGTTGACGGCCTTGGCCGGGCAGGCTTCAACACACCTGGCACAGCCTATGCAGGCCTTGGGATCTATGCAGGCTGAGAGCGGCACGGCCTGGGGGAACGGTATATAGATGGCCTTCTTCTTGCCTATTCCGAAGTCGTACTCATTTGGCAGCTCCACAGGACAGACCCCGGCGCACTCGTTGATACAGCCCTTGCATAGCGTCGGATCAACATACCTGGCCTTCTTTAGGCCGGTGACTGTGAAGTGGCCTACGCTCCCCTCCACATTGAGTATCTCTGCGTATGTGATGAGGGTGATTAGAGGATGGTTATAAACATCTGACATCTTTGGTGCCAGGACGCATATGGAGCAGTCGTTTGTTGGGAAGACGTCGGTCAAAAGGGCCATGTGGCCGCCGATGGTGGGCTTTCTCTCAACCAGGAAGACATGCAAACCCGCATCAGCCAGGTCAAGCGCAGCAGAGATGCCGGCCACTCCTCCGCCAATTACAAGCACATCCTTGGACACAGGCATGGTCTCTGTGGTCAGGGGCATGAGCAGCTCGGCCTTGGCGACAGCCATGCGTATGAGGTCTTTGGCCTTCTCAGTGGCCAGAGCTGGCTGGTCCATGTGCACCCAGGAGCACTGCTCCCTGATGTTGGCCATCTCCAGCATGTATGGATTCAGACCTGCCTCGGCTATGGCTCTCCTGAAGGTGGGCTCATGGAGCCTGGGCGAGCAGGCGGCTACCACGACTTTATCGAGCTGATAGTCTTTTATGTCCTTCTTGATCTGGTCTTGGCCAACATCAGAGCAGGAGAACTGAAGATCTCTGGCTACGGCTACGCCCGGCAGCTTCTCTGAAAAGCTCCTTAACGCCTCCATATTCAGGACGCCTGCGATGTTGAGGCCACAATGACATATATAGACACCAATAGGCATAGGACTCCAATATCAGCTTGAACTCAAATCACTTAAACTTATGCAATTTCCATATGTGCATAGCACTTACGACATATTACTAACCAATAGTTAGTCTATGCGAGTATTTAAGCTTTTGCGACAGCTGCTGAAATTAATGAATCCTGTCATACAATAGTCAGCCCATGAGATATCATCGAATGGCTCATCCAAGAGCCATTATAGAATATACGAAAGTTTTGGAAGATGCAAGACCAGGCCATCTGAGCTGCTGCGCAGCAGGAGGAGATATATTTCCAAGGGATGACTTTTTGCGCCTGATTTTTATGCCTAAAATTACGAAATCTTAAATAGGTCTCTATTGATAACTACATTGGGTATCATGACAGCCACCATTATTGAAGATCCTGCCCTGAGAAACAAGGCAGGCGTATTCAAGGACAGGGATGATGCCGGGAATTACCTGGCAGAGGCCTTTGAGAACTTTCGAGGAAAGAACGCCATAATCCTGGCCATACCATCAGGCGGAGTGCCTGTAGCTCTGGCCATGGCCTCGCACCTGGACCTGCCTTTAGACCTGCTGATCATAAGGAAGATACCCATACCTGGAAACACAGAGGCCGGCTTTGGAGCCATAAGTTTGGAAGGAGATATGATCCTCAATGATCCCATGGTCAAGGCGCTGGGGCTGTCCAAGGAAGACATCGAAGATCAGGCTGAGATCGTGAGAGATGAGCTTAAGGCCAGAAACCATCTATTCAGGGAGGATCGGCCCTGGCCTGACCTGAAGGGAAAGATAGCCATACTGGTGGATGACGGCCTGGCCTCTGGATATACCATGATGGCCGCAAGCAGGATGGTGCGAAGAAGGGAGCCTGCAAGCATTGTGATCGCAGTGCCCACTGCGCCCATGAGCACAATCGAGATGCTCTCAGACTATGTGGATATGATAGTGTGCCCCAATATCAGGACCACCAGCTACTTCGCAGTTGCAGATGCCTACCAGAACTGGTATGACCTCTCCAGGGAGGAGGTCGTGAAGATGCTGCAGGATTATAAGAGGTCCGAGGAGACCGGGAAGTCAGGGTAGCTGTAGCGTTTTTGCCAGAAGCTTTTGAATGAGGCTCTCCAATCAAGTACATTGGATATGCGCAATTTGATACCATCATTCTTTTGCTGTAGCTCTGGCCTATTTACATAGGCCTTCCCCCCCCAGCAGTTTTTGGGCCAAGACAGTCGTCACCAGAAGCGCAGGGCATAGATGTTAACCCAGAATGAGCCTTGCAGCTCTTCTTTGATTAAAGCTCAGGATCTGCTGCTGGATAAGAGCGCCCCAATTTCAGGGAAATATGGCCTTATTTAAGCCTTGGTGTATAGTACAGCGAGGCTAAAACAAGTCCGCAGATACATCAGGATAGACTATGCTTCTGGATGCTACTTTCAGGCAGATCCCCAGGCCATGGATTCGTGATCCATCCAATCCAAATAAAGAGCACTAAACGGCACAATCTAGAAATCCAGTGATTTTCCTCTTTTCGAAGTTTCATGGGGGGCATTAATCTTAAAAATTCTAGCTCGATACTAAGAACTTAAATCATTCTGCCCATATTCTAAAAGTTATTAATAA
>Ga0310040_1000454_pt1 | contig 38545 bp, 47 predicted proteins | sample EPASupsiteHSE623_FD_200237 | JGI IMG/M metagenome (GOLD analysis project Ga0310040, IMG submission 200237) | Bioremediated contaminated groundwater from EPA Superfund site, New Mexico - Sample HSE6-23 (v2) (version 2) | ecosystem: Environmental > Aquatic > Deep subsurface > Groundwater >... | reverse complement strand
CTCTATCCCTTCTTATATAATTTGAGTGCAGGGCGAAAGTAATATGGGCAAAGGACTCCGCTTTCATCCCACGGCCTAAAGGCCGGGGACTTCCCGCTTCGTCCTTCGCAATCCTACGAGTTAAAGCCTGGCTGGAGCACACCCCCCCCAGCCTCCACATTCCGTATGAATGACTGCGTTGCCAAAATGTTGGCCGGCATGCTGTAATCAAAATCTATTCCAGGGATCCTTATAACTCCAATCGAAACCGTACTTTGCAATCATCCGCAACTCCCATGTCCAGACGGAAATTTGCATAGATGGTGCCTTCAGCATATCCAAAATGACGTTCGTTAGAGCACTCATATCATAGTAATAGTTTGAATTGCTATAAAACTTTTTGGAAAGCTAATGGATTGTGAAAAGCTTGGGCGGCGTGGATGCCTACCATGCTATCCGGTCGAGCAGTGAATTTCTGGTAGCGGGCAAGCTGCCCGTGCTTTGCTTCCGAGCACATCCGGTGGGCTGCATGACACTCTGTAGCATTCTGCAATAGGGAGCTGATCGTGAAAGGTGATTGTGGATAATCTGGAGGGCGATGCCAGCGCTGCGTTCACATTGGCGGCCCCCTCGCCTCAAATCAATTGCACATCATGCGAGGAATTCGCTTTGTTGAACATTTTCCTGTCGAGGGTCAGCAGCGGCACCTTCTCCCTCTCGGCCAAGGCCAGGAAAAGAGAATCATAGAAGGCGGCTTTGCAGGCAATTGAGATCTCATATGCCTCCGCCAGGAGGTCCTCCGCCCGGACAACCTCGCACGCTTCGGAAATAAATAACTGGCATTTTTGCAGAGCCTTTAACGTCAAATCCCTATCGGCGTCGCATAGCATGACCTGCTTCCAGGCCACGTTTCCAACCTCTGCAAGCGCCAGGTCCAATGTAATCAAATCAGGCTCCGTAACTGCATCCAAAGCCCTTTGAGAGGCGTCCTCTTTGAAGAACATGGCCGCAAGGATGCTTGAATCCAGGGCAACTCTTTCAGGCATCTCGATCCGCCCTTATCATCTTTGCTGCACCTATCGTGTTCGGCTTCTGGTGCGTCCAGAGATCCTGTGCTTCGGCCAAGAGCCGCTGCTTCTTTTTTTCCCGGATCATTCGCTCAACCAGCTGCTTGATCTCAGCCTGCCAGTTGACTTCAGGCATCTCATCCATGATCTTGCGTACACGATCTTCGAGACGGATGCTGTAAACGCAGGTTGACATGATACCATGTTTACATTGCTGGATTAAAAAAGCTATGCATGATTTGGAATGAGATAGATAAAGTGGCAAATCAAATTCATTTGCGTTTAGCATGCCAGTTTCCCATGCAAACTGAATCTTAATGTCGAACGGTCTTGTTTTCCATCCGTCACGTGTGAGCCTCCGCCTGGGGCACATGGACGATTCAATTGGGCCACGTCTTTCCAGTCCCAGATGGCTGAAAGGAAGCTTCCAGGGCCGGAGCGAATTCCTTCGATACCTGTGGCCTGGTCAGGTGCAATTCCCATGCCTACCCCATCGCATGCTGACCTTAATGGATATATCCCGAATCACCTCTGAGCTTCCATGTTCTTCTGCATGGAGTAACTATACAAAATTATTTATATCATAAAAATCATCCGACATATCATGAAACATATCGATTTTTCGCCGGATGATATTGCCATCAAAATGGGTTCAACTGCTGTGCTTGTAAAAAACAACGGCAAAAAAAAGCTGGCCATAGATGTGAAATTAGCGGGCAGCAACGCATTCGTCATAAGCGACCGATACAGAACCATCGAAATTAAACCAAGCGGTTATGCGAGAATACCCTTCAGATTTAATGCAAAAAGAATAGGATGGCCCATAGCTCTCTCTGCTAAACATAAAACTGCTGTGCAGATCTGGCAGGATGATCCCAAGAAAAAAATAAAATATCTATTGAAGAGTGCAATTCTAGAGGCCAGATCACCATTGTTTGTGCCTGCACTTCATTGCATGGCCACACAGCCGAAGCGACCGTTCAAGAGAGGCAATAGTCCCCCAGTAATTACAATGAATGCGGTAAAGCCTGGAACAGGGATCCCAAGAAATACTGAAACAACAGAATTGAGCTGGGAAATAAGCGGCGCAGACGCGATAGACGATTGGATTTCCAGGCCCGATCTCGAAGTCCTGGAACCTGGAACAGTTACGGGAGCAAGTGGTTGGGAGTGTTCCTGCCATGTGACGCTTCCGGCAGACTCCTATGCATATACTCCCGGCTCGACTATCACGCAAACGTTATGGGCACGGAACGCGGATGGTGAAGAATACGAGCATGAAACCATCTACTCAAAGGCCAATACAGGCTATCATAATGCCAAATGCCCCGCAGGAGCGACAATATACTCCGATGAGCTGGAAAAAATCAGAGACCTGCTTGAAGATATCGACGAAAACCTAAGAGCCAATGCCCTTGAAAATCTGCCGAGCTTTATAGAAGAATGGAATAGCAGTCTTGATGCATTGGTGGATATCCCTCCTGAGGTTCGGGAACGATACAGGCTTCCGATGTTTGATGATATCGATTATCTGAGCGGTCGTGTAGGAACCGGCAGCCTGGCAGACGATCTCCTTGCAGCCATGCAGGATGTTTTGATCTATGCAAAAGCATATACTCTTCCAAGGGGCTTCAGGCCCGGGACTATTTCTGAAGGTGAGCATTCCATCTGCGAAGAATACGTTTGCTCTGAGGATGGCAGCATGTGCACTGTAATGGGGAAAACGGCCCATTATGCTGCCCATCCTGACTGCAATTGGATTAGCATATGCATAGAAAAAGGTGCTGATAGCCTTACACTATTGCATGAGCTCTACCATTACTGCACTGGCAACGGTGACGAGATGAAAGCAGTCGCAATATCATGCTGCTGCTTTGATTTTATCGCACCGGATTACTGGTAATGGTAAATATGCGATAAGATTGGGAAGGATAGCACAAAGCAGAATTGAGGCGGGGCATGGGATCGGGGCATGGCATTTTTTGGACTCGATCCCTGCAGAACAGGCAGGGGAGCCTGCGAGAGAATCGCTTTCGGCAGAATTAAGATTCTCACTTTCCAGGGATATTATGCCGGAAAGTTTCCCATGGGAAACTGAATTTTGATGTCGATAGATGCTGTTTTCCATCCGTCACGTGTGAGCCTCCGCCTGGGGCGCATGGGCGTTTGATATGAAAATGGGGCTCACGCATATCGATGCAACCTCTCCTCTATGCGATTCATATCTTTGATAACGCCTTCATGCCTTGACCCATTTTCATGCCTCGTGGGTGCCTAAACAGGCATGACGGTTTCAATGGAGCCACTTCTTTTCAGAAATGGATAGTTCAAGAATATGTCTCCATGGAATCAATTGCTTGATATGCTGTTTCAATGGAGCCACTTCTTTTCAGAAATGGATAGTGGAAGCGCAAGGCGTTTTGTGCGAAGAAACAAAGGCGTTTCAATGGAGCCACTTCTTTTCAGAAATGGATAGGCAATAAACAAGAAGCTTAAAGATTTGTTTCAAGAAGTTTCAATGGAGCCACTTCTTTTCAGAAATGGATATTATGCCGGCCTGGATTTGGTTCCGACATTATAATAAACGTTTCAATGGAGCCACTTCTTTTCAGAAATGGATATGTTACGGAGACCTATGCTCGCCATGGATTCGATGAGTTTCAATGGAGCCACTTCTTTTCAGAAATGGATATCATATTGACCAGGCATACAGGCCGGCGGATGCGCCAAGGTTTCAATGGAGCCACTTCTTTTCAGAAATGGATATAGCGGCCATTTTTCGGCCTTTAATGCTATCGAAAAAAAGTCGATTTTCACGCACCGCTCCAACTTCATACTATTCATTTAGAAAGTCGATGCTTGGATAATGGTATTTTCGATAAGCAAAGCCGTTTCACGCATCACCGGGGTTTTCGTCACCACCTCGATGCGTGAATTCTTAAGAGAAGGTTTTTGAGGAAAACAGGTTTGCTTATCCCGTCCGTCTGGCTCGAACGGCCCTGAACTGGCAGGGGGCATGATGACCAAACACAATTAATTCTTTGCATAAGGCTAGGTGTTTATATCGATTGCGCCTTCTTCCTCAAGAGCGATGAAATGGAAGAAGTCCATCCATCACAATTGATAGCTCAAATCGCAGCCAAGGCAATGATACCCACTCCGTCAGTCCATTAGACAATTATGGCCTTTTGCGGGGAATCCTGATCATGAGAATGAATGCCGATGAACTCTATCCTGAAATCCCCTGGAACCATCCGCCGCGAGTAAAATGTAGCACTGGAATGCCGCGCTGCATCAGATCGATGACGGCAGGCGTTGAGATATCCACCCCGCCATATAAATTGACCTGCGAGATCTCTCGCAGCCTCGCCTCCTTCACCTTGCCCTTGTCTCTCGACCAGATCTCCAGGGTATCGCCTTCTTTCGAACGGTGTGACCGTGGCCAATGACATAAACCGGCATGGCATCATCTCGAGAGGGGAGCAGCTTTCTGATCCGTGATTTTGCAGCTCTGCAAAGTATGCACGAATGTCCTTATTAGTCATTTTATAATAGTTATACGATAACGTCCGAGTCTCTTGAATACAGTTGTCTTAGCAAAGGTTCTTATCTTTGAAATTTTATCTCCCTCTCGGAGGGCTAGAAGCTGCTGATCCGAGGATTGGTGAACGAATGTGATTCGATTATTATCCAATGATCTTTGCCACCGCACGACAACAGACAAATGCACTCTTCTTCAGATGATTCCAGCAATTATTATAAATATACTTACGATGATGACGCCAAGACCGTTGGCTATTGAACCGCATAAAGTTTTCCGGAAACTGGAGTTTCAGATTATCGGAGGCTATGGCCCCCATGCCTGATGCGCCAACTGTGGCCCGGTTCATGGTAGCAGGTTCCTTCTCGCCCAGGCTGATCTACGCCCTGCCATTGGCTGAGAGGGTTCACCTGGCCCTGGTCCAGCTCTCCGATGGATCGAGTGTTTTCACAGGCTGTGATAGCTCACATAAGCCTCTGCAGGGACACAGGCATGCACACATTTTTTGCGAATCCAATGACTGCCTTGGCCGGGGATCTCAGGGCGAGATAACTCATATCACCATATACGCCTCGATGGGCTTCGAGACTCTGGAAGAGAAAGCGCTGCAGAGCATGAAGGAGATCTATCGTGGAAGCGAGCCGAATGTCCAGCTGAGTTTGCAGGGCATTGGCCATGCAGAGGATTTCGGTGGGACGGATTCGAGCAAGGGCCAATGTCCGCTGTTGGCCAGGGCGAGGTGCTGGGTCTCACGCATGCCCTTTGTTCCCACGCGGCATCCGAAAGTAACGAGGGCTGGAGTGATCAAGCGGGATTCTACAGGGCTCCAAATCGGGAGTCCGGAGCACGAGCTACGAAGGCTGCTGAAGTTGGATGGATTTCCGGAGCTAAAGGCTGTTGAACGGGTTAGAGAAACACGGCTGGGCGCGATAGAGGTGCCTTGGGCGGATTTTGTCTGCAGGAGGAGCAACGGCCAAGGGAGACGAGCGGCTTACGATAGTGGATATGGATTTAGGATCGAGTTTGCCGAGGAGATCCGAGGCCCGGTGGCAGTGGGGTACAGTGCGCACTTTGGGCTGGGGGGATTTTGCGCTGATTTATAAAAACAATTTTGAAGATCTGTCCATGTTTAAACAATCAAAATAATGCGTTATTGGAGGGAATTAGCTGGCTAATCAAATAGGGTCCGACGCCCAATGAGAGGCTTGACAGGCAGTCGCCTGGAGATAGATAGTCCGAGTAGCATATTGGAGGGAGAAATAATGAAATCAATAGGAGCAAAAGTATGATTGAACTTGAAGCAAAATTCCGTATCGTGACGCCTCTTTTTATGTCCGGATCGGATAAACTTGAGGCCGAGCTTCGTGTTCCAAGCATTAAGGGCGTATTGAGATTCTGGTGGCGTGCCTTGGCCCTGGGACGGTTAGACACTGTAAAGAAGGTAAGAGATGATGAATCTCGCATTTTCGGCAGTGCAGGAAATGATATTGGCCAATCTAGGATACACTTGAGGTTAAAACTCCCTGAGAATACTGGACAATACAATGACCCAATTCTGAAGTATGCGGATGGTGAACCAGTCGGTCCAGGTGCTCGCTATCTGGGTTATGGCGTAGTAGAAGCCTTCCCGAACCGGAAAAAGAATACAAAAGAAGGCCAAGTACTTCGTTCTTGTATGAAATACCCCTTTGGTGGAATTTTGAACATTCTCATCAAGAACGGCACAAGAGAAGATGACATTAAAAGTGTCACCTCCGCCCTGATCGCTATGGGTCTATTCGGTGGTTTGGGTTCGAGATCACGCAAAGGCTATGGATCCTTCAACCTTGAGGAACTTAAATTAGGAAATGAAGTCATCTTTAAAGCAGCGAATGACATTGAAGAGCTGAAAAAGCAAATTGAGTATCTGTTTTCGAGCTATGGCAATAAGGCATATCCGAGTCTTCCACCCTATACAGCTCACAGCAACTGTACTCGAATAGATATTGCTGAAAAAGGGCCAGATCCGCTAAGATTGCTCAATTCTGTTGGTGAAGCAATGCAAATGTACCGAAGCTGGGGAAGATTCGGTAAAGTTAATGGCATAGCATCGGAGATGAATTTCAAAGATGATCATGATCTAGCTGCTCAAGCCATCAGAACAAAAGTAGGGAGTCATCCTCGCCGCGCCGTCTTTGGTCTTCCTCATAACTATTATTTCTCCAGTTATAAGGAAAAAGTTGATGTCAAGCCAGCGAGACTGGAAAGACGGGCTAGCCCACTATTCATTCATATTCATGAATTGAGTAATAAGCAATATGCAGCAATAATGACGATCTTGCCCGCAGATTTCTTGCCCTCTGGAGAAAGAATAAAGGTAAACAATTTTGCTGTACCACAGCATATTGATTTCAAGGTCCTCCATGACTTTTTGGATGGCAAGAACGGTTATGGCAAACTTCGATTTCCAAATGCGGTTCCAGTGGTTAACTCAAAGACATCAGCAAAATGTGGGGCGATCCAGTGAACGATATAATACATTTTACTCTTGGTCCTGTGCAGGGATTTGTGGCCCAGGCCAGGCGTACTCGTGACCTTTGGAGCGGATCATTTCTGCTATCGTATTTGGCAGGATGCGCAATAAATGAAGTGATTGCCAACGATGGAAAGATCATGATTCCTGATGTCAAAGATGATGCACTATTAGCCTGGATCGGAGGTTCAAGAAAAGGAGAGACCCCTATGATTGGCTCTCTGCCAAATCGATTTGAGGCATCTGCTGACGATCCAAAGACGGTTGCTCGATCCGCTGCGAAAGTGATACAGGACAAATGGGATGATATAGCCCGAGCTGTTTGGACCAAGTTTGTTGAAGATGCGGCAGAGAACGGAAATGAGACAAAAAAAATCTGGGATCGTCAAGTCAAGTGTTTCTGGGAGATTTCCTGGGTAATCGGTTCCGATATTTCGGCCATGAACTCACGTAAGAACTGGCGGATAAATAGGCCCCCTGATGAAGCTGGCGATCACTGCACCACGATGGGCGATTGGCAGGAACTATCCGGGTTTATCCGGTCCAATCGAAAGGATAGAATCAAGCAAGAAAATTTCTGGAAGGACCTCCGGTCTAATTCAGAACTGGGCAGGCTTGATATCCGAGAAGGTGAACGGCTCTGCGCTTTGGCCCTCATAAAGCGGCTCTTTCCCCGAGTTTCGAAGGATGCAATAGGTTGGGCAGTGGAAACAAACAATTGGCCATCTACTCCATATGTCGCAGCAATTCCCTGGTTGAAAAAGGTAATCGATACGACCCCAAGAGAGGCTAACGATTATGCAAAGGAAGTAGCTCATGCGGCAGAAGATGCCCAGAGGAAAGGAATCTCTAGAAAGATTGGCTGTTTCAGCAATCTGCACAACTCTTTCCTAGATTTGGACGGCAACTTCTATTTTAAAAATGCATTGGAAGACAGCAAACGAACTCCATTAGAAGGAACGCCGGTGTCCATGGAGAAAGGCAGTGAAGAGCCCGAAGATATAAAGAAAAAAAGAGGAAATCTTCTGAGCTTGCTCAAAGGATTGGCCAAGAAGGTTGATAGCTGGCCCGTCTCCTTCTATGCAATGCTCCTGATGGATGGAGATAACATGGGAAAGTTGATCGGAGAGCATAAAGCGGAACCGATCAGCCAGGCTCTTTCCTTATTCACAAAAGGTGTTCGAACCATTGTGGAAGATCATAATGGAGTTACGATCTATGCAGGAGGTGACGATGTTCTCGCAATGTTGCCTATGCCTGATGCGTTCGACTGTGCTCTATCGTTATCTAACAAATATGTACAGTCCTTCAAAGAAGTTATTCCTGAAGCCCAAGCTACAATATCAGCTGGACTGGTATTTTCGCATTACCAAATTCCATTGAGCACCGTCATGGAAGAAGCTCACCATATCTTGGACGATGTGGCAAAAGACGAGAATGGTAGAGATAGCGTAGCAGTCAGTGTATTGAAGACCAGCGGAAAGTATTGCCAGTGGACAGTGACCTGGGATCGTTTGACTGATGATAAAGGAGCTTCTCGCATCGACGACCTTGTTTCTAAGGTTCGATCTGGCCCTAAGAAGCAGTTTTCCACATCGTTCTTTTACGGGATGAGGGACGATCTGGCCATCCTCTCAGGGGACCAACTCTTGAAACCAGGAAGCTATGCAAAGCTGGTAGAAGGTCTTGATCCAGGCAGATTGTTGACGGCGGAATATGTGAAGTCGAGGGAAAGAACAGTTAGCAGAAATGAAGCTGAAGAACGGGTCAACGCTCTTCTGGAGCTGAGCTATAGATCTCGCAATAAGAAGAAAGTTGAAACAAAAGTTCTCAGTCCCGATGCTGCGATGCTTATAAAGTTCCTTTCTCAAACCGCCGATGGAGGGGAGTGAATGACTTTCAGGGCATTCAAACTGACTCCGGTTGATACTTGGTTCTTCCGTGACGGCAGGCCATACAACCAGGGTGAATCCTATCTAACCGATATTAAGAGTCTATTCCCGCCTTTTGCTTTGACTGCCGTAGGAGCCATAAGGGCCTCTATAGCAAGGGGCCTGGGCTGGAATGGCAAAGGTGATTGGCCATCGAATATCAAGACCAAGCTGGGAGATGGCCCGAATCTAAGTCCACTCAGCTTTAGGGGACCTTATTTGATCATAGAAAAGGAAGATAAACCAGAGATTCTTTTCCCTGCACCGTTGCATCTGCTGGGGAAGTATACCGAGTCTGAAAAAAACCAATGGGAACAGCTTGCCCTTTTGCAGCCTGGAAAAGAGGTAGATTGTGATATTGGGGATAAGGTCAGATTGCCCTCTTCTAAGAATGCCACTGGATTGAAGTCACTCTACGGTTGCTACCTCACTTCCAGCGATTTGGCTGTTGTCTTGAAAGGAGGCGACCTGAGCAAGATCCATCCGATTAAAGGGAGCGATTTATGGGATTTTGAATTTCTGGTGGGCATCGAAAGAGACTCTGAAACTCACACAACGGTGGAAGGTGCACTGTATTCCATCTCGCGGGTAAGATTAAATCCGGGGGTAGGTCTCGCCGTTGAGGTTGATGGACTTGATGCTGGAATGGAGCCACAGTCGCCATTGCCCTTTGGTGGCGAAGGAAGACTAGCCTATGTTGATCAAATGGACGACTCGATCAAAGTGCCGGACGCACCAGATCTGGGATCGAATAGCACAATCAAATTCACGGTTACTCATCTTACACCCGCTCACTTCGAAGAACAGTGGCCAGGTCTGGGTGGAGAGTTGCCTGGCCTGGCTGGCTCCAAGATAATATCCGCCTGTCTGGAACGTCCAGTTAGGATAGGTGGATGGGATACAGTCAATGGAAAACCTCTACCACTCAAGCCATTCTTGCCCGGAGGGTCGACATGGTTTTGCGAGACAGATAGTGATCGTGCCAAGGAGATTATGGGGTGCAATGGCAAGTTCATCGGCGAGTATAGCGCGTGTGGCTTTGGGGAAATAGCTATCGGATTATGGAAATGAATTAAGAGCATTATAAGGTGATCAGATGAAGAGCATTATCATTGGAATGTTAGCAGAAACGCCAGTTCATCCTGGCGCAGGGCGGTCAACAGGTTTTGTCGATCTTCCCGTGGCAAGAGAATCGATTACCGAGTATCCCGTGATAGTAGGATCTAGTCTTAAGGGAGCCTTAAAGGATAGAGCAAGGGAGAAATGGCCGGGAAAAAAAGCGGAGAAAGGAGAAGAAAAGGAGCCAAGTCTAGAAGTGGCAAAGGCTTTCGGAATACAGGATGATGCAGGGAACTTAATAGTATCTGATGCACGATTGCTCCTGCTCCCAGTTCGGAGCCTTACGGGACAATACAAATGGGCAACCTGCCCGTATCTACTAGAGCGACTGGTGCGGGATATTCAGCGATCCGGACTTGCCGAAAAGCTCAAGAGTCCCAAGATGGGCAAGATGCCCAAGCTCGGAACGGTTCAGGCCGAGGGAACCGGAAAAGTTTTCTTGGAAGAGCGCGAGTTCGATATAGACGGAAAGGTTGACATCACTATTATCGAATCAATCAGCCAACTGATATCCAATGAGGCTTCTGCCGAAAGGCTGGTTAGACAGCTCATTATTCTAAACGATGATGATTTCAAGTGGTTCGCTAGCTATGGACTGCCCATCAACGCTCGAAATGTCTTGGACGAGGACACCAAGACCAGCTTGAACCTCTGGTACGAAGAGACCTTGCCCCAGGACAGTCTGTTTTATACTCTTTTCTTGGGACGAGGTAACGGAGCGATCGATCTCGTAAAGACTCTGGTTAATGATCGACCTTACTTGCAGGTTGGAGGAAATGAGACAGTGGGACAGGGATGGTTTTCTCTGAATCTGGTGGGGGAGTAGGGAATGCCTGACCAAACACTAGGCCAGAAGAGGGCGGCACATGCTTTAAAAGCAATAAATAAATTGATGGCGCAGAAAAATTACGGGAACTTCGGGAGCTATGTTCAGCGTCTTCCGGCGACAATTGTGATGAACGGTCTGGGACAGGCCATGGCAGGAGAGCTGGCAGCAGGCAGAGGGGCCAAAAACGATGACGAACGCGCTCACAAAACTCTTTTCGAATTTGTAGAGAGCTGGCTTCAGGAAAGCAAAGCATATCCCAAAGACAAAGGATTGATGGAAGCTATCGTCGAAAGCAGCCAGGAGGATTATGTAAGAGCCCAGGCAGAGGCTCTAGCCTATCTCGATTGGTTGAAGAAGTTCAGCCAAGCGTATCTAAATGGTGATAAGGATGGCTCGTCCATTATATCTAACGGCAACTAAGCTCGCAGACAGACCTGTAGAGAGCAATGCGGGTCTGTGGTATGATAAATTCTGTGACCAATGGTTGGATGAGTGGGAAGGCCTGGGAGATGCCAGCAAGAGGAATTGGATTCAGCAAGTCACCCGAGGGCCCGTTGGAGATTCCCGGCTGATAGGCGAGATAGTGAGACGACGTTTGAATCTGATCACCCAGTGCCGCGGGACACCTTTCCATTTCAAAACAGAAGGTCCTTTTGTCACTGGCCTGGGGAGAAATCATCCCGTGGAGAATGGATTTGCCTGGCATCAGACGCTTGGTACGCCTTATCTGCCGGGATCTTCGGTTAAAGGCATAGTACGATCATGGGCAACGATCTGGGAAGAAGAATCTAAAGAGATCATCAACCGGGTATTCGGTCCCAGAAACTCAAATTCTCCATCAGTTGGCTCGGTCATCTTTCTTGATGCTATCCCTGAGGGTCAGGTGCGTCTAAAGGCAGATGTCATGACTCCTCACTACGGGCCTTACTACCAAGGGAACGAGCCTCCAGCAGACTGGCATAACCCTGTTCCTGTTCCATTCCTTGTGGTGGACTCGAAACAAGATTTTCTATTTGGCCTATTACCCAGGAGACCTCAAGAGGTACAGGACAAAGAAGATTGCCAGAAGGCAATAAAATGGCTCAAAGATGCCCTAAAATACATTGGCGGAGGGGCTAAGACCGCCGCAGGATACGGCAGATTTGAACAGATTATTCCCCGATCTCCAGGCATGGATTGGCTGGATAAGGAGATAGAACGGCTGGCCAAAGAGAATAATAAGTCACCACAGAAAGTTCTTGCCGAGATGCCAATGAAGGTTGCAGAGAACTGGAATAAGATAGAAAATCAAGAGATTAAGAAGGACGTTTTAATTGAGATCATATCCAGATATGGTGAACTCTGGGATCATCCGCCTGGCGGACTAAAGAAGGCAAAGAGAATTTATGAAGTGTGATTGGAACTAAAGCATTTGGTAAATCTATGCTTATATATTTTAATATTTTTGGATATGAGGAGGCTTTTAAATGGATACAGTTCAGATCTTGCTTGTGGGTGGGAGGCAAGCACCCAATGTCATTGGTGTATTGATGCTGCGTCCTGCGCAGATAGAATTACTTGTATCAAAAGATGAAAGAAATAAAATAAATATATTATTGGAGAGCTTGATGGAAATTGAGTCGCTTAAATTGCCGGAAGAAGAAGACATTCAAGAGGTTGATGCATATGATTTTCAATCCAATGTCGCCGCGCTCAAGCAGATTTGTGGGAGGCATAAGGATAAGGAGATTCAATTCAATTTAACGGGCAGCACAAAAATAATGGCGATTGCAGCATATGAAGTGGCACGGGAAGAAGATATATCGTCTTTTTATGTAAACACTTCAGGAAACCGGATTTTATGGCTCACTGGAAGTCAAGATAAATCTATTCAACTAACTTCTCTGAACGTCTCTGATTACCTCAATATTTTTGGTCGAAAAGCTCTTTATAAGTTCAATTTTAAAAATATTAGCTTCAATAGAGAACAAGCACTGCAAGCCGCAACAATTCTTGGCAAGAATGCAGTTGAATCCAGGAATATGCTGCAAAAAATCCGGATTCAGCAAGTCAAAGGAAATTCTGGACTCCAGATTCCTCTTAGCGATTTTAATGAAAATGAAAGAGATATTCTCAAAGCCCTAAGAGATATAAAGGCACTAGATATAATTGATGACTCCGTTATTTTAAGATCAAGTAATGATTTCGAATTTTTTAAAGGCGATTGGCTTGAAATATTCGTTTTTAATGAAGCATCAAGCTTAAAAAATAAAAATGGAACATCTGTATTCAATAGCTGCGCCTTCAGTCTTAGAATTCCAATGAGTGCAGCTGAGAAGGAAATTGATGTTGCATGCATGTTTGAGGCTCAATTGATTCATTGTTCCTGCAAGACAGATCGAGATCCATTTAAGACACTCTATTTGGACGAATTACGTTCAGTAAGTAGCATGATTGGTGGGCGCTTTTGTTCTAGGATATTTGTAACAAACGCTGTTTTCCCTGATCAGAATAAACAAAGACAATTCCTTGAACAGGCAAAGCAACGGGAGATTGTTGTTGTTACTGGAAATGAGCTTGGCAAAATTGGAGAGATACTTTTCAGACAAGCTGCAAATCCAGATTACAGGAGAGTATAGATGGATAATATTCCTCAGCAACTTTAAATAATTTCCACAAAATCGGGACCAATATGTCATTAGATTACGTAGTTTACTCCATCGGCGTCTCCTTGCCCATTACCCCCGTCGAGCCCTTGCCTCCTCTACCAGAGATTCCCCGAGGCTCACTGGTAATTGTAGAGGGCCGGGCCCCTATCTGGAGATACGGGATGGCCATGCATCTGCTGCATGGCTCGCCAGCTGCAGCTATCGCCTTCTACGATCCGAAACTTGGAGCGGTTGTGGTGGCGACACATAGCCAAAAGTGGAATGTAGGAGACATAATGGATATGAAGTTGGAGAAAGAATGACCTGGATAGAGATCGTTTCATTAATGGCAAGTTTTGCTTCATTGGCGGCCTTTTTCCTTTTTCTATGGTTCAGCTTTGCCTTATGGTGGCAAAAGAGAGATCTAAAGAGTAAGGTTGTTTCGCTGGAAGGAAAGGAGGTTGGGCTATCTGACCGTCCGATCGCCATGGTAATTGGAGCTGGGAAGGATCTGATTGCCACTGTAGATGTTTTTCTAAAAAATCAAGGTTGGGAAGACATTCCTGTCATTGCCTGGAAGAGCGGCAGCAAATGGTTGGAGCCTGAAGATTATCCTGACGCTATGGTGAATATTAACGAATTGAAAGATCAGGCGATGAAGGCAGGGGCAACAGAAGTTCTGCTGTTTTATGGAGGGCCGATTGATTTAGCAATATACGTTGGTACAAGGCTTCAGAACTGGGTGCCCGTTAGAGTGTATCAACTTCAGGGGAAAACTGGTGAGGATGTATATCGGTGTATAATCACCCTGCAAAAGGACTCCGCTGGAATGGAGAAGTTGGCAGAACAGCTGGCCCAAAAATTATGATTCTGGGTATGATGGAGGATTTGGTTAGAAGGCACAGAAACAGTTTCCCATGAGAAACACCGGTTAATTCATGGAGACAATTTTCAGATCGAGGACCCAGGAGGATGATTAGAGGTTTCATGTGCTGGATGTAATTGCGAAAAACAACAGCTGATGGACTGCCAAAAGTATCTTAGCTATTAGGAATCTTTTTGAGAGCAGAGGCTCAAAATATGCAAGAAGATAGTCAGAATACGGCCCCCGTTCCGGATCTTATTCCAGCCAGCATGCTCGCTGCCTTCGCCTACTGCCCGCGCCTCTGCTATCTGCAATGGGTGCAGGGAGAGTTTGAGGACAGCGCCGAGACTGTGGATGGAAGATTCCAGCACCGCTGGGTGGATGCTGAGCAGGATCCTATTCCCGAGGACTTCCGGCCCTTCCACGCTCGTTCCGTTTCCCTAACCGCTCCGCACGCGGGTATATGCTGCAGAATAGATCTGCTGGAGGGGAAAGGCCAGATCGTTACGCCGGTGGAATATAAACGCGGAGAGGTGCCAAAGACTCAGCCCAGCCCCTATGATCCATACCTCATCCAGCTATGTGCCCAAGCCCTGGCCTTGCGGGAAAACGGCTTTCAGTGCGAACAAGGAATGGTTTACTTCATTCGCTCTGATGAGCGCGTGGCAGTTAAATTTGATCCAGAGCTAGTGGACCGGACCCAAAATCTCCTCGTTGACCTTCGCAGGATAGCACTGAAAGGCGAGGTCCCACCGCCCTTGCAGAGTAGCGCTCGTTGCGACCGATGCTCTTTAACGGGCATTTGTCTTCCAGATGAGATTAACCTCCTGCGGGAGCTGCAGGCGGAAAGCCAGAAGGGCGAAGAGATCCGAATGCTTCTTCCCGCCAGGGATGATCAGATTCCACTCTACGTAGTCGGCCAGGGGAAGACGGTTCGAAAGCGCGGCGAGCGTCTTGAAGTTTGGTCCCATGATGAAGGCAAGATTAGCGAGGCGAGGCTTCGGGAAATCTCTCAGATCTGCCTTTATGGCGGGGTAGAAATCACTACACCGGCTACAGTGGAACTGATGCAGCGAGGCGTTCCAGTCCTGCATTTCACTCATGGTGGATGGTTTCAGGGAATTTGCCAGGGGATGAGCCACAAGAATGTGGAGCTTCGCATAAAGCAGTTCCAGTGGGCTGGCGATGGCGAGAGATCGCTGTCCATAGCCCGGAAAATCGTATCCGGCAAGATTGAGAACTGTAGGATTCTCTTGCGCAGAAATGATCCGGAGGTGCCTGCCCGGGTGCTGGAATCCCTGGAGCGGCTCGCTGACCAGGCGGAAGGTGCATCGAGTATGCAGAGCCTTCTCGGATTCGAGGGTGCAGCGGCTGAGGTCTACTTCGGGCGCTTCGGAAGCATGCTCAAGAGTTCAGAGGACTTCTCATTCCAAAACAGAAATAAAAGACCTCCCAAAGATCCAGTCAACACGGTCCTCTCCTACCTATATGGGATACTGGTCAAAGACCTCTTCTCAACCGTTCTAGCTATAGGCTTAGATCCCTATCTCGGCTTCTACCATCAGCCCAGGTACGGTCGACCGGCATTAGCTCTAGATATGATGGAAGAGTTTCGGCCATTAATAGCTGATTCTACAGCATTGACTATATTTAATAAAGAAGAGCTTAATGGAAATGATTTTATCAAAACAGGCATCGGGATATCGTTAACTTCTGAAGCCCGAAGAAAAGTGGTAGCAGGTTACGAGCACCGTATGCAGACAGAGGTCATCCATCCCATCTTTGGGTATAAGATAAGCAACCGTAGGATACTGGAAGTGCAGTCCAGGCTCTTGGCCAGGGTTCTCACGGGTGAAATAAAAGAGTATCCGGCTTTCATAGTGAGATGAGAGTGCATGAGCGGATTGAATTGCTATATTGTGAGCTATGATATTATGGACCGAAAAAGGCTGTGCAGAGTTCATGCTGCTATGAAAGGATTCGGCCAGCCGGTCCACTATTCCGTTTTTCGCTGCGACCTCACTCTGAAAGGCCGGGTGGAGTTGGTTGCAGTTCTTACCGAGCTGATCGACGCCGATGAAGATCGCATAATGATCATTGATATGGGTCCAACCGAAGGAGGAGTTGAAGGTAGAATCGAATTTTTGGGCGTTCACCGCGAAGATAAAGAAGAGAAGTTTATTATAGTATGAAGTCGAACGGGCAAGCCAGTGGGTCCGGGAGGTAGATGGGTAATCAGCGGCCCAGTATTACGAAAACTCCTGAGACGACATACGCACTTCAAAGAAAATTACGTATAGTTGACGGTATGCTCGCAAAGCATTAGTATATCGAATTGCGGTTTTCTAAATGCCAAGCACTCAAATAATGATTGTATAGTTAACGGAACGCTCGTAAATCGGGTTTTTTCCGATAGCAGTAATGGCCTTAAAATGGCCGCTCTATCCATTTCTGAAAAGAAGTGGCTCCATTGAAACACAGGAAGGCGTAGCGGTATCGTTGTTCGCGGTTGCTATCTATCCATTTCTGAAAAGAAGTGGCTCCATTGAAACGTAAGTTAAAAGTTCTCTACATAGAAAGCCGTATTTCCCTATCCATTTCTGAAAAGAAGTGGCTCCATTGAAACACATCTTGAGGTCCGCTTTTACACCTGCCGGGTAGCCTATCCATTTCTGAAAAGAAGTGGCTCCATTGAAACTGTCAATCGCGAGGTTCATATTCCTTTCAGAATCCCCTCTATCCATTTCTGAAAAGAAGTGGCTCCATTGAAACGCCAGCGCTTTCATATGGCCACCGTTCTTCTCATACTGCTATCCATTTCTGAAAAGAAGTGGCTCCATTGAAACGGTACGGGGCGACAAATTCCATAACCTATACAACTACCTATCCATTTCTGAAAAGAAGTGGCTCCATTGAAACGCCAACAAACTCGCGCTACTAAACGCATTCTTTCTCCGCTATCCATTTCTGAAAAGAAGTGGCTCCATTGAAACTTGATCCTGGACATTTACTTACGCCTCCGGGAGATTTTCTATCCATTTCTGAAAAGAAGTGGCTCCATTGAAACGCCACGGCGATTATGGCAATTCCGTTACACATAGTTCCTCTATCCATTTCTGAAAAGAAGTGGCTCCATTGAAACACAAAGTGGGGATCATGCGTCTCAATATTGGTTACGGCTTCTATCCATTTCTGAAAAGAAGTGGCTCCATTGAAACCATAAAAATTTCCAATTTCTTAATATCTATGCTTTTTCTATCCATTTCTGAAAAGAAGTGGCTCCATTGAAACGCCACGGCGATTATGGCAATTCCGTTACACATAGTTCCTCTATCCATTTCTGAAAAGAAGTGGCTCCATTGAAACACAAAGTGGGGATCATGCGTCTCAATATTGGTTACGGCTTCTATCCATTTCTGAAAAGAAGTGGCTCCATTGAAACCATAAAAATTTCCAATTTCTTAATATCTATGCTTTTTCTATCCATTTCTGAAAAGAAGTGGCTCCATTGAAACTTGCATCACCTCTTGTGATGTGCCGGAAGCAGCGATACTATCCATTTCTGAAAAGAAGTGGCTCCATTGAAACTTGCACTCCACTTACCGACAGTGCCCAGGCCGTCATCTATCCATTTCTGAAAAGAAGTGGCTCCATTGAAACTTGAAGAGCCCATAGTGCTAACCGAAGGGGATCACGACTTGCTATCCATTTCTGAAAAGAAGTGGCTCCATTGAAACTCAACTACCGGATCAGCAGCCCAGGGTAGGGCAAAACAGATGCTATCCATTTCTGAAAAGAAGTGGCTCCATTGAAACACGAATTCATTGAGATACCGCCAACTCGCGTGATTTGACTATCCATTTCTGAAAAGAAGTGGCTCCATTGAAACTATGTTTGCCAGGTAACAGTTTTCCCTTGAACTCCACTATCCATTTCTGAAAAGAAGTGGCTCCATTGAAACGCCAAAGCTTCCGGGTAAGTCTTCGATCAGTTCTTCTATCCATTTCTGAAAAGAAGTGGCTCCATTGAAACACCCGCATAGAAGTGCTTATAGGTAATTCTATCCACATCTATCCATTTCTGAAAAGAAGTGGCTCCATTGAAACATCTCTCCAGGCTTGGAGCTGTGTGGCTTGTCTGTAATCTATCCATTTCTGAAAAGAAGTGGCTCCATTGAAACAAGAATTTTACACCAAGGACAAGACGAATGCCACACTATCCATTTCTGAAAAGAAGTGGCTCCATTGAAACGTTGTACATGCCATTGAACTCTGTTCGCACCATTTTTCTATCCATTTCTGAAAAGAAGTGGCTCCATTGAAACCACCAGCGCATTGCTCTTCCAGGCACCCTTGAGCCGGTCTATCCATTTCTGAAAAGAAGTGGCTCCATTGAAACATATCTTTTTTCAAATATCATCTTGCCGATTTGCAGAGCTATCCATTTCTGAAAAGAAGTGGCTCCATTGAAACCCGAGAATAAAACAGACGTTTGCGCCCTGCTTGTATTCTATCCATTTCTGAAAAGAAGTGGCTCCATTGAAACACCAAATTCGGTAACAAACTTTTCCACCGCATCCGTTTCTATCCATTTCTGAAAAGAAGTGGCTCCATTGAAACTCGTAGGCTTTGGCATTTTCGAGAATGCGTTCTACCTATCCATTTCTGAAAAGAAGTGGCTCCATTGAAACGTTCTGTGGCTCTTTTCATCACCTTTATCCATTGTTCCCTATCCATTTCTGAAAAGAAGTGGCTCCATTGAAACTCCTGTAGGTCGAAACAACTCCATGAGGGCGTCGAGTTCTATCCATTTCTGAAAAGAAGTGGCTCCATTGAAACGGGCATGTAGCGGCTGCCGAGGATAGGGATCTTATGAGTCTCTATCCATTTCTGAAAAGAAGTGGCTCCATTGAAACCCGCCCGGCATGGTAGCTGTTATCCTCGGCGTGGCCGTCTATCCATTTCTGAAAAGAAGTGGCTCCATTGAAACTCGGCAAGCTCTTCATCGGTCCATACTCCTGGCGTTGCCTATCCATTTCTGAAAAGAAGTGGCTCCATTGAAACGCCTGGCTTGTTTCTTGTGCTCTCTTTGCCCATGCTGGCTATCCATTTCTGAAAAGAAGTGGCTCCATTGAAACAGCTCGTCACTCAAGAGCTTCGTGCTTATTGGCAGAGCTATCCATTTCTGAAAAGAAGTGGCTCCATTGAAACACCATAATGAAGAAAATGCTTCCTTTGCGCATTTCCTCGTCTATCCATTTCTGAAAAGAAGTGGCTCCATTGAAACACCACCAAGAATGATATCGGTTTAGACTTGTAGCCCTCTATCCATTTCTGAAAAGAAGTGGCTCCATTGAAACACCATATAATCATCGTCGATTATACTCATTTCATCCACTATCCATTTCTGAAAAGAAGTGGCTCCATTGAAACCCCTTTGTGCCTGGCTTCCTCAAAATGGGATTAATACTATCCATTTCTGAAAAGAAGTGGCTCCATTGAAACCTTGTCACACGTACTCGGTTTTGCACCCCGTTGGCCCCTATCCATTTCTGAAAAGAAGTGGCTCCATTGAAACCCGTTGATTGTCTCGACAAACTCTTTGTCGAGTTTTTTCTATCCATTTCTGAAAAGAAGTGGCTCCATTGAAACGATATATCTGCAAAATCCCCTGTACCACCAATTTGTTTTTCTATCCATTTCTGAAAAGAAGTGGCTCCATTGAAACTGCATCCTCAAGCGTTATGCTCGTCAGCTTTTCAGTCTATCCATTTCTGAAAAGAAGTGGCTCCATTGAAACGGTTTTTCCGCCTCCCTTTTCGCCTGTGATCCCTGGCTGAACTATCCATTTCTGAAAAGAAGTGGCTCCATTGAAACTCCAAGGCGGGGGATACTTCAGAGGTGCCTTCCCAGCTATCCATTTCTGAAAAGAAGTGGCTCCATTGAAACCTCAACATCTCCGATCATGAAGGACTGGTCTACCAGGCTATCCATTTCTGAAAAGAAGTGGCTCCATTGAAACGTATTCCATCGCGGCGATGATAGCGGCTTCTTTGACGCTATCCATTTCTGAAAAGAAGTGGCTCCATTGAAACTGCTTTTACTCCTGCTGGGTAACGTGCTGTTATTTCTATCCATTTCTGAAAAGAAGTGGCTCCATTGAAACCGGTGAGATGGCCATGAAGATCAATTTCGCTTTTTGCTCTATCCATTTCTGAAAAGAAGTGGCTCCATTGAAACACATCTGTGGAAAACTCATCGCCAGAGAAGATTCGAACTATCCATTTCTGAAAAGAAGTGGCTCCATTGAAACTTCCCTAGCGGGAACAAGTCCGCGATATTCCCCGACCTATCCATTTCTGAAAAGAAGTGGCTCCATTGAAACCGGCATTTAAGGCTGAGGAACTCTCTGTAATCTCTTCTATCCATTTCTGAAAAGAAGTGGCTCCATTGAAACCTGATCCAGCGATAGCAACGGCGAACGTTACACCTTCTATCCATTTCTGAAAAGAAGTGGCTCCATTGAAACGACCAACCTGCAAAGTCCTAGTAGATGCATTCCAGACTATCCATTTCTGAAAAGAAGTGGCTCCATTGAAACATCCATTTGCTTTAGGCATTCGGATCTGGAATGCCAGACCTATCCATTTCTGAAAAGAAGTGGCTCCATTGAAACACTTCCTTTCTGCATGCCTTGCACTTATCCAACTTTTCTATCCATTTCTGAAAAGAAGTGGCTCCATTGAAACAGTTCTGTTGCTTGCTTGATCATATTCTGTGTTCCTCGACCTATCCATTTCTGAAAAGAAGTGGCTCCATTGAAACTCACCAAGTAAAGTCTCGCCTTCTCTTTGCTTGCAATCTATCCATTTCTGAAAAGAAGTGGCTCCATTGAAACTGATGAATTTTTAGACAGGTATGCTACGTTTAAATGGCTATCCATTTCTGAAAAGAAGTGGCTCCATTGAAACCAAAATCTTACGAGCGTTAAATTTAGCGAATCGCTCTATCCATTTCTGAAAAGAAGTGGCTCCATTGAAACCGTGGATTATCAGGCCCTGGCGGATCGGAGGCAATTCCTATCCATTTCTGAAAAGAAGTGGCTCCATTGAAACCTTCAACATTGCCGCAGACGTCAGGTTTATCAACTCTGCTATCCATTTCTGAAAAGAAGTGGCTCCATTGAAACCTTCGACGCTGGTAACGTCGCTGCAACTCGATTCTTCTATCCATTTCTGAAAAGAAGTGGCTCCATTGAAACCATCAGGACAACCCGCAGATGCATTACATCCTCGTCTTCTATCCATTTCTGAAAAGAAGTGGCTCCATTGAAACGCCCATGTGCCCCAGGCGGAGGCTCACACGTGACGGATGGAAAACAGGATCTATCGACATTAAAATTCAGTTTTCCATGGGAAACTTGGCCAGGGGCGATGTGATTGACGCATATTCTTTGGAGCTATCCATTTCTGAAAAGAAGTGGCTCCATTCAAACTTAATCTGTACATTCTTTCCGCCAAACTTAGCATCTGCCTATCCATTTCTGAAAAGAAGTGGCTCCATTGAAACACATGGGTTCGGACTCGTCCACGCATGCTGATGCGTTGTCTATCCATTTCTGAAAAGAAGTGGCTCCATTGAAACGTGCTGGTGCTGGTTCATCTATCGATCCTGTAGGAGCTCTATCCATTTCTGAAAAGAAGTGGCTCCATTGAAACCCACGGCTCCTTGATCCTCTCTAAGTTCGGACTATGGCTATCCATTTCTGAAAAGAAGTGGCTCCATTGAAACGGTAGGATGGCTATGAGGGCTTCTTCCGGGCGGCCCGCCTATCCATTTCTGAAAAGAAGTGGCTCCATTGAAACGCGGCTTGACCGGTAACGCCCATGTTCTCAAGCTCAGCTATCCATTTCTGAAAAGAAGTGGCTCCATTGAAACTTCATTTCTACAACTTGCCTTTCGGTGTCGTTGTAGTCTATCCATTTCTGAAAAGAAGTGGCTCCATTGAAAACCGGGCTCCTGGTAATGATCCCATTATCCACCCCATGAGGATGAAATCTCAGTCTCTGAAGTTACGGGCACAGGGTGCAGTAGCTCAGATCCAACTCGGTTCATGATATCGCTAAGCATCCTGGCATATTCTTCCGCCTCCTCTTTTGGAACCTCTAATATTATTTCATCGTGAATAGACGCTATGATCTTCGCTTCCTCCGAGCATAGATTTTCGTGAAGCTCGCACATCACGAGTTTAATAAGATCAGCTCCGCTGCCTTGACACGGAGTGTTAAACAGCTGAAACTTGGATGCCTTGATCCCTTGGCCAAATCTTGGCCAGACTCTCCTTCGGCCCAGGGCAGTAAATGTGCAGGTTAGCGGCAGGGAAAAGCAGCCATAAATACAATTATGGAAATAATGCAGCACGGTATAGCTCATCTCCACGATCTGCCTTTCCTGCCAATTCCTAATTCCAGGATATGTTTCGAAAAAGCGTTCGCGGGCTTCATAGGCCTCATCCAGCGACATCATCACTCCGTAATCGGAGAGCGCCCGCCATTGCAGGGTCTCAGCAGACCCGCCATATATCAGCAGGAAGTTTATGGTCTTCGCCGCCTGTCTTTGTGCAGCGGTCACCTCTTCAAGCGGCACGCCGGCGATCCTGGAGGCCGTTAGTCTGTGAAGATCCTGACTTTGCTGCAATGCGTTCAGCATTGTCTCGTCTTGAGAAAGGTAGGCCATTATGCGCAATTCAATGGCAGAAAAATCAGCCTTGACGATTATTTTTCCAGGAGCTGCCTTGAACAGCTTGCGAATGGTCAGCTCTTTATCGCCCCTTTTCGGTATCTGCTGTGCATTCGGATTGCGGGAGCTTAACCTTCCAGTAGCGGATTTGAGCTGCCGATAGTCTGAATGAATCCGGCCATCGGAGCTATGCAGCTTCGAAAGCCAATTGTCCAGGAAGGCAAGCTCATGGGATACCCTCCGGTAGTCCTGCAGTTCTTCGGCGAAGATGCATCCCCGGGCTGCCAATTCCTTTAATACGCCCGCCTTTGTGCAGGATACCTGGAATCCCTGGCTGTGGAGATACCTCTTTACATCGTCCAGGTTCTCCGGATTAAGATAGTCCCGATAGGCATTGTCAAAACACGATTGGGAATGAAAACCGTTGGCTTTTGCTTCCGCCTGCATATCGAGAAATATCCTTACTAATTGCATCTCTTTGTCTGCGATCAGAGCCCTCGCACCATCTGAATCAAAGCAGATGCCAGAAAGCTCCATCTCCACAATCGGCAAGACGGTTTTGAACTCGAGTTCTGCAGCCTTTTGCAGGCGGTTCTTTTCGATGAGGTCCTGAAAGATAGCATGGAGGGGCAGTAATACTCTTACACGCATGGCGAGATTTTCAGTCTGCTTTTCGACCGGATCCCCTAATTGATCACCCGATTCCGCCCGGGTTCTTTCCAGGAGAATCCCCAAATGCCTTTCGGCCAATGCCTCCAGACTATGGTCGGGAACTCGCTTTTTCCATGGACTCTTGGGTGATTTTGAGGGCACCAGATCATAGTAGCCAGCCCAGCAGAGCTGCGATGCGAGATGGATATCGAATATATTCTTTGCCTTTATCCTACGTTTAATAGAGGTGCGTATGAAAGAGATTTCGAATTTGGCGTCATGGAAGATTTTCTTTGCTGCGCTATCCTCTATTAGTGCAGCAAGATCCTGTAAGATGAGGTTATCAATTGCCGGATCTGCAAGGTATATCCGATCGCCGGGAAGCACAATTAGAATCTGCCGGATAGGATGAAGCAAAGGATCAGGTCCGGCGGTCTCCAAATACAGGCCGCAGATTCCTTGATTTCTGATCTCCTTGAGAGCTTGTTTCCATGATTGATGAGAATAGATCATTCTGGTCTGCAGGCCAATGTCAGAGTCAGCCAATTTCAATCCTCATCTGCTTGAGGTCGTTTCAATATAAAATTGTTTCATAAGACGAAATGCCTGTAACCTGAATGAAACCGGTTTGAGATGTGCATATTCCCGCTGCAGAAATAGCGAAGGGCGGAGCGGGGAGTTCCGGGTACTTGGCTTCGATTCAGTCTGTAGCGCAAGACTGCATTAAGGCCCCATTGCATAGATCGAGCGGAGATTGTGAATACTCCTGGAGGGCGATGCCCGGCGCTGATGTGGCGAAGAAAGGGACTTTCGCCACAATGGAGCCACTTCCTTTCAGAAATGGATAGCTTAAGCGATATTTGACCGCCATCGAAGGAGGCAAGCCAGTTTCAATGGAGCCACTTCTTTTCAGAAATGGATAGAGGTAAGGACCATGCCGGTCCTGAATCTGCTGCCTACGTTTCAATGGAGCCACTTCTTTTCAGAAATGGATAGGCAGAAACAATCTCCTTCTCTTTTATAGTTGACATAGGAGTTTCAATGGAGCCACGTCTTTTCAGACATGGACAGAGTATGCCGGATTGACTGACTGTATAGGTGCGTGGCTGCAGTTTCAATGGGGCCACGCCTTTTCAGACATGGATACGTTGCTACCAAATATGACAAGCTATGAGGAGTTCCTGTTTCAATGGGGCCACGCCTTTTCAGACATGGATACTTCGTTCCGGCCTCCTGAAACGTACTCTTGCGGCTGGTTTCAATGGGGCCACGCCTTTTCAGACATGGATACCTGCTCGGCACCTTTGGCACGGATACGCCTGCGCAACTCGGCGGTTTCAATGGGGCCACGCCTTTTCAGACATGGATACCAAAGAAAAATGGAGAATACGTAAAATTTGATGAGATGTTTCAATGGGGCCACGCCTTTTCAGACATGGATACATGGGAGATAATGAAGCCCTTGGTTGCGAAAGCTGAAGTTTCAATGGGGCCACGCCTTTTCAGACATGGATACGGCACCGAAGAAACGCAAGCCGCGCGTGAATTGGGAATCGTTTCAATGGGGCCACGCCTTTTCAGACATGGATACAGCGACTGTTTTTCGAACTTTGCTGCTATCGAAAAAAAGCCGTTTTGCGAGAGATCCGTTAACCTAGTATAAACTTACGGAATGTGCCAACGTCTTCACAGGAGTTTTCGTAGTGCTGAGGCGTTTCGAGCGCCCCCTGGACCTCCTGGAACCACCTAACCTCTCGCAATGAGTTCATACTATATCTGCTTTTTGTTTAAGTACTGGCATGGATCAGCAGATTTGAATAGGAATCGAGATGAACAGAAATCTAGCTGTTGGACTCAGCCATCAACCATTCATCGAGGGATCATTTCACATGCTTGCTCTGAAGCTCGATCGAAACTTCTCACTTCATTGAGCATCTGGGCTTGGTCCGAAGCCAAGGGAGCACCATGGCTATAGGTCCAGCAAAGTTTATAGCCTACGCTTCCCTTGCGTTTACGGACATTGGTCACCACCATTGTCTGTTGGCATCGTATTTCCAGTACGATGTTCAAGCGAGAGCAGGGATCAGGGCTTCACCTTTTCCCTGTTCTTTCCACTCACTGGCCTTTTTCGCGACAGCGAGTATATCAACCGTTATTAGATCGTCTTCTTCGATCCCCATTGTTCGCCTAATCTCATACGGTATTGAGATTTGGCCCGCCTTTGTCACTTTTACAGTTGCCTGCATAGTATATCTGTTTCCATCGATTCTATATCAATCCTTCGGTTTAATTATTATCCTATACTATCAGATATGTTTAAATAACAACAGAATCTATTAGGTATTGGAAAGTGATAGAATGGCAGCCTCGGGATCAGCATCAACAATAGTCCAGCTCGCCCCGCAGGGAACGCAAATCCCCCACCCTACCCCCTCTAACTCCGAAGAAACCGCTATCATCAAAGCTGCCCTTTGCCGCGCAGGCTTCTACCCAAAGCGCGTCCGCCACTATCGCGGCCCCGTGATAATCACCATGGACCGCCCGGAAAAATATGAGGGCGAATTCCTGCAGATCGAAAACCTGGCATGGAAAGCCCTGGATGCAGCCCCCAATGCCCGCAACCGCTGCACAGGCATCCATGTCTTCAGCCAGTTCCACGGCAAGCTTGCCGCGGGCTATGAGAGATTCAGGAGGTGCAAAAGATGAAACCAAAAAGCAGGAGCGTACTGCAACATGAAGCATCCAGCATTTTCCAGGACCTGGAAACGAAATACCAGCCCTGCGAGATGCTCTACATCGTATCGGAACTGATGAAGACCATGTCCCTCGCAATGCTCCAGCGGGAGCAGGAGGAGGGGCCGTGAAATGGACGGAAACGAAAGAGCAAGCCCCTTTACTCTGCAAGCTCTTCCGAATGGCCTGCAGGGTCTCGCTGAAAGCCTGCGCCGGAGAGACGCAGGCCAGAAGAGGCCACCGGCGCGGGCTAAGATGGAGGCATGGCTAGGCTAGGCCAGTCATGGCGAGCCCCGGAGAGGCTTGGCAAGGCCCGGCTTGGTCTGGCAGGGCAATGCAGGGAATCAAGAACGAACCGATCCGGCACCTCGGAGCAGGACCGGATCGGCATTCCCGCAACGCGGGATATGGGCAAGGCCCGGCTTGGTCAGGCAGGGCAATGCAGGAAAGCAAGAACGAACCGATCCGGCACCTCGGAGCAGGACCGGACCGGCATTCCCGCAATGGCGGGATACAAGGCCAGGCGAGGCCTGGCACGGCCCGGTGATCTGGGGCGAGTCGGGGCATGGTATGGCAGGGCGAGGTAAGGTTTGACGAGGTGAATATCGTGAGCACGAAAATGGTGGAATGCACAATCAGAGGCTTGTCGCCTCTTCTCATGCATAGCTTTCCGATGACCGAGATCAAGGCTCTGGAAAAGAAGACCCCTCTGGAGCAGGCCGAGATCGCCGCCTATCGTGATCCCGACACAAAGGAGCTGTATGTCCCGGGAATTGCCATCCAGAGGTGCTTCATCTCCGGTGCAACCTATTCCAAGGGAAAGGGCCGGGCGAGCCTGCAAAAGCAGGTGGCTGCCTGCGTCCTTGTGAACCCGGAGAGGTGCTCGCTCGGAACAAAAGAGTTTCTCATCGATTCCCGGCCCGTGGTGGTTCCGGCCACCAAAGGGAGGGTCATAAGGCACCGACCCAAGCTGACGGAATGGATAGTCTCCTTCCGGATCGAGTACGACGACACGCTGCTGAAGGAATCAGAACTGCGCCAGGTTGTCGATGACAGCGGTTCGCGCGTCGGCCTGCTGGACTTCAGGCCCGAGAAGAAAGGGCCCTTTGGCAGGTTCATAGTAACGAAGTGGGAGGCTTGAGATCATCCATGCGGTTCCTGTCGAGTTTGGCAGGACCCAGCCGGATGGTCCAGGACTGAATAGGGAAGGGGTAGGCGAGAAGAAATGATCGAGAATCTGCAAAACCGGAGGACGGAGCATGCCTGAAGAATGCGACCTGAAGACGGATGTCCGCTGCCGCAGGTGCCACCGCGCCCTGAAAAATCCGGATTCAAGAACAAAGGGCTATGGCCCCATCTGCATCGCGCGAGAGGCAAAAGAGAGACTGGAAGCGCAAGAATTGGCGGAGGCCGCAACTTGAACACCCTCCACTTTCTCCTGATCCTGCGCCGCATCTCCTGCCGGCACCTCGCCAGGCTTCCCGGCGACATAACTCCCGAGCGCTGTGCCGTGCGGGACCTCATCCAATTTATAGACAACATACTTGGGCCCCGCACCTCACCAGCAGCCGCCCTGGAGATCGCCTGGGACATGTACTGGCGGCTGGAAAGCAGTATGCTGAGGGGCGTGATCCGCAGATGATGCAGAAGAATTGCCCATCCCAAAGGGCCGCATTGGCCGAATGGATCAGGAGGACCAGGTCTGGTCGCAATTACTCGATCCGCGAGGACTTCAGCAACCAGGAAGCTGATAACGCCCACATTCGCGCCATGCGCCGCCTCGTGGCCCTGGGCTGCCTGAAGCCGGGCATTCCTGGCGGCAATCCGCTGAAGGAGGATCTTTGAATGGCCCGCACCCGCGATGTCATCATGAAGGATCTGCGCCATGCCCAAAAGCAGCTCCTCACAGCTAAGGGCCGCCACAACCGGGAGAAAATCACCTATCACCGAGCACGCCTGGCCGAACTGGAAAAGGAGTATGAGGCAGCAAATGCTTAGCTCATTTATCGGCATTGGACGGAGGAGATGGGGCTGCAGTCTCTCGCGACTCTGCGATCTTTCGGTCCACATATTCATAGAGCTCAGCAAAGCGTTTGTCCAGCTCCTCCAGGAGCACCTTCTGCAGCGCATTTTGCTCATGGCAGCGAAGACATGTCAGTGCTCTGGTCACGACCTGTCCCCGGGATTGATTTGTCAGGCACGCTTCATCATCGAGCTGATCAATGATTTTTTGGTTGAGGTATACCGAGATATTCTTGCCATCCACCATCTAGAGAATAAAAAAATGGCATAAAAATGTTCATTCGACCAATTTTCGATTAGAAAATAAGCGATTAATATTAAAAGTAAGGAGGTAGGAGTCCAACGAAGCAACTCACAAACAGATGTGCAATAAAAAAACGCAAACGCAACATTGTCAAAAAATCCGAAAAATCAAATCGAGATTTTATGTTAGAAAGTAATTTAAAGAAAGAAAAGGTACAGCATGTAAAAGAAAGCCGTGTAGGAAAACGTAATAGAAATAATTGGCCAAGAGCGGACTTGCCACACCCGGAAAGTTTGTCAAGCCCGCTGCTCGGGTACTGTCAGGTATGTCTCTGCGGGCATATAAGTATTTGCCACACTTGCCGCATTTGCCGCATTTGCCGCATTTGCCGCATTTGCCATACTTGCCAGTATCTGCAGGCCTGGGATGTGGGCTATGCAGGTGCAGAAGCAGGAATTAGACAACTACGATAAAGCAGTTTTAAAGCTGGTGTGGGGTGTAGAAGAAAAACAATCCTCCAGCCCCGCCATTATCGATATTTTCAACGGACTGCAGCAGGAAGAAGACAACACCAGGTGCTACAGCACCCTGAAGTACCGGCTCAGAAAATTGATGGCCGCAGGGCTGCTGGAACTCGATCAGAAGTCTGATCGCCACCGCACCAAAGTCATCCTGACCGAAGAAGGCAGAAGAGTCCTGGAATCGCTCGCCGTAGAAAAGCCGCCCGTGGGATGTGGAGAGAAGCCCGCACCGGAAGGAGCGTGCTTCTCATGAACGATGGGATTGCGTGCACTTCTATAAATCAATTTCCCAAGGCACCCGCCCAGCACGCCCGTCTCCTCTGGGGCCTGCTGGAGGAGATTCTGCCACCGGAAGAAGGGTTGCTGAAGATCCGCGTGTCCGGGAAGGACTATCTCGTCGAGGAGTGCCTGCTTGAAACCCTGCAGCCCCTCGTAGGCCGGAACGTTACCATCATTCGTGCCTACGGCCACGGAAGCCGCTGGTCAGTCGGGCAGACAAAGCCGCTTTCCCCGCTCGCAAATAAATCAGCAGCGTGGGAGAGTGCCGGCTGCCAGGGGGCGATCGTATGAAGCCCGCCTGTGCCGGAATGCCTTCCAGCTATCTCGCGCCTGGCGAAGGCAAGCGTTCCATAAAGCCTGGCGATGCCCCGAATCTTCCGCAAAGGCCTGCACGTGCAGCCATAAGGCCCGATCGGTTCTCAAGGAGCGCTGCCCTGAAGAGCCATGTTCATTCCCTCTTCAGGCATCTCGACCGGCTCGCAGTTATTCTTCTCCTGGCCTCCGCCTGCCTGCACGCCACAAACGGTGCAGCCGGTGACATGGTTTTTCTGCAGGAATCCGGCCACTTCAGCGGCAGCGGCTATCATGAGATTGCAGTCTCCGGGCCTCTCTGCAATATTACCATCCTGCCGGGCAACGAATCTCTCCTGAAGGCCGGAAACGGAAGCATCTGGCGGGTCATGCAGAACGGCAGCCTGCAGGAGGTGAGATGATGCAGGGAGGATCGAGAACTCCTGAGGCTCCGAGCCAGAGATTTGAAAGCGGGATTGCAGACGCATCACTGCGCTCGGAAGCCTATGGCCACCTCACAGGCGATGAGTCCGACGCCGCAACCCTGGAGCTCGTGAGGCTTCTGGACCCCCTGCGACCCTGCCCCATCTGCCATTCAGCCGGAAAGGATCATCTCCCTGATTGCGCCTGCCAGCGCCTCAAAGACATTCTCTGCAGGAGAGGGTTGCTTTGAGACGCGATCTTGCCAGGCTCCGGGCAGCAGGCCTGAAACGTGCCCGCTTCTCGGCGCGCGTTGCCAGAGTCACGCAAAAGGGCCTGATCAAACTGGAAGATGTCTTCCCACCAGTGGGCTTCGAGGATCATGCCTGGATCCGGCCCGAGAACTGGCGGGGCCGCGCCCCGCACGCAGGCGAGCAGGTTGAGTTTCTTGCTTCCATCGAGCCCTACTGGAAAGGTTCCGGGGTAGAGGATCTCGAGCTCACCCGCTTGGAGGTGCTGCTGTGAGATGCCTGAATGCGCCCTACTGCGAGCACAAGGCCGAGTGCAGCCCTACGGTATGCGATTCATTTGTGCCCGTTCCTGCCAATGACCGGGACAATGAAGGCGGTGAGCCATCATGAGCGGCTACGTGGGGGGCAACACCTACTGGGGGGGCAAAAGTGCGCACCTGCAGAGAGACGAGGCCGAGGTCCTAGCGGCTTTACAGAAAGAACCGCAGAGAACCGACGATCTCGTTATGGTCTGCCACATGGGCCCGCACGAGATCTGGACCCACCTGCATAGTCTCCTGGACGCTGGAAAGATCGAGCTCGAGAAGACCACGAGCAACTACGGCGGACGGCCACATGAGGTCAGGACAGGGCGCTACCAGGCAATCGTCCGGGCGGATCAGCACGAGCCGGAATGCACAGAGCCGCTGGCGGTGTCGGCATGACATTCAATGTCGGCTTTTTAACAGAATATCATGGTGCTTTTGTCTCTCAAGTCCATGCTCCAAATTCTCTGCACGCTGAAATTTGTGCAGTGCGATTGGCGAGACTGCACCAGCATACCATTTGGATTGAGGACGAAGAGACCGGGAATGTCTATCTTCCGGATGAAAAGCTCGTGGCAGAATACGAAGCCCTGAGAGCGCGAAAGGAGATGGCCTGAATGTCCTCCCGCTATTTCCATATCGTGAGCTGCCGCTGCGGCCACACTGCCTGCAGCTTCGACGCTCAACCAAAGAAATGCCCCCGCTGCCAGAGGATCTTGGAGAGGACCTCCCACAGGATCCCGGACTTCGTTAAGCCCGGGGCAAGGGTGAACTACAGCCCCATCACTAGCGAGCCGCCTGAGGTCCTGGACTGCCTCATCACCTCCGAGGTCTTCGTCATAGGCCGGACGCCGTGCTGCATGATCGACAAAAGGCGCGGAGCCGTGGCAGTTGAAGCTCTGTCGGAGGCGGTCTGAATGGCCCGCACCAAGATCGATTGGGCCGATGAGACCATCAACCCGATCACCGGCTGCCGCAACTTCGGCAACAAGGAGATCTGCGGCGACTATTGCTACGCTGCCCGCATAGCCCGGCGGCTGAAAGGCCGCTTCGGCTATCCTGCAGACGACCCCTTCCGGCCCACTTTTCACGCGGATAGGCTGCAGAAGATTAACAGGAAGCGCAGCAAGACCCCTGCCCGGATCTTCCTGAACTCGATGGCAGATTGGTTTTGCGAGGGCGTTGAGCCAGACTGGATCCGCCAAATCATCGAAGCCGTCTGCCGGAACGAGAAAGATCTCTTCTTCGCCCTGACCAAGCGGCCTGAACGAATCCAGGAGATGCTCCACTGCATAACCCTCCCGGAAAATCTCTGGTGGGGCGTCTCGATCACAAAGCAGCAGGACCTCTGGCGGATCGCCGCCCTGAGAGATGCCCTGCCCGGTGTCCACAAATTCGTCAGCTTCGAGCCCCTGCATGGCCCGATCAGCCCCGACTATGAGGGCATCGAATGGGCGATAATAGGCGCGGAGAGCCGCAACCGCGTGGGCAGAGTCATCCCGCAGCCTGCCTGGATTGCTGCTCTTGTCAGTCGCATCCCTCGACCTATCCCGGTCTTCATGAAGAAGAACCTCAGGCCGCACATTCCCGCAGATTGGGATCTCGTTCAGCAGTTCTCGGAGGCCTGGCCATGAAGTGGGATGGCTTTCTGATGACCTCCTTCCAGATAATGGGCTCGCTGCATTTCTCCATGCAGCTGGAGGGCTATCCGGACCAGGGTGAGACGAACGCTCTCCTGGAGCGCCTGAAGGGCAAAAAGATCCGCCTCATGGTCGAGGAGGTGCAGCCGTGACTCAATCCAATCCCGGCACCCTGCAAAGCATCTACAGCCGCGCCCGTCGCATATGCGCCGACAAGGCCCAGGCCCATCTCAGGGATTTTGCCGTGAGCGACAATAGCCAGAGCAACTCGGAAGAAGAGACTGTTCGGTCCGATGTGCAGGAGGTCGCTTGATGGCTGATGATGTCCCTTTCCCGAGGATCTCCGCGAGGAGATTCGCAGACTGCGGGAGGAGATGGCTCAGATGAGGGCTGACATGGGTGAGCTGATCCTCGGCCAGGCGGCACTCAGGGCGTCTCTTGAGCAGGCGGAATGCCGTCTGGCATTGGAAGCTGCCCAGGACCGCAAGAGAATTTCCACGCTGGAGACGAATTCCAGAAAAATCCCGATGATCCAGAAGGGAGCAAAAACCGAGGCCAGGCTCAAGAAGCTTGAGGAAATTCTGAAAGAGAAAGGCTCCTGCACTTATCATGAGCTTGAACGTCTCCTGAAGATTTCCCCCAAAGAGATGAATCGCCTGGTTTCAGGGCTTGACAACAGGGAGTATGAAGTATTCACCAGAAACGGCGATAATCGTCAAAAAGTTCTGAGGAAAAAGGCACAGATTAACGCCGTTATTAATCTTTCCCATGTTGACAAGTCGTGTCAAATGTTTTCCGGAGGGCTCTAGGGTGTAAGCGAAATTACGCGGAATTATAGCACAAAACCGAGAAGGTTTATGTATATTTATATATTGGTTAGTGGATAGAATAAAACCAAGAAAGCGATAGAAAGAGACCCCTTGTCTCTTTGTCGGGAAACATTTGACATTTGACATGAAATGTCAACATGTCAACGATCTAGGAGGGCATGCTGAAATGGCAGGTTCGGCAAGGAAAATGAAGCTTGTGACCAGCGAAAAACCGATAGCAGAAAATGTTGACATGTTGACAAAGGGGCGTCAGCTTGCTCCTGATGAATTCGGGCATCTCCTGGACTACCTGACCCAACCTCCCATGATCTCGCTTGAGCCGGAAGAAAGGCCAAGAGATTCGCTATCAGCACCCCTGATACCTACCTGTAACCAGCAACTGTCCCTCATGGAGCTCAAAGAAATTCTCAATACGCAAATTCCGACAAAGTGGCGAAAGCAAATCAACGAAATTGTGTGGTGAAGAAAATGCGAATGTTCGCAATCGAGTATGGCGCTGACGATGCTTACGGCCCCTACACGGACGAAGATCTCCTGAAGAAGACCCTCGGCATCATCCGGCAGATCGCCCCAAATGCCGAGATCATAGGGCGGGAGTGCAACCCCTTCTCGGACCAGATCCAGGCCGGCCTCCTGCCCTTCAGGATCCACGTTGACCTCGTGGACGGAATGCCCCAGCTCCCGGCAGAGATCTCGATCACCTGGCCGCCCAGTGAGGTGGAAGGAATCCAGGTCGGCAATCTGGAGTTCAGGGAATACTTTGTTTGGGCCGAGAGCGAGAAGGCGGCCTTGCGCAAGCTGGCCACCCTGAACAGAGCAGCTCCGAATTACAACCAGAAAGCAGCAGCAATGTGTGAGGAATGAAAATGGCAGGAAAGGTGCCAGTATCTGAATCCGAATTGAAAAAAGCACTGGAAATGCTGTGTGTAGCAGATGGAAAGCAGGTCTCTGAAGGCGAAGACCAGGGCAAGAAGCGTTACCTCCTCTCCCCCGGCGACATCATAGTGAGGCTGGAAGAAGGCCGGATCGTCACGGACAGCCAGAGCACATACGAGAAGCTCTGCGAGACCCTGATGGAAATGAGATCGACCGAGACCAAGCAGCAGCCCAAAGACTCGGGCCGCAAGACCGAGGAGAAAGGCCTGACTCCCTACGGCGGCAAGAAGGACGACTTCTCTGTGGAAACCTGGCGGCAGAGACAGGACCGCTCCTACAACGTGGCCGGCAAACAGGCCCCCAACGCCTTCGCAGCCTCGGAGGAAGCCAACCGCCGCGGCCTCTGTACCCAGATCGTGGACAGCGGCAGGACAAAGGATCTCGTCTGGGGCCAGGTGCGAGTCCTGGACCCGAAGACCGGGCAGTTCAGGGAGGATCGAGTATCCCATGAACGCGAGACCTTCATGCTCCTGAAGGCCTGGGAGGACGCCAATTCTCAGGCCCGGTACTTCAAGGACAGCCCGCTCATCGTAGGCATCCAGGAGAACAACATGCCCCAGCTGGATCCTAACCTCAAGGTCAAGGGCAAGCCAGCACCGCTCTGGTTGACGCTGGAGGTCATGAGGGCCTGGTCCTTCGCCGACAGGGACGCCATCACAAAGGCCGAGAGGCGAGCCCAGCTCAAGATCCTCAACAGGGAGTGGAGGGAGGATGATGAGATCAACCTCGAGCTCGAGGAGGAGAAGGCGGTGCAGGAGTCAATCGGGCGGAAGCAGGAGGCGAGAGCCTGAGCAAGCCCTCTCCCACTCGTATTTGTTATGAAGCATTGGGGATCTGATCGCCATGCCAATAACCAAGGAAGCCATTCGGGCAAAGATCATTGAGCATCTGAAGGCCAATCCCGATGCTATCGGCTATGACGCAGTTCTCCTGGTCCGCGACTTCATCGAACGGGAAAAGATCTGCCCGCAGGCAGTACTTGAGGTGCTGCACGATTTAGGAGAAGAGCAGTACTGCCTGGATGATGGCCGCATATGCAAGATCTGCAAGCCCGTACCGATCATATTCTGTGACCGGTTCACTCTCGAGCTCTGGGCACAAAAGCATCTGCATACAGGCGGCATAGCCTGCACTGCAGGGGAGCTCTGAAATGGATGCTCTGCAGGTGGCCAAAGACTACGCCGCAGAAGAGGACCTTCACGCCGTCAGGGATGCGGATGGCCATTGGATCACGGTATACGGTCCTGGGGGCAAGGCGTGTGTCCACAAGGACGGCACGGTTCACTCTGAGAATGCACTGCTAAAGCAGGTCCTGGAGAAAAAGCTCGCCCAGGCCAGGGCCAAAGAAGCCCAGCTCCTAGAGGATCCCTCCGGTCGGGTCACAATCAAGTTCTCTGCCGAGTACGAGAAGATGCCGGCAGACATCTCCCAGACTACTCTCCTGGCCGTGCTGAAAGTCAAGCGCTCCCAGCTCTCTCCGCAATTCCTGGAGTGGGACACCAAATTCCGCGGCAAGGAAGGATCCTTCCCGCTCTCCTCCGCCCCGGAGGTCCTCGTCCTCATACTTCTATCCACTCCTGAAGCCTCATGCACCGAGCAGCCAAGCCTCTGGACCACCATCCGGGCAGCCTGGCCTCTGGAGAAGGAAGGCTTCTACCGCAGCCATGTGGGCGAACTCGTGAACATCGAAATCAAAGGAGGCTCGTAAATGCGACGAACCAAAATCAAGCGAGATCAGCGCTTGTGCGATGCAATATCCTTCAGAATATCGCCGGAACAGCGCACATTTTTAGAAAATATAGCTGAAGAGCGCAGCGTTGGCCTTTGCGAAGCGTGCCGCATTGTCGTTGATGAGGCGATGGCCCGGCGCAAAGGAGGGAATGAATGAATCGCATGGAGCAGGCCGCCGCCAGGCGTGAGGCCGAACTGCAGGAGGCTCTCGGCCATCTCGAATATTTCAAAAGAACAGCTCTGGCTCTCGACCAGGCCATCAAAACAATGGAAAAGGACCTGAAAGTCTGCAGGAAGAATGAGCAGATTTGGGAGAAGCGCATCGAGAAGATGCAGGAAAACGCATGAGCCAAAAGAAGGGCTCCAAAGGCCTGAATCCGGCAGCTCAGGCCCTGGCAGAAGAGAAGCGCAAAAAGGAACGCAGACAGATGGCTTTCAGTCCCTTCATGCTACCAGCCGGCAGAATGCCCTGGGTGGGCAGGAGAAAGCCATGAGTACTGTCACCAATCGGCCCAAGCAGCGCCGGGTGACAGATTTCGTGGATATGCAGGTGGCGACGCTCATACGCAACCATGCCAGCGAGGAGCTCTGCATCGAAGATCTCGTGGCTGTCGCCCTCAAGGAGATGCCATCATTCGATTGGACTGATGACAAGATTCGGCATTCTGTGAATCGATTGGAGAAGAGAGGCAAAATGGCAAGCAAGTATGTAGTCAGGAGGAAGAGACTATGTCGGGTTCCGTATCTGATTTAAATTCAATTTCCGGGAAGAGCCTTCCCAAGGGCGCAGCGCAAAGCAAGGTTCCAGGCGAGGTTGACATCTTTCGGCTGATTTATCCTGGCGGCCTCATTCCCGTCGAGCGCATGGACAGCATCCCTGCAATGCGCTCGCATATTTCAAAACTCCTCGCCTTGGCCAGCGGCCAGGCTCAGCCCAGGAAACTCATTGAAGCAGGGGAATCCCGGGCCCTCAACGAGAAGATTGAGTATCTCAAGGAAATGCCCAAGGAAGACGGCAGCACCAGGACCTGGGCCGAGATAGCGAGGATCCTCAACGCAGGGCTTGACAAAGAATCCTGCCGCAAGCGCTACAAGGCGTGGAAGGTACAGAGACAGCTGAAGGACTATGCAGCGCTGCGCAGCGCTGCAGGGAAGGAAGACGCGGCAGCTTCAGAAGCTGCCGCATCCCTGAACATTCAGGAGCATTCATCAGATCAAGTCCAACGGGAATTTGAGCAAGTCGCCCGGCCTGCTGCAGATCTCCAAGAGAGGGCTGAGCCTGGTGAAAACCGGGCAATTCCGGAGAATAACAATACTGAGGAATCAAAAGAAGCCCCTGCAAACAAATGGGATCCTGGAAATGGCAAAGGGCCTCTTCCCGAAAGCACAAAAGAAGAGATCCTGAGGAGATACGACGATCATTGGGGCGCAAAAGAGATCTCATCTTCGATGGGGCTCGATGGCCGGAGAGTCCAGGGCATCATATCTGGATCGAGATTAAGCAAACGCAAGGGCAAAGGGGCCGAAACCGCTCCTGATGAAACGTTGCGAAACGTACCAGCTGCTTCGAGCGAAGTTCAGCAGAAACCTGAGACTGCACCCCGCCGGCAGGAGCTCCAGGAGGCAAAGCAGGCGCAATCTCATGATGCCCAGGTCCTGGAGCCCAAAGACACGAAGAATTCTAAGCAAGTTTCCAGCGCTGCTGCAGCTCGAGCTCCCAAGATTCCCCACTCGGAAGACGAGTTCATTTTGACAGAACGCGCCAGCGGCAAGAAGTTCCGGGAGATTCACGAAGCCCTCCAGACCAGGGGCATCAAATGCGAGTTGGATGATGTGATTTGGAGGCACAATAGCCTTCTCAAGAAAGTCCAGGCAGGCACCGAGGCTAAAGCTAAGGCTCCCCAGCTGCAGCAGTCCCAGGCCGAGCCGGCTCCGGCCTCTGAGCCAACGCAGGCTCCCCCGGGGATCTCGCCCGAGGACCTCAAATGGATCCTGGATCTCGCAGAGACGGATTGGTCTGCCGGGGAGATCGTCCAGGAGCTCTCGCAGAGCGGCGTTGCAGTGAGTGCGGAGCAGGTTGCCGAGATTCTTGCCGCCAGGAAAAAGGAGAATGTAAAGAAGCCGGCTCCAAAGCCGATTAGCCGAGGCGAGCTGGATGCCAGGATCTGGAAGATGCACACCAAAGAAAAGCTCAGCCCCGAGGAGATCTCGGCCAGGCTGCAGGAAGATGGCTATGGTTACGAAGCCGGAACCATTCGGACCAGGCTGAAGGCCCAGGGAGCCAGGATATGAGCTTTTCCGGTGGGCTGCAGCAAAAGCGCAAGCATGCGAGAGGTGCGCCGGCTCCATGACCAGTTCGAAGCTCATGGCTGAGGTCCTGAAGAAGCTGCCGGATGAGCCTTTGCCTATCGAAATCATCTGCCGCGTCCTGGAGCGCCCCGATGGAAACGTCAGGCGCATCCTGGCCGACATGGAGAAACTGG
>Ga0310040_1000453_pt1 | contig 38649 bp, 21 predicted proteins | sample EPASupsiteHSE623_FD_200237 | JGI IMG/M metagenome (GOLD analysis project Ga0310040, IMG submission 200237) | Bioremediated contaminated groundwater from EPA Superfund site, New Mexico - Sample HSE6-23 (v2) (version 2) | ecosystem: Environmental > Aquatic > Deep subsurface > Groundwater >... | reverse complement strand
ATAATTTCCATTTGAATCGGTAATAACACCTTTTGTAGTGGTTTTAACGAGAACAGTAACCCCGGGTAATGGAAGCTGATCAACAGCATCAATCACCCGGCCTCTCACCGTCACCTCCTGAGCCGTCAGGCTAAAGGGTAACAGGAAAAAAAACAGGATCACACTGATCCGGTTTTTCACTTTTCGTTTCAAGAATTCGTCGTTCATAAGGTTTAAAATCGTTTAAGAGTCATTGTTGATCCCTACAAATTTAAAAAAAGAAATTAAATACGCAATCGTTTGTGTAATTATTTTCGCAGTATTTTTCTTCCTGCAAAACAGTGCCCAGCTACAAACGGAAGATGGAGAACAGTTAAAACCGACCGGGCAACAGCAAATCAACATCTGGCTGTATTACATCTATATAATGCAGTATATGCAGGAATAATAAAGTAAATAAAATATTTTTGCCCGGGGAAAGGGAACAAAATAATCGGAGGAGAAGTAAATGCAGGATTAAATAAATCGAATCAGCCATCCTCCAAACAAGGAGTAGTGAATGCAATCGTTTGCTCAATATTGTACTTATAAGGACAGACCCTTCAAGCTATGCTCAGTACATTTTCTAATACCGCAAAAAAGCAAATAAGGCGATCAGCCTGATCATCCCATTAAATTCCTGTTAAAAAGGGTTCCTGCCCGATGGCAGAATAAAAGAATTACTATTTTTACCCTATGCTTCTGACCGATAACATAGGGGAACCGGAATTGACCGAGCGCATCTGTAAAGGCGACCGGGTGGCCTTCGATGTTGCTTTTCGCCGTTATTATCCGGGTCTGGTGATTTTTGCTTCTCAATTTACCGCCGAACAATCGGTAGCTGAAGAAATTGTCCAGGATTTTTTCGTAAGACTCTGGGAAAAAAGAATGGATCTGGTTTTTACCGATTCGATGAAATCCTATTTTTTTACTTCAGTTAAAAACCGGTGTTTCAATTACCTGAAACACCGGAAAATTGAGCTGGAAGTCATTGAAAGGCTTAAAGTAATTTCCCGGCAATCGCTCCTCTTCGAACCGGATGTCTATCTTGATTCTGAATTGCAGGAAAAGATAACCAGGGCGGTCAATGCCCTTCCTGAAAGGTGCCGTGAAGTGTTTATCATGAGCCGTTTCAAGGGGATGAAAAATGACGAAATAGCAGAGCAACTGAACCTGTCCAAACGTACGGTCGAAACCCATATCTCCAATGCTATTGCCTCCCTCCGCCGCGATTTAAAGGAATATGCAGGTCTGGTTATCCTGACCTGGTTCCTGAGCTAAGATGCCTGTGATTTTTTTGGAAAAAAAATCACTTTTACTTACGTGTATGATTCTCCCCGGTTGTCTTATTCTCAAATTTCAATAAATGCGTGAACTCACAAACCGGCGAACTGCAGAAAAATTAAAACAGCATATCCAAAAGCTTGAACAGTTTTCGGATGATCAGGAAATCATGGAAGCTTATCTGTCCATGCAAAAAATAAAAGAGGTCGGTACGGAGACTGCCCGTGGAAAGGTCTGGTCCCGGATTGGAAGAGAAAGCCGGTCCCGCCAGGTTTATACATGGTTCAGCCGGGCGGCCGCCATCCTCGTTTTTCCGTTATTGCTGCTTGCCATCTGGAGTATTACCCGGCAGAAACCTGTATCGGGAACAGAGATGGTGACCCAGGAGATCACCGTTCCCATGGGTATTCGTTCCCGGATTGTTCTTCCTGACAGCACCCGCGTTTGGCTGAATTCTGGCAGTTCGATCCGGTACCGGCTGCCGTTTACCAATGGTTCCAGGGAGATTAATCTTTCGGGAGAAGCCTATTTTGAGGTCACCCATGATCAGTCCAATCCTTTTTCGGTTCACACCGGAAGGAGTAAGGTTGAAGTGCTGGGTACGTCCTTCAATATCAAAGCTTATGAAGAGGAACCGGAGGTAGAGGTAGTCCTCATAGAAGGGAAGCTCCGGTTCAAGGCAGGAATGAAGGAAGAAGAGGTGGTGCTGAGTCCGGGAGAGCGTGCTGTTTTTGAAAAGGACAAGGGAATTACCGTTCGTCGCGAACCGCTTGAAAAATATGCCGCATGGCGATTCGGGAAACTGGTCTTTGATGAAACGCCCATGAAAGATGTTGCCCGCGATTTGGAAAGATGGTTTGGGATAAAGGTGATCCTGACCGACCCCCGGTTAAACGAATACCGGTTTACGACCACGTTCGAAAACCAGTCGCTGCAACAGGTTCTGGAACTTCTGGAGTTAAGTTCGCCGATAAAATCGAGCTATGTACCCGCTACGGTCAATATGGATAACCAGCCAGGAGAACCCGCTAAAGTCCATTTCAGTTTCGAAACCCAAAAAATGATCCGATGACAAGATAGTTCGTCAAAAAAAAGAGGAAGATGCGCCAACACCTTCCTCTGCGCCCTGAGGGCCAAAAATGTAATTAATACTTAAAACATTTCAAATTTATGCAAAAAAACATGAAACTGCTATGCCTGTTCGGTAACCGGCATAGGAAAATCTTAAGAATTATGCGTGTGACACTTTTTGTTTTATTTGTCTGTACGTTTCAGGCGATAGCCGGATCAGGCTATTCACAAAATGCCCGTTTGAGTCTGCACTTCAGGGATGTTTCAGTAAGGGACGTACTCGGGGCGATCGAAGAGCAGAGTGAATATTATTTTTTGTATAACAGTGAACTGATCGATGTACAGCGGAAAGTGAACCTTAATGTGGAGAATGAAACCATCGACCAGATACTGAACCGGCTGTTCCGGGAGGGAGAAGTGAAGGTAGTTGTCCGTGACCGGCACATTATTCTTACCCCAACCGGAAAAATCATCCGGCAGTCCAATAAGCCTCTTCAGGGCACAGTCAAAGCTTCTTCCGGTGAACCGCTTCCAGGGGTAAGCATTTTAATAAAGGGAACCGGAAGCGGAACCATTACCGACACTGACGGAAATTTTTCCCTGAACAACGTGCGGTCTGACGCAGTGCTGATCATCTCCTTTATCGGCATGCAAACACAGGAGATCGTCGTAGGCGAAAAGACGGTTTTAAATGTGATCATGGAAGAGGAAAGCATTGGTATTGAAGAAGTCGTTGCAGTGGGCTACGGTGTTCAGAAAAAGGTTAATCTGACAGGGTCGGTGGCCGCGGTTCAGGGTGAGATCCTGAAAAGCAGGCCTGTAGGTGCTGTCGGTGCCGGCCTGCAAGGATTGCTGCCCGGGGTAACAGTCACTTCTTCTTCGGGACAGCCCGGAAGTCCGGGAGTCAATATCCTGGTAAGAGGTGTCAATACGATCAACAGTCAGACCAATCCTTTAATATTGATCGATGGTATTGCCGGAGGAGATATCAATCTGGTGAATCCTGACGACATTGAGAGCGTGACGGTGCTCAAAGATGCTGCCTCGTCGGCAATATATGGCGCCCGTGCTGCAAACGGCGTTATTCTGATCACGACCAAAAAAGGAAAAAGTGAAGGCAAAGCGGCATTTAGTTATTCAGGGTATTACGGGATACAAAAACCTGTTTCATTACCTGAACTGGTGAACGGACGCCAGTTTATGACACTGGAGAATGAAGCGCGAAGTGCTAGGGGCGTGGCTATTCCTTATTCAGATGAAGCATTTATGAAGTACGACTCCCGAAATTTCCCGAACGACTATTCCAATACTGACTGGGTTGACGAAACTTTCAAGGATTACGCCACCCAACAGAGCCATAATTTTAACGTAGACGGCAGCTCTGACCGGTCTTCCTATTATATGTCGTATGGTTACCTGGAACAGACGGGACTTATCGTCGGCGATCCCTATTCTTCCAACCGGCACAACGTCAGGTTGCGTCTGGATTCGAAAATTACCGACCGGCTGAAGGTTGACGGGAACATTAGTTTTATCGATTTTTACAGGCAGGATGCGGGAGGTTCAGGTACGGGAGGGGTTTTTCGGCTGGTTCAGCGTATTTCGCCTTTGCTTCCTGTGAAATGGCAGCTCCCGGCTGAAGACGGCAATTGGAAAGATTCTCCTTACTGGTCGTACGGTTCGGTCTCCAATCCGGTCCGCACGGCATATGAATCGGGTTATACGAAGAATTACTCGAGGACTTTTAATGGCAATTTCAATGCGACCCTCGATCTGATCAAGGGAATGCAGGTTAACGGTCAGTACGCGTATAATTACTATACGCGCGATGTGAAAGACTGGACCCCGACCATGCCCCGGTTCCTCGCCGACGGTACACCGCATCCTGCAAACGACAACGTTGAAAATCAGATATCGGAATCGCACAGAAGCATCTTAACCCAGACTTTTGTGACGACCTTGAATTATCAGAAGACACTCAAAAAACACGGATTCAATTTCCTGGCAGGATTTTCACAGGAATGGGCTTACATGCCCGAACTCTCCGCTTCGAGGAAGAAGATACTCCTTGACGGAGTGGAAGAAATCGATGGCGGCACGGAAGATATTACCAATAGCGGTACTGCCGAACACTGGGCTTTGCGCTCTTATTTCGGCAGAATTAATTATGATTTTAACGAGAGATACTTATTCGAGGCAAATGTGAGATACGACGGGACCTCGCGCTTTGCCAAAGAGAACAGATGGGGCGTGTTTCCGTCTTTTTCGGCGGGATGGAAGTTTTCGCAGGAAGAATTCCTGAGCTTTTTGGAGCCGGTATTGACGGTAGGAAAAATAAGGGCTTCCTGGGGTGAACTGGGTAACCAGAATATCAGCGACAGCTACTACCCTTACCTGACCGAAATTGAACGCTATACGAAAGCCTATCCGATCGGGAACAAGGAAAATGTCGGCTTCAAACAGTACTCGCTGGCCAACGAAAATATCAAATGGGAAACGATCAGGATGTTTAACGTCGGGATTGATCTCCAGTTATTCAGGAACCGGCTGGATCTGTCGTTTGACTGGTTTGAAAAAAATAACGTAAATGCGCTGCTTAAACCAATTTACCCGGCAGTGATAGGAATTACGGCATCAGACAATCTTCCGCTGGAAAATATCGGATCAATTGAAAATAAAGGATGGGAATTGAGCATTGGCTGGCGTGACCAGATCGGTAAAGTACGTTACGGTTTTACAGCCAATCTGTCGGATGCCCGGAACAAGATCACGGATCTGGGTTCCAGTGCTCCGTCACTGGGTGATAAAATACGCCGGGTTGGCGACCCGATCAATGCCTATTATGGGTATCAAACTGACGGACTGGCGCAAATTGACGATTTTGAGTCGTACAACGAAACCACGGAAAAATATGTCAATCCGGATTTTGCCCTGATCAGCAGCTATGCGAACATTGTTCAGCCGGGAGATGTGGTTTACAGGGATCTCAGCGGTGAAAGCGGCGAACCGGACGGAAAGATCGATGACTATGACAAAGTGGTATTCGGAGATCCGTATGCCCGTTATACGTATTCGATGAGGTGCTTCGTGGAATGGAAGAATTTTGACTTTACATGCTATCTTCAGGGGGTAGGGAAGGTCAATGGCTATTTATCGGAAGAAGCCCGTCATGCCTTTATCAATGACTATTCTGTTCCCAAAACGGCACATCTGGACAGGTGGACGCCAAACAACCCGGGGGCTTCTTATCCCCGTATGTATTACCAACCCAGTCATAACATTGTTTTTTCAGATTACTGGACCGAAGATGCGTCCTACCTGCGGCTGAAGAATATTCAACTGGGTTATACCCTGCCCAAACGTCTTACCGATAAGATCAAGGCGGACCGCCTGAAGATTTATGTGTCGGTTGATAACCTGCTTACGCTGACAAACTATTTCGGCGGATTCGACCCTGAAGTAAGAGAGACTTCAGGCGATTCTTACCCACAGTTAAAGACATTTGCATTGGGTGTACAATTTGGATTTTAACTTTTAACTGCTTAAAAAATGAAGAATATTAAATATACAATCTTATTGATCCTTTTGACGGCCGGTTGTGATGACGCATTTCTCGATAAATTTCCGTTGGATACCGTGACACATGCCACTTACTGGAAAACCGAGGATCAGTTAAAAGCAGCGCTTTACCCATGCTATGACGGTTTTCAGTATGAACTGATCATGTATCCCAATGTGTTTGGCGATGATGCCGTGTGGGGTGATCTCTCGAGCGGACTGAGCAAGGTTCCCGGGGGAAGACATACCGCGATGGATGGATTCCCTTTCTCGACCTTTTGGGGAAATGCTTACGGTCACATATTCAACTGTAATAATTTTCTTGAGCATTACGATGCGGCGGAAATAAATCAGGATGTGAAAGATACCTATGCTGCTGAGGTCAGGGTGATCAGGGCATTGCAGTATTTCTGGCTGAGCTCTTACTGGGGTGATGTGCCGCTGATTGACAAGGTGATCACTTCGTCCGAAGCCTATGGTCCCCGCACACCCAAAAGCGAAGTGGTGCAGTTCATCCTGGATGATCTGGACTGGGCCGCGGGGAAACTGGGAACGGCGATCCCCTCGGGTGACGACCTGGGCAGGATAAACCGCTGGGGAGCGCTGGCGCTGAAAGCCCGGGTTGCCCTGCAAAATGAAATGTGGGAGGTAGCTGCAACCACGGCAAAGGAAATCATGGATAACAGCCCGTATGAACTCTATGCCGATTACGCGGCATTATATCACCTGGAGGGTAACGCCGAAACGAACCCGGCAAACAAGGAAGCCATCATCTACAGCCTCTATGTGGAAGATCTTCGCATGAACAACCTGACCAACTACACCTGTACAACGGTTGACTATATCCGCTTCAACGCATCTAAACGGCTTGTGGATGCCTACCTGTGCGCCGATGGAAAGCCGGCAAAAACAGGCTTGGAGTATTACCACCAGACGGATGTGGCCCTTTCTGACCTGTATCCTTATCCCGAGCAGCATTATGCAGACTATTTTACTGCCCGCGATCCGCGAATGGTGATGACGCTTTATACGCCCGGTGATGCATGGCCCGGCGGAGATGACGGAGACGCAGACGTGGATGTTGCCAATCCGGAGTTTCATTTACCCCGTTTTGCCGTCTTACAAAACAATAATCGGCTGGGTGCCAACGGGCTGACCGGATTCTATTTCAAGAAGTACAATACGCCTGAGCTCGCAGGACTAACCAGCCGTGATCATAACAATATCAATGTGATCCGTTATGCCGAAGTCCTGCTGATCTATGCGGAAGCGTTGTTCAACATACAGGGCGGAACATTAACGCAGGGACAAATAGATCAAACCATTAATCAGCTTCGCGGGCGGGTAGGCATGCACCCGATGGTCCTGACCGAACTGGAAGCATGGGGAATGGACCTCAAAACGGAGCTTCACCGCGAACGGCGGGTCGAAATGGCCATGGACGGCATGCGCTACTTCGATGTTTTAAGATGGAAAGAGGGCGGGAAAATGTTGGGCAAGGCCATGGTGGGACCTGCATTAACGGTGTGTGCGAATGATTTGGGCAGAAATCCGTTTACCAATAATGGTACGGATGAGTTTGGCGACATCGTTTATGAGAAGTCGATTGCAGAAGGCGGCATTGACCATTTTGACCCGGCCAAACACTATTTATGGCCCGTGCCTTATGCCGAACGGGTAAAAAACCCTGATTTGGGTCAGAATCCGGGTTGGGAGGAATAATTTAGCTGAACATTGGAAAATATTGATAAACGGATGAAACGGATGAAACGGATGAAACGGATGAAAAAGATAGGATATATATTGTTTTTACTTGCAGCGACACTTAATTGTCAAACGGAATACCGCGATATTGAAGACCCGGGGTGGAAAGAGAAGGATGCGACGAAGACGATAACGGTGATGAGTTATAATGTAAAGTATTGCTCTCCGTATAACAGTTCAACACCTGATGTGGATGCCGTTGCAGAAGTCATCAAACAGGCAAAACCCGATGTTGTGTTCCTTCAGGAACTGGACCGGAACACCACCAGGAGCGGAAAGGTTGATCAACTGGCCCAGTTATCGGCGAAAACCAATATGCCTTATACCTATTACGGAAAGGCAATTGACTACCAGGGAGGAGAATCAGGATTGGGTATCCTCTCCCGGTATTCTTTATCGGATCCGCAGACTTTCCATTTGCCACGCGTCGAGCTGGGTGATACCTATGTCAGTTACCGGATCCTGGTCCGGGCAAACATTACGGTAAACGAAAAGAAAATCACCGTTGCAGGCACGCATCTCGAATTAACACAGGAGAACCGCGATTTGCAGGTGCCTGAGATCAATCGGATTTTGTCATCATCAAATTACCCCACGATCCTGGCAGGTGATTTTAATGCAACACCCGATAATAATACGATGCAGACTTTTTTTGGCTATGGTTTTAAGAAAACCTGTACAACAGGCTGCAATACAATCACCTCAAATGCTCCAAACAGGGAAATCGATTACATCATCTATCGTCCGGAAGTTAAATTCAGGATTGTTTCTCACGATGTCATCCAAACCCTGGCTTCCGATCATTTACCCATTGTCTCTGTTTTGGAACTGAATTAATCCGATCATTTAAATGACAATAAAGACACCATCATGATAAAGAGCGTTTTATTATTTTTAGCTGTTGCCGCAACAATTCTTTGGGGTTGCGAGGAGCAGGCAGGCGACCCTCAAATAGCATTTGAGAACGGACTTGACAGTATCTCCGAAATCTTTCCGGGAGATCTGTTCTACGTGAAAGGTAAAATCCTGGCGGACGAACCGCTTTCCGGGGCTTTCTATTTTCATCAGAAGAAAGATGCTGCCGGGAAGCTGGATGAGTCGGGTGACCGGTTGGAACTGGGCCTGGATGGGACACCCGGTTCCTTTTCTCTCGGTTTCCTGGTCGAAGCAGCAACCGTTGGCGTAAAAATCATTGCCGAAGATGTCAAAGGGAACAGGTCGGTCAGGATCTTCAAAGTGATCCAGGGGGTTGACGGCCTGGAAATCGCGTTGGAGGAACCCGGATTTATTGACGACATTGACTCGGGTGAAACATTTCATGTGAGCGGCACGGTGACTTCAAAAACGAAAATAACCGGTCTGAACTACCGGATCATCAAGGGGGATATTACCGAGCCACCTGTTACGATTGATATTACCGGCGATTTGGAAACAAATTTCGACATTCCGTTAATTGCACGCAATGGCATGACGGGGATCAGTATCGCAGCGGAAAACAGAGGTCAGATGACAACCAGTAAACTATTCGAGATCAAGCATGTGACTGCTATAGGTCCGGTGATCCTTTTTGATAAGGAGTTGATCGAAGTTAAACCCGATTCGATGTTTACCGTCACCGGAAGGGTCACTTCCAACCTCGATGTGGCATCGGTGTCGTATGTGGTTCTGAAAGGCGGAACATCAGGCGCTGCAGAAACGACCACGCTTACCGATAACCGGTTTAGCTTTGAGGTCAATGCAGGCGAAGATGTAACCGGGGTTGTTGTTACGGCTACCGATATCAGGGAGAATGAAGGCATGGAAACGATACCTGTGACCGTCTTGCTGCCGGGTGCAACCATCGGAAACGTGATGATCCATTATAAATATATCATCCTGACCGACGAAAAATTTCCAAAATGCTATTTCAGTTTCTCCATGGCTCCTTACGTATTGAATGGGGTGCAGGCGAAAGCCAATCAAAGCAGCGTAAACCTGATGTACTCGAACTGTTTTATTTCGGATGGACATGCGAGCAACGGCCCGGCTATTTTCGGTCCGAACGTAAGCACCGCGACGACAATTAGAGCGAATGACCTGGTTACAGATTGGGCAATCTCCTATAACCTGACGCGCTTACCTTCAGCCTCCGACTTCTATAGTACCGTAGGCAAAACATTTGATGAAGTTGGTGATACACAGGAGGACTGGGACCTTGTTGATGCTTATGTGAAAAAGAAAATAGGCGGTTCGAGTGTCGTCAGGCAATCCAATATGTCGGTGGGCTATATGTTTGCCATTGGCTATGGCGGGACCGTCGCGGGAGACATCAATAAGTATGCGATCGCGATCGTCAGAGGTTTCGGCGGCGAGAAGGCAACTTCGGCCGGCCAGTCGACCGGGGCATGGGTGGAACTCGAGATTAAGATGAGGAAATAACGTTAAAATATTAAATTTGAAGGTTTCCGGCAGAACGAAAAATCCTGACGGAAACCTTAATTTTAAAGAAAGAGAAGATGAGACTGAATATTATATTCCTGTTTTTTTTCGCACTTGCGTCTGTGTCTCAGGCGCAGGAAGAGCCAGTCCATTTAAAGGTACTGTGTTACAATATCCGTTTTGGCGAATTAGCCTCGCTGGAAGAGCTGGCCGGTTTTATTAAATGCCAGGATCCGGATATTGTTGCTTTGCAGGAGGTGGACGTGAAAACGTTCCGCGATCGCGCTCCGCACCAGCATGGGAAGGATTTTATCACGGAACTGGGCTATCGTACGGGAATGCTTACGGCTTATGCCAAAACGATCCCTCATGCAGGCGGGTACTACGGGATCGGGATTTTATCGAAATACCCGCTCGCCGAAACCAAACGGATCATGCTCCCTATGCCGGAAGGGGCGAAGGAACAGCGGGCCATGCTCCTGGCGAATGTGGAACTGCCTGACGGAAAGTTGTTCACGTTTGTAAGCACGCACCTGGACTATCCGTCATCGCCGGTGAGGCAGGTGCAGGTTGAGGCGCTGACAACTGCCCTTAAAGGAAATCCGTATCCGATGATCGTGGCCGGCGATTTTAATGCTCACCCCGATGCTCCGGAAATCAGCAAGGGAATGGCGGAATGGAAGCAAGTGAGCTCACCTGATTTTACCATTCCCGCGTCAGCTCCGAAGGCAAAAATCGATTATATTTTCTGTTATCCGGCACAGGCATGGACGGTCCTGTCTGCGTCTACCCCCAAAGTGACGCTGTCCGATCATTTGCCGGTAAATGCGGTGCTTCAGCCCGAATTCTGAAAGAGCGATATTTAAGCATAACACGCTGGTGTCACAAACACGAAGAACGGTAAAACCGATTCCCTTCGTCTATAAATTTGGTTATAACCGACAAGATTTGGATCAATGAAGCGTTCTGTTCGATCTTTCATGTCCGGACTGGCATTTTTTTAATATTTTTGCCGCAAATTACCGGCTATATCTTCCGGTAAAAGCGGTGCTCAGATGCCGCACGACGAACTTAAAAAAGATGGAAGATGATGCACCGTATTCTCCTGTTTCTGATTGTGCTGGCTGGTCCGGCCGCTTACCCTCAAAAGTATAAGGATCCGTCACTGACGGTGGAGCAGCGTGTTCAGGACCTCCTCTCGAAGATGACCCTGGAGGAAAAAGTGGGACAGTTGCTCTGTCCTCTGGGTTGGGAAATGTATGAGCGTAACGGGGAAGAAGTGACTCATTCCGAACGGTTTGAAAAATTTGTCAATGAACGGCATATCGGGTCACTGTGGGCCGTTTACCGGGCTGATCCCTGGACGAAGAAGACGCTGGAAAACGGGCTCCGTCCCGAGTTGGCGGCAAAAGCGGGGAACGCCCTGCAGCGGTACGTAGTTGAGCATACCCGGCTGGGTATTCCATTGTTTCTTGCCGAAGAAGCTCCGCATGGACATATGGCCATCGGGACCACTGTTTTTCCGACAGGTATTGGTCTGGCGGCCACATGGTCAGAGCAATTACTTGAAGAGGCAGGAGCGGTCATTTCGAGGGAGATCCGGCTTCAGGGTGGCCACATTGGCTATGGTCCCGTGCTTGATTTGTTGCTCGATCCCCGGTGGTCGAGGGTGGAGGAAACCTTTGGGGAGGATCCGGTTTTGAGCGGGACCCTCGGATCCGCCATGATCAGGGGAGAGGGGGCCGGCGATCTAAGCAAGCCGTTCAGCGTTGTTTCTACCCTGAAGCACTTTCTGGCTTACGGTGTTCCTCTGGGTGGACATAATGGTAATCCGGCGTCAGTAGGTCAGCGCGACCTGTTGGAAAATTTTCTGCCTCCGTTTGAAGCAGCCATCGAAGCAGGTGCTCTCTCAGTTATGACATCCTATAATTCTGTTGATGGTGTTCCCTGCACCTCCAGCAATTACCTGCTCACAGAAATCCTCAGGAAGAGGGTGGGGTTCACCGGGTTTGTTGTTTCAGATCTGGGAAGCATTGAGGGGATTAAAGGATCTCATTATGTTGCCGAAACCATCGATGATGCAGCCATCCTGGCTGTCGGCGCCGGAACAGATTCGGATCTGGGAGGTGAGGCTTTCCTGAAGCTTACCGGTGCAGTAAAAGACCGACGCATCAAAGAAGCTGTAATTGACACAGCAGTATCCCGGATCCTCCGTCTGAAATTCAAAATGGGTTTGTTTGAGAACCCGTATGTTAATCCGGAGGCTGCAGCTAAGAATGTCAGAACTGCCGCGCATATTGATGTTGCACGAAGGGCTGCCCGGGAGTCGATCGTCCTGCTCGGGAACAGGAACAACATATTGCCGCTGAGTAAAAAAATCAGAAGGATTGCCGTTATCGGCCCAAATGCCGATAACCGTTACAATATGCTGGGCGATTATACGGCCCCGCAACATCCTTCGAATGTGGTCACTGTTCTCGATGGGATCAGGTCAAAACTGGGTGCTTCGTGCGTCGAGTATGTCAGGGGGTGTGCTATCCGGGACACGTTGAACGCAGAGATCGAACGGGCTGTCAGTGCCGCCCGCAAAGCCGATGTGGCCGTTGTGGTGGTTGGCGGTTCAAGTGCCCGGGATTTCAGGACCCGGTACATTGAAACCGGAGCTGCGGTGGCGACACAGGAAAGCATCAGTGATATGGAAAGCGGCGAGGGTTTCGACCGTGCTACCCTCGACCTGCTGGGAAGGCAGTCTGAGCTGCTGAGAGCTGTCAAAGCTACGGGAAAGCCTGTTGTTGTGGTCTATATCCAGGGAAGACCGCTGAATATGAACTGGGCCGCAGAACATGCAGATGCCCTGCTCACGGCCTGGTATCCCGGACAGGAAGGCGGAAATGCCATTGCCGACGTACTCTTTGGTGATTATAACCCGGCAGGACGTCTGCCGGTGTCAGTGCCCCGGCATGAAGGGCAGATCCCTGTTCATTATAATAAATTGAATCCCCTCGGGCACGATTATGTTGAAATGCCATCGTCGCCACTTTTTTCCTTTGGTTACGGTCTGAGTTACACCAGCTTTGACTACAACGATCTGAAGGTGGTGCAGAAAGGAAGGTATGACTTTGAGGTTTCCTTCCTGCTGAAGAATTCGGGAGAAAGAGATGGAGATGAAGTGGTTCAGCTTTATCTCCGTGACGAATTTGCATCGACGGTCAGGCCTGTGATGCAGCTTCGCCATTTCAGACGGATCTTCCTGAAAAAAGGAGAAGAGCGGCGGCTCATTTTCCGGATTGGTGAAAACGATCTGTCGCTGCTGGACACACATATGCGCCGGCTAGTCGAACCGGGCTCATTTAGGCTGCTGATCGGACCGTCTTCAAACAACACAAAGCTTCAGTCGGAGTTGGTGGTTTCTGTTAACTAATTAAAAATACCGTGTCAAAATGTATAAATATTTTATAGCCATTCTTCTGGTGTGTTTGGCCTGTATGCGCGAACAAGCATTGATTCGTGACAACCGGCGACTGGAGGATATCAGGAAAATGCTGGATGAGCAAAAGCAATTAACTGCTGCCGGTCATCAGGATATCTGGAAAATTTTTGATCATCATCTTACTCCGGATGAAAAACAGGGGCTTGAGTTTTTATACGCCTATGCTCCCTTGAGCGACCTGGCAGATTATTCTCCTGAATTTATGCTGGAGAACGTCAGGATGAGCCTGAAGGCTCGTGAAGAACTGCCTTGGGGATTATCTGTCCCGGAAGACGCTTTCCTGCATTTTGTATTACCGTTGCGGGTCAATAATGAAAATCTGGATTCATTCAGGATTGCCATGTATGATGAGATCAAACAACGGGTGCAGGGGATGGACATGGAAAAGGCAGTACTGGAAATTAATCACTGGTGTCATGAGAAAGTTGTTTACACAGGAACCGACGAACGAACCAGCGCTCCTTTAAGTACGATCAAAAAAGCATTCGGCCGGTGCGGGGAGGAATCGACCTTTACGGTCTCTGCTTTGCGGACTGCAGGAATTCCGGCACGACAGGTTTATACTCCCCGCTGGGCTCATGCCGATGATAACCATGCCTGGGTAGAGGCATGGATTAACGGGGAATGGAAGTTTCTTGGAGCCTGTGAACCTGATGCCGAACTGAATATGGGATGGTTTAGGGAACCTTCACGCCGGACAATGCTCGTTCATACCCGTGTTTATGGAAAATACTTCGGAGATGAGGATGTTGTAGTCAGGGAGAAGAGGTTCTCCGAGCTGAACCTAACCTCCGGTTATGCCCGGGTGAAGCGTGTTTTTGTCCGGGTAAAAGACCCTGCCGGATTGGCTGTTGCAGGGGCGGAAGTTGAATTCCAGTTATACAATTATGCTGAATTTTATCCCATTGCCACTCAGGTGACCGACACTGCGGGAGAGGTGTCCGTTGCAATGGGACTGGGAGAGATTATCGTCTGGGCCGCCAGAGACGGGAAATATGATTTCAAAAAAATATCGGTAACCGATGAAGACACAGTACATCTGGTACTGGGAACGCCATTGCTGGTGAATGAATCGTTTGACTATGATCTGGTGCCTCCGCATCTGGTCAGGGATACCTTTACGGTTTCGAACGAAGCCAGGCAGGAAAATGAACGCCGGCTTGCCGCGGAAGACTCTGTCCGTAACTGTTATACGGCCACTTTCAAAGACAGCACCTGGGGCAAGGAGCTTGCAAAAGAACTGGGTTTGCCTGAAGGCGGAGTGATCCGGGCCATTCACCTGAGTTACGGGAACTGGTATGAATTGGAAAAATACTTCCGCGAAAATGCTTTCCACAAATATGTGATGGATCTGCTTAACGGTATATCCGATAAAGATTACAGTGATACGAAAGCGTCTATACTCGCTTCTCATTTGAAAAATGCGAAGAATGGCGGGAATTGTCCGGAAAACGTTTTTGTGGATTACGTCCTGGCGCCAAGGGTTAGGAACGAGATGCTGCTTGACTGGCGGCCCGCTATACAGTCTTATTTCTCTGAATACAGGGAGCAGTTCATGAAAAATCCCGGCCTTTTGACGGAGTGGATTAAAAAGAATATCCGGGTTGACGAGACGGCGAATAAGCATTCGCGGGCCCCGCTAAGCCCGATAGCTGTTTACAGGCTCCGGATCGCCGATACAAACTCGGAGAAGTTATTTTTTGTCTCGGTATGCCGGGCGCTGGCGATTCCCTCGCGATTGAATCCGGCCACGCTGGAACCTGAATATTATGCCGGCGGGGCATGGCATAATGCCGGACTGGCAGCAAATAAACCAGTGGCCTCCGAAACCGGATTACTGGTACTGAAAAACGGCAATAACACGATTGAGCCACAGTATTTCATCCATTTCACCATTGGCCGTTTCACTGACGGGACCTATCGAACGCTCGAATTCGACTTCGGACAGAAAATCAGTGACTTCAAAGAACCTATAAAACTGGAACCGGGCATGTACCGGCTGGTGACCGGTAACCGGCTTGCTGACGGAACGGTGCTCAGTTCGGTTCGCTACTTCGAAGCCGAAGCAGGGAAGACAACGTCGGTTACCGTATCGCTAAGGAGTCTGGCTAATGAATCAAAGCCCCTTGCAAAACTGGACCTTTCATCATTGACAGTCCTGAATTTATCTGACCACCGGAAGTACGACCTTCGGACGCTGGCTGCCGGGCAGGATCTGGTCATTGCTTTGCTTGATCCGGAAAAGGAACCTTCCAAACATATTTTGAACGATCTGACCGGCTATGTGGACTATTTTGAAAAGTGGCCCGGAAAGTTTTTGTTCCTTTCGGCTGAGAATAAGCCGCAATTGGGAAAGGTGATCCGTTCATACCCGCTTCCAAAGAATCGGATACAGGGGTTTGATCAAAACGGGGAGGTTTTGAAAGCAGTGACTGATTTATTTGGACGAGATTTGAAGGAAAGGTTTCCTTTGGTGTTGCTGGCAGATGCTCAGGGGGAAATCTACCTGTTTTCGTCCGGATATAAAATAGGGATAGGAGAACAAATCCTGAAAATGATACCAGCCATGAGTGCGAATTCATGCCGCAAAGAGTGAAGCAATATCTTCTTGATTGGCTTTGCCGTTCAGCATGTTTTCGCATAGCAATTTTTAGCTGCTTCCTGTCTTTTACAGATTATTTGAATTTAATAGGCACCAAACAAAATATTTCCCTGTTCTGATCGTAATTTTGTGGGTATCATCATTAAAACAGGAAACATATGAAATACAGGAAACTTGGTGAAACGAATGAAAAATTATCGGCAATCGGACTGGGATGCATGGGCATGAGCTTCGCTTATGGTAAGCCTGACGAAGGGGAATCCCTGAAAACCCTGGAGCACGCCCTCGAGTTGGGCATCAATTTCTGGGATACGGCCGATGTATACGGGCAGGGCCATAACGAGATGCTGCTCGGAAAAGTGCTCCGGTCAAAACGGGACAAGGTTTTTCTGGCCAGCAAATTCGGGTTCCGTTATGCGGACGGTTTTGATCAGAACGACATGAAAACCTACAAAACCTACTTTGACGGACGGCCAGAATATGTCAGGATGGCCTGCGATGCCAGCCTGAAGCGGCTGGGTGTGGAAACCATCGATCTGTATTACAGTCACCGGGTCGATCCGAATATTCCCATCGAGGAGACCGTCGATGCGATGTCCGATCTGATTAAGCAAGGAAAGGTTCGTTATCTGGGCCTGTCCGAGGCCTCGGCCGAATCGCTGAAAAGGGCACATGCCATTCATCCGATCCGTGCACTGCAGTCAGAGTATTCGCTGTTTACCCGGGACATTGAAAAAGAAGTTCTCCCGGTATGCCGTGAACTGGGTATTACACTTGTTCCGTACAGTCCGCTGGGAAGGGGAATGCTTACCGGCACCATCAAGGAAGTTCCCAAAGCGGCTGACGATTTCCGGACTACCTTGCCCCGTTTTCAGGCAGAAACATTTGAACACAATAAAAAGCTGGTTGACAAGCTGGAGGAAATTGCAAAAAGAAAGAATTGTACGCCGGCCCAGCTCGCACTGGCCTGGCTGTTGCACCAGGGCGAAGACATCATCCCGATACCGGGGACAAAGAAGATCAAGTACCTGGAAGAAAATGCTGCGGCGGTGGCGGTTAAACTTACGGCTGATGAATTAAAAACTATTACAGCTCTTTCGGATGAAATTAAGGTAATGGGTGCGCGTTATACCGACCCGGGGATGAGATTGGTCAATAATTAATTTGGGTGCTGTTGCTTTTCCGTTTTTCAGACATGAACGATGCTTGGGAAGAATGACTATCTTTGTTAAGTAACACTTATAAAGATATGGAAGGCATGTGGTATGTGATGTCCGGGGAAGAAGCATTAAAAGAGCTTCAGGTTGACCCCGCGAAAGGATTGACTGAGCAGGAAGCGAAGAAACGTTTGGAGGAAGCCGGACCCAACCGGTTAAAAGCCAAAGAGAGAAAAAGCATTTTACAGCTGTTTCTGGCTCAGCTCAGAGACTGGCTGATCTATGTCTTGTTTGCGGCTGTAGTCATTACGCTGTTCATGGGCGAGTATATCGATGCCGTCATTATCCTGATGGTTATTATGCTGAATGCCGCTTTAGGCGTAATCCAGGAAGTGAAGGCCGGGAATGCCATTGAGGCGCTTCAGAAAATGTCTTCACCAAAAGCCCTCGTACGCAGGGATGGTGCAGTAAAGGAAATTGACTCGGAAAATCTGGTGCCGGGCGATATTTTGATCCTGGATGCCGGACGTTATATTGCTGCAGATATCCGTCTGATTGAAACAGCAAACCTGCAGGTCGAAGAATCGGCCATGACCGGAGAATCAGTCCCCTCAGAAAAGGATGCCTCCCTGGTACTGGACGAAAAAACGCCGTTGGGCGACCGGGAAAATCTGGCTTTTATGACAACGCTGGTGTCGAAAGGCCGCGGAGCCGGCGTGGTGACCGGAACCGGAATGAATACCGAAGTTGGCCGGATTGCCAATATCATCGATGGGGAGGGAGAAGCCAGGACTCCGCTGGAGATCCGGCTGAATGAACTGGGGAAAGTATTGGGTAAGCTGGCTATTGGAATTTGCCTTTTTATTTTTATCATATCCGTTATCCAGGGTCGTGATTTGGCCGAGATGTTCCTGACTTCGGTGTCACTGGCTGTGGCATCCATCCCCGAAGGACTGGCAGCCATTGTTGCCGTGGTGCTTTCGGTCGGCGTCACAACGATGTCGAAACGGAACGCAATCATCAGACGCTTGCCTGCCGTGGAGACACTGGGATCGGTCAATATGATATGCTCCGACAAAACCGGCACGCTCACCCAGAATAAAATGACGGTCGTCAAATATTTTAGCATCGAGGAGGAAGCGGATGTTTTGAGAGACCATGAAAATAAGGCGAGTGATCAGGCCAGGTTTTTAAGTAAAGCGATGATCCTGTGTTCGGATGCGACCTGGGAAGGCGGAAAGGGTACCGGCGATCCAACCGAAATTGCCTTGTTGTTGTTTGGCGACGATCTGGGGACAGACCGGAAAAAACTGGACAAAGAAAGCAAACGGGTTGGGGAATTTGCCTTTGACTCGGAACGTAAACTGATGTCAACGCTGGTTGAAGAAAACGGTAAACTGACGGTTTATACCAAGGGCGCTATCGATAATTTGCTTCGGCTTTCAACGCACATTCTGGTAAACGGAGAGACCATCCCCTTTTCAGATGAACACCGTGAATTGTTCAACCGCGCTACCGAACGGATGTCGGACGAAGCGTTACGGACTTTGGGGGTAGCTTATAAACCTGTTGAAACGAAAATCAAGCCTGAGGAGATGGAAAAGGACCTCATCCTGATCGGGATGGTGGGAATGATAGACCCACCCCGGACTGAAGTAAAAGATTCCATCAAACTGGCCAAAAATGCAGGAATTACTCCGCTCATGATCACCGGTGACCACAAAAACACGGCCTTTGCTATTGCTCAGGAACTGGGCATCGCAGAAACGCGCGATCAGGCTATTACCGGACAGGAAATGGATGAACTGCCGGAAGAGGAACTGAAGGCCAGAATGAGTGGATTTAAAGTATTTGCGCGGGTTTCTCCGGAGCATAAGGTAAAAATTGTGCGTGCACTGAAAGCGCAGGGCAATATTGTCTCCATGACCGGTGACGGGGTGAATGATGCGCCTTCACTTAATGCTGCCGATATCGGCGTCGCAATGGGGATCACGGGCACTGATGTAGCGAAGGGAGCTTCGGATATGATCCTGGCCGACGATAATTTTGCGACCATCGTTTCGGCTATCGAGCAGGGACGAAATATCTACAATAACATAAAAAAGTCAGTTCTTTTCCTGCTCACCAGTAATCTGGGTGAGGTCATTTCGATGTTCGTCGCCCTCATGTTGGGTATGGCCGCCCCTTTTCTGGCCACCCAACTCCTGTGGATCAACCTGCTTACCGATTCTTTGCCCGCTGTGGCTTTGGGGATGGACCCGGGCGATCCGGATGTGATGAAGGAAAAGCCCCGGAATCCGAAAGAAAGCTTTTTTGCTCATGGCGCCGGATGGCGTGCGATGATCGGTGGATTCGTTATTGGTATCGTCACCCTGGCAGCATTCTGGTACGGATATTATGAAAACGGGTACAGTCCGTTTGACAAAGAAGTGCCGGAAGATGCTGTTTCCTATGCTCGTACCCTGGCATTCATAACCATTATTTCATGCCAACTCTTTTACTCGCTTGCGTTGAGGAACAGCAGGAAATCAATTTTTACGATCGGAATCTTTTCCAACTGGTATTTAGTTGGCGCTGTTGTTCTGGGCCTGGCCTTACAGTTGCTGGTGATTGCTGTTCCTTTTATGCAGGAGGCATTTAAGCTGCAAATGCTGGATTCACGCGGCTGGATCATGGTGCTTATTCTTGGGTTGATCCCTCTTTTCTTAAGCGAAATCTATAAGCTGATCGTCAGAATGTCTTCTAAAAGATAGTCTTCTTAAAGTCTTTTAGTAGAGACGAAGTGTCTGTACTATTGCTAACTGTGACTGCGACTGACCACTGATTTTCTCCTTTATGCTATAGAACACATTTTTGCGTTCGGTTTGTTTAAACGATTAAGCATATATTTGTTCTGCATTCAAAAGGATGTTTTCAGAATGTAATTCCGGATAGGTAATTTAGTTTTGAACGATGGGGAAGAAAGTTTCATTAAAGGATATTGCCAATAAGGTGGGCGTGTCGACCGCGCTGGTTTCCTATGTCCTGAACGGTCTTGAAAAGGAAAAAAGGGTCGGGCAGGAAGTGGTGACCCGGATCCGGGAAGCCGCGCGTGAGCTGAATTATCAGCCCAATCAGATTGCCCGCAGTCTCCGGAAAGGATCGACCAATACGATTGGACTGATCGTTGCCGACATAGCCAATCCGTTTTTTGCTCATCTGGCCCGTATTATTGAAGATGAGGCGATTAAATACAACTATGTCGTGATCATTGGCAGCTCCGATGAAAATTCCTCAAAATCGGGATCTCTGGTGGAAACACTTCTAAACCGCCAGGTCGACGGTTTTATCATCGTTCCGGCCGAAGGTTGTAACCGGCAAATTGAAATACTCCTGCAGAAAGAATTGCCTGTTGTATTGATCGACCGGCACTTCCCGGAATTAGCCACTAATTTTGTTATCCTCGATAACTATCAGGCAACTTACGAAGCGACCACTTACCTGATTGGCAGGGGTTGCCGGAAAATAGAGATGATTGCCTATAAGTCGCCGCTGATCCACATGCAGGAGCGTATGCGCGGGTACCGGGAAGCCATGGCGGCAAAGGAGATCGACGAAAACGCCATTTGCGTCCGCGAAATCGATTACCATCAGGTAGGGCAACAGATGGACAAAATAATGGCCGCACTAAAGAAGAATAAAGATACGGATGCCATTCTTTTTGCGACCAACGCGCTGTCAATAGCCGGTTTATACGCGATCCGGGAAAACAATATCCGGATACCTGAAGAATTGTCGGTCATCGGTTTTGACGGGAATGAGGCTTTTGATTTTTTCGACCCTCAACTGACTTTCATCCGGCAGCCTCTTGAGGAGATGGGAAAAGAGTCGGTCCGGGTATTGCTCGAACAAATTAAAGGCACCAGTAAAACGGTGCAGGTTAAACTGAAGCATCAGTTGATCAGGCGGGGTTCATGCCGGTGATTTTTTTACAAGTTCGCTTAAACGTTTAAATCTATAAATCTGTTAAACCATGAAGAGAATCTTAATTTTTGTTGTTGCTTGTTTATTGTCGCTGGCAGGATTTCCCCAAGCCGGCTTTAATGGTCTGGATATGAATATGGGTAACCTCTACCGGTTATCAAATGCACAGACCCGGTCTGTCAGTCCGGAAAATTTCACCGGCGAAAAAGGAAAGGGAGGAATGGCCACTCCGTCCGAAAAGGATAATTTGAATACCGCTAACGCTTCTCATGCCGCCCGCGACCTGGGACAAAGCTGGAAAGTGAATCCGTTTGTCATTATCAAGCCCGGACAGACTTTCACGCTGGCCGAGATTGACGGACCGGGTGCCATTCAGCATATCTGGATGACCCCTACCGGAAACTGGAAATTTTCGATTATCCGGATCTATTGGGACGACGAGAAAGAACCATCGGTAGAGTGCCCCGTGGGCAGCTTCTTTGCCATGGGATGGAATGAATATGCACCCTTAAGTTCACTGGCTGTTTGCGTGAACCCCGGAAGCGCCTTCAACTGCTACTGGCCAATGCCTTTCCGCAAAAAATGCCGCATCACCATGGAAAACGTGAATGATCAGGACGAGATGAGGCTTTATTATCAGGTCGATTACACGCTGACCGATGTGCCTGCCGATGCTGCATACTTTCATGCGCAGTACAGGAGAACAAACCCCAACACAACCTCCGATTATACCATTGTCGACAATATCAAGGGGAAAGGCCACTTTGTGGGCGTTTACCTGGCCTGGGGAGTCAACAACAACGGCTGGTGGGGTGAAGGCGAGATCAAATTCTTCATCGATGGTGACAGCAAGTTCCCGACTATCTGTGGAACGGGTACCGAAGATTATTTCTGCGGTTCATACAATTTTGACCGGAACGGGCAGTACAAGGAATTTTGTACTCCTTATGCGGGACTGCATCAGGTGATCAGACCCGACGGCAGCTATAAGGCGCAGCAACGATTCGGTCTTTACCGCTGGCACATCATGGACCCGGTGCGCTTTGAAAAGGACCTGAAGATAACGATTCAGGATCTGGGATGGCGGCATGGCGGCCGTTATCTGCCACAGCAATCCGACATTTCATCAGTCGCGTTCTGGTATCAGGCCGATCCGCATGCCAAATTTCCGCAGTTACCGGAATGGGAACAACTGGAAGTGAACTAGACAGACATAAGTATCAAGACACAAGATGGAACAGGGAACAGGGAAACCGAAAGAATTTTCCATTCTCCGGCCTTCCTCCTCCGGTCTCCCGTTTCCGGTCTCCGGTCTCCTTTACAATTTAGGGAAAATGCATTTAAAATAAGAAAATGAATAACAGACTAATAGGGCGATTGCCCAAAGTAGGGATCCGCCCCGTCATTGACGGCCGTGAAAACGGTGTCCGCGAATCACTCGAAGAGCAGACAAGGGCTATGGCCAAAGCTGCAGCCCGCTTAATTGAGGAAAACCTCCGTTTCCCGTCCGGTGAAAAGGTGGAATGCGTGATCTCCGACACCACGATTGGCGGTGTTGCCGATGCCGCTTATTGTGCCGATCAGTTTGAACGCGAAGGCGTGGAAGTGTCGCTCACCGTAACCCCCTGCTGGTGTTACGGCACGGAAGTGATGGATTCGAATCCGTGGATTCCCAAGGCCATCTGGGGCTTTAACGGCTCGGAACGTCCCGGAGCCGTTTACCTGGCCGCAGCCCTTGCCGGCTACACCCAAAAGGGCCTGCCCACCTTCAGCATTTACGGGCGTGACGTTCAGGATGCCGGCGATACAGCCATTCCTGACGATGTCAAAGAAAAAATACTGCGCTTTGTCAAAGCCGGATTGGCGGTTGCTCAGATGAAAGGCAAATCGTACCTGGCTATTGGCTACACCTCAATGGGGATTGCCGGCTCGATGGTTAATCCCGATTTTTTCCAGGATTACCTGGGAATGCGGACTGAATTCGTGGAGTCGGTCGAAATGATCCGTCGTATTGATCTGGGAATTTATGATCCGGACGAATACAAAAGGGCGCTGGTATGGGTGAAGGAAAACTGTAAGGAGGGATTCGATATTAACGCAAAGCCGTACAGCCGGGAAGAAAAAGACAAACAATGGGAAATGGTGGTTAAGATGACCATCATCGCCAAAGACCTGATGCACGGAAACCCGAAACTCAAGGAACTGGGCTTCGGTGAAGAAGCAAAAGGACACAATGCCATTGCTGCGGGCTTCCAGGGACAGCGGCAGTGGACCGATCATTACCCGGACGGCGATTTTATGGAGGCGATGCTGAATTCTTCGTTCGACTGGAACGGGATCCGGCAGGCTTATGTTTTTGCCACCGAAAATGACAGCCTGAACGGAGTCTCCATGCTCTTCGGTCATTTGCTGACCAACACCGCGCAGTTATTTTCGGATGTCCGCACCTTCTGGAGCCCCGAAGCCGTTAAACAGGTAACGGGCAAGGAACTGACCGGACTGGCATCAAAGGGGATCATTCACCTGATCAACTCCGGATCGACAACCCTGGATGCGACGGCACAACAGCGTGATCGCGACGGGAACCCCGTCATGAAGCCATACTGGGAGATTACAGAAGAGGAAGCAAAGAAATGTCTGGAGAACACCCAGTGGTGTCCGTCAAATCTCGGGTACATGCGGGGCGGAGGCTTTTCTTCCCTGTTCCGCACGGCCGGGCAGATGCCGGTAACCATGTGCCGGGTGAACCTGGTCAAGGGACTGGGACCGGTGCTTCAGCTGGCCGAGGGCTGGACCGTTGAGTTGCCTGAGGAAATCCATTCCGTACTGGACAAGCGTACCGACCCGATCTGGCCCACCACCTGGTTTGTTCCGCGTACTTCAGAAACAGGCAAGTTCAAAGATGTTTATTCGGTGATGGCTAACTGGGGTGCCAATCACGGTGCCATTTCATACGGGCATATCGGGGCCGACCTGATCACACTCGCATCGATGCTTCGGATCCCGGTTTGCATGCACAATGTTCCGGAAGAGGAGTTGTTCCGGCCCAGTGCCTGGAATTCATTCGGGAGCGATCCGGAAGGCGCCGATTACCAGGCGTGCAAAAATTACGGTCCCATTTATTCGTAAATACCAATTAAACCTGATATGAATAAAATCAATACAGCAGCATGCGTGATACTGATCCTGTTAGTGGCCGGCTGCGCATCGCCGGGAAAAAAACAAGACACCGAAATGAAGCAGAAAACTACTGGCCTGGCTAAAGGAAGCTATGGTTACGATGTCGATTTCTTTAATAAAGAGAACATTCAGACAATCGAACTGAAAGATACGGCATCCAAAGCGTGTGTCTTGCTTGTCCCCGCATACCAGGGGAGGGTAATGACATCAACGGCCAACGGAAACGGCGGACTGAGCTTTGGGTGGATCAATCATGACCTGATCAGTTCCGGCAAAATAAGCGGGCAGTTTAATCCTTTCGGAGGCGAGGAACGCTTTTGGCTCGGTCCCGAAGGCGGTCCTTATTCCATTTATTTTGAGCAGGGAAAGGAGCAGGCTTTTGAAAACTGGCAGGTGCCGCCTGTGTTGGACACAGAACCTTTTGATGTCAAAGCGCAGGCTCAGGACCAGGTCACGTTCGTGAAAGACGCGGTTTTGAAGAATGCCTCCGGAACGGAATTTAAAGTTGGAATTGAAAGGAAAATTTCGTTACTGACATCCGACAACCTGCGTGCGGCTCTCAGTCTGGAAATTCCTGCAGGCGAACTTGATGTGGTGGCTTATCAGACCGAAAACACCATTACCAATACAGGCGACGCGGCCTGGACAAAAAAGGGAGGCCTGCTTTCCATCTGGATGCTGGGCATGTTTAATCCGTCGCCCTCCACAACCGTTTTCATTCCTTACAAGGAAGAAGGAATCGGCACAATTGTGAACGATGAATATTTCGGCAAAGTTCCGGCCGACAGGCTGCTGGTGGACAACGAAACCATTTTTTTCAAAATTGACGGAAAACTTCGCAGCAAGATTGGCGTGCCTCCGGGAAGGGCCACCGAACTCTGTGGTAGTTATGATGAGGAAGCGCAAGTTTTGACCTTGCTCTGGTGTTCCCTGCCTGCCGAACCGGCCGATTACGTGAACTCCAAATGGGGCAAACAGCAAAACCCTTATGAAGGCGATGTGATTAACTCATACAACGACGGGCCTGTGGAAGACGGGTCGATCATGGGACCCTTTTATGAAATTGAAACCTCCTCACCGGCGGCAGCTTTAGCGCCGGGCGAGTCGCTGACCCACATCCAGCGGGTGGTTCACCTGCAGGGAGAACCGGCCAAACTGGCGCCTGTGGTGAAGTCGCTGTTTAATCTGGATCTGGATACCATTGCCGCTAAATTTTGATGTATGGAAAAGCACCCGATTGTTCCTAAAGGCATTGTATTGCCCTTTATCCTGTTAACGTCGCTTTTCTTTGCATGGGCCATTCCCAATAACCTGACCGACACCATGCTGGCCGCCTTCAAGCGGATCATGAGTTTAACCGACTCCAAAACGGCATGGATCCAGGTGGCCTGCTATCTGCTTGGGTACGGTTGTTTTGCCCTGCCGGCGGCGCTCTTTATCAAGCGCTTTACCTATAAGTCGGGCGTTTTGCTGGGACTCGGCATGTATGCCTCCGGAACATTCCTGTTTTACCCGGCCATGATGATCGCCGAATGGAATGCCGGGATCGGATTTCTGATGTTCCTGCTGGCCATCATCATCTTGTTTGCCGGACTGTCAATTTTGGAAACGTCAACCAATTCGTATGTTTGTGCAATCGGACCCGAGGCGACCGCTACACAGCGGTTAAATCTTGCACAGTCGTTCAATCCTTTTGGGGCAATAACCGGCGTAGTGATCAGTCAGGTTTTCATTTTGTCGCAACTCAGTACCTTGAGCGCGGCCGAACGGGCTGCTCTTCCCCCGGCCGAATTAACCCGCGTACAGGGAATTGAACTGAATGCGGTGACCATGACCTATATAGTTCTCGGCGTGATTATGGTCGGCCTGCTGGTAGCGATTTGGCTGACACGGATGCCTGCCTTGAAGGAGGACGATAAGAACCTTGATCTGCGCGGAGCCTTCCGCCGGCTGATGAAAAATAAAAACTATGTTTGGGGAGTCGTAGCCCAGTTCTTTTATGTCGGCGCCCAGATCGCCGTCTGGTCGTTCATTATCCGTTATGCCTTGCAACAGTTGCAGCTCGATGCGGTCGTGGAAGGTCTTGGTGAAAATGCTTCATCCGACGCGGTTATAGCTGCCCTGCGCGAAGTGGAACCGCTTGCTGCCGGATTCTATAATTTATGTGAACGAATTGGCCTGGATGCCTTGCTGCCGCGAACGGCCGAACAGGCAGGCGCCACCTACTATATTATTTCGCTGGTCTTATTTGTAATCGCCCGGTTTGCATGCACGGCACTGATGAAGTTTATCAAACCCCGCATATTACTGACGGCGCTGGCGGTTGTTGCTGTTTTATGCTGTCTTGGAACGATTTACGGGCATGGATTCATCGGGGTATATGCGTTAATTGGGATTACCGGCTGCATGTCGCTGATGTTCCCCACCATTTACGGGATGGGTATCCGCGGACTGGGAGAAGACACCAAAATCGGCGGTGCAGGAATGGTGATGGCCATTGCCGGTGCTGCCGTACTGACGCAGATCCAGGGCATTGTTTCGGACCAGGTTGGAAGCATTAAACTGGCCTATTGGGTTCCTGCAATTGCCTTTCTGATTATCGCATATTACGGGGCAGTGATCTGCCGGAAGCAACATGCATAGCCTTTTCGAACTTTTGAGAATCTAATATAATCAGATCATGTTACGAATCGTCTTCGTTTTAATGTTACTGGCGCCGTTTTTTGAATGTGCTGCCGGCTATAAGGAAGAAATTTTGAAACTGTCGCGGATCGATTTATTGCCCAGATATCAGCAGGATGTTGTGGTGAAGCAGGTTTCAAGCTATGACACAACCGGCGGTAATGATGACGGGTTTTCCGGGAAGTACTCCTACCTGCGCAAAGAAGGTGAGAAACTGGTCATTGCCGATCTCAAAGGTCCGGGAGTGATCCAGCGCATCTGGACGCCAACCCCGACGGAGGACACCATTCAGTTTTATTTTGACGGAGAGCAGGTTCCCCGCATTGAGTTAAAATTTATGGACCTGTTCTCAGGGAAACAGGATCCTTTTCTGCGACCGGTTGTGGGCAATGAGGCAGGCGGCTATTATTGTTATTTGCCTGTTCCGTACAAATCTTCCTGCAAGATTATGTATAAAGGCAAACGCATGCAGTTTATCCAGGTTCAGTACAGGGAAACCGACGAAGAGGCAGTTGCTTTCTCTTTTCCAAAAGAATTCTCCCAGCCGGAGAAGGAAGCGCTGTCGTCTGTAATTGCCGTATGGGAAAAATCAGGGAAGTCTGCGCCATTTCAAATGCAGGATGGCTTTAAGCAAGTCACTAAAAGTATCAGCCTAAAGCCAGACGAGACATTGCCCTTCTTTGAATTGGCTAAAGGAGGACGGATCGTCGGAATCGAAATAAACCCGCAAATTAGACTTAATAGCCGGTTTAAAGACTTGATTCTGAAAGCCCGGTGGAACGATGAATCCGTGGCGGCCATTAACGCTCCGCTTACCGACTTCTTTGGCTACGCCTTTGGAAAAGCTTCCGTGCGTTCCATGCTGACAGGCGTGAGGGAAGACGGCACACATTATTGCTATCTTCCAATGCCTTTCGACACGAAAGCTACACTCGAACTGGAGTACCTGAAAAATACATGGAACACCTCAGACCAAATCCCGCTGCAGGTTACCGTCTATTATGCGGAAACAAAGCGCCGGCCAGATGAGGGCAGGCTGTATACCGAATGGCACCGCGAACGTCCGGAACCCGGCAAACCATTCCCTATTCTGAAAAAGTCGGGTAAAGGCCATTACGTCGGTACTTTTTTGCAGGCACAGGGACTGAATCCGGGCATGACCCTTTTCTTTGAAGGGGACGATCAGTGTTATGTGGATGGAGAGCTAAGACTCCATGGCACAGGGTCCGAAGACTTTTTTAACGGCGGCTGGTATGCACTGCCCGACCGGTGGGATCAGGCTTACAGTTTGCCATTGCATGGTTGTATGGCCTATTCCATCCCCTTGGCCCGAACAGGCGGATACCGTTTTTTCGTTACGGATAAGATATCGTTTGCGGAAAACATTTCCCTGACCATCGAGCATGGTCCTGAAAATAATAATATCCCTGTCGATTACACCGCTGTCGCTTTTTACTACTGCGATGCGCCTCCTGCTTCAAACGAGCTGCCTGCCGTGGAGTTGCTTGAGCAGGTTGAAACCCCGGATATCCTGGAATACTGGATCCAGTTATTGCCCGTAAGGGCCATCGGTCATGGAACAGGAATTTCATACGAAAACATCAAAGAGGCGCAGAGCGGTAAGAATTTTGAGGTTCTGAAAGTGACCTCTCTACATGCCGGTTTTGCTAAATTTGAGTTGGAAGTCCCGTCAGAAGGAGAATATAAATTATTCATCTCCTGGTTAAAGGGGCCCGATTGCGGTCAGTATGAACTGACCCAGCGGCAGGTGCCTATTAAAGCCGGCTGGCGGGGAACGGCCGGAGAAAACACGTTTATAGACAGGGAATATATTGGAAATCTGTACATTGAACAGGGGACCAATACGATTTCGGTACGTCTTGAGGACAGCCCGGGAGACGTATCCAACACTTTTTTGCTGCACCGGATCTACCTTGAAAAACAAAAATCAAAAAAATAAACTGATATCGTTATGAAGAAAGAGCTTCGTGCAAAAGGCAGACGTGACTTTTTAAAAAGTGGTGCCGCATTTGGTGCATTGATGAGTATGCCCTTCGGACTTGCAGCAGGCGACGCGGCTTCAACCGGGGCGAAAGCGGTCATGGACAGGCTGCAGAAAAAAAATGGCTTGCCGCAGCAACGGCCGTTCAATGGTGAATACGCAGATGAATTTTTAAATAAAGTAGCTTTTCCGATCGGAGGCATTGGCGCCGGTATGTTTTGCATGGAAGGAACAGGAGCCATTTCGCACCTTTCAGTCCGCAATCATCCTGATGTCTATAATGAGCCCTATGCCTTTGCTGCCATCAGTGTGAAAGGAATAGAAAACGGAGCCAAGGTACTGGAGGCTCCGGTCCCATTCTGGAAGCTGTTCGGCCCCGGTGGAAGCGGCAACGGAAGCGGCAACCGGAGTTACGGTCTGCCCCGTTTTGAAAAAGGCCGTTTTTTGCCCCGCTTCCCGTTTGCAACCCTGGAGCTGGAAGATCAGGATATCCCCCTTCAGATTAAAGTAGTAGGATGGAGTCCGTTTATTCCCGGCGATGAGAACAACTCAAGCCTGCCTGTGGGTGTGATGGCGTATCATTTTAAAAATACCTCATCAAAGGTTGTTGAAGCGGTTTTTTCATATAACGCCAGAAATTTTATTGACGAACAGGGGAAGATTGCAGAAGAGAAAAATGGCTTTCGTTTATTGACGGCCGGCAGTAACGGTGATTCCGGAAGCGGCTTCTCCATTTATGTGGACGGGAATGATGCGGTGGTGGATCATTGCTGGTTCCGCGGCGCCTGGTTCGACCCCCAGACCATTTTATGGAAGCACATCAAAAATGCGGAACTGGTCAGCAATCCGCCGGTCGACGGTGTTTCGCCGGGAGCCTCCGTCTATGTACCCCTGTCCGTAAAAGCAGGTGAAGAAAAAACAGTTACCGTTAATTTTAGCTGGTACCTGCCCGAAAACAGGCTGGCGTCGGGAACAATGACTACCGGTTCTGCCTTCCGCTCAAAACCCTCCGAGGGAAGAGCTGGCGGCCAGCAGGAGGTATCCGGGTTTTCGGGAAAGCAACTGGTCAACACCTTCGATCCGGGAGGCGACGGGCAAACAGGCATGCTGGTGTCACCGGCAATTCCGATCAATAAACAGTACCTGAAATTTTTAATTGGCGGAGGAAACGATCCGGAGAAAACGGCGATAAAACTTCTGATTGACGGAAAGGTCATTGAAACAGCGGTCGGGCATCAAACAGAAAGGCTGACCGAAAAAATATGGAATCTGAAAAGTTATCAGGGAAAAGATGCAGTCATTCAGATTACGGATCAAAGCACCGATCCCTGGGGACATGTGCTGGCCGACCAGTTTGTACTGACGAATAATCCGAATGAAGATCTGGCCAAGCCGTCTTCTGATGCCCTGCTGATTGCTGATTTTGAAGGCGATGGCTATGGCGAATGGAAAAAGGTGGAGGAGCCAGCGGTGGCGGCCGAAGAATCTGACCTTTACTACAAACCTTGGTATGCCTCACGGTTTAAAGGTTTGGACGAAGTTGTGGATTATTGGAATCTTCGTGCGGCGGAACTGAAACGAAAAAGCGAGTTGTTCCGCGATGCCTTTTTTGATTCCACCCTTCCTCCTGAAGTGACGGAAGCAGTCGCAGCTAATTTAACGATCCTGAAATCTCCCACCGTTTTAAGACAGCATGACGGGAAGCTTTGGGCATGGGAGGGATGCGGTGACAATTCAGGTTGCTGCTCCGGCAGTTGCACGCACGTCTGGAATTACGCGCAGGCAATTCCTCACTTGTTCCCGGCTTTGGAAAGGACGTTACGGGAAACAGAATTTAAGATTAACCAGAACGAAGAGGGGCATCAGGTGTTCCGGGCCAACCTTCCGATCACGAAAACAATCCATAATTTCCATTCGGCTGCCGACGGACAACTGGGCGGGATCATGAAGGTGTACCGCGAGTGGCGGATCAGCGGCGATACAAGCTGGATGAAAGATCTTTTCCCTAAGGTAAAACAAAGCATGGACTATTGCATCGAAGCCTGGGATCCAAAGCATCAGGGATACCTGGAAGAACCCCATCACAATACATACGATATTGAATTTTGGGGGCCCGATGGCATGTGTACCAGTTTTTACCTCGGCGCGTTAACCGCGATGATTGAACTGAGCAAGGCTGTCGGAGAACCTTCGGGTAATTATGAACAACTGCTTTCGAAAGGGAAGAAGTACATGGAAACCGAACTCTACGACGGCGAATACTTCATCCAAAAAATTAAATGGACAGGCTTAAAAGCTCCGGATCCGGTGGAGGCGCAGTCATTTCACACAAAGTATTCCGACGAAGCTTTGGAGATACTGAAGAAGGAAGGCCCCAAGTATCAATACGGCACGGGATGCCTGTCTGACGGCATTCTGGGCATGTGGATGGCTTCGGTATGCGGACTGGATGAAGTTATTGAATCGGACAAAACAGAAAGTCATCTGGCGGCCGTTCACCAATACAACCTGAAGACCACGCTGGCCGACCATGTTAATCCGCAGCGGCCAAGCTATGCCTGCGGCAATGAAGGAGGCCTGTTGCTATGCACCTGGCCTAAAGGCGGCGCCTTGTCACTTCCTTTTGTATACAGCAACGAGGTCTGGACCGGTATTGAGTATCAGGTGGCCAGTCACCTGATGCTGAAAGGTGAAGTGGAGAAAGGGCTGGATATTGTGCGGGAATGCCGAAAACGCTACGACGGCGTGCTTCGCAATCCGTTCAACGAATACGAATGCGGCCACTGGTATGCCCGGGCCATGTCCAGCTATGGCATGATTCAGGGACTGACCGGTGTTCGCTATGATGCAGTCGGCAAAACCCTGTACATCGATTCGAAAGTCGGAGACTTTAAAAGCTTTATCTCCACTGCAACCGGATTTGGAAACGTGGGACTGAAAAACGGAAAACCTTTCCTGACCATGGTAAGCGGCAAGCTGGATGTGAAAAAAGTGATTGTGTCGGGTGTTGAGCAAAAGCTGGATAAATCATAAGCATGAAGCTGCTGGCTTGGTGTTTTACGGTGTTGCTGAGTTGTTCCCTGGCAGTTGGCCAAAATTCCGTGCGATCGCGGAAGGATCTTGCTCCTCCTGAAACAAACGGAATCTGGTTTCGACCTGCCAGGGAACAGCCGGCACGTCCGGTCGGGGGTTCAGAACGGGCAACATTTGTTTTCGGCGTGTCGCCCCCGAGCCTGGAAAATAGCCGGTAAACTGGAGGATGATTAGAATTTTCTAAGTTCGGATTCTTTTTTAACGTATCACTTCCCCTGTGATAAAATTTTGAATAGCTTGAAGAATGATCAGAAAATATGGGAAGATTCCAGAAATGGGGATAAAGCCGCGCTTTCCCGCATTTATTTTGAGCATTTTCATTCCATGTACCAGTATGGGATTAAATTTAACGGAGATGCGGAGTTTATAAAAGATTGCATCCAGGAAGTCTTTTTCAGGCTCATCAGATCTGGGTCAAAGCTCGGACCCACTGATAATATCCGATTCTATCTTTTTCGTGCCCTGAAGAATGAGATTTTCAAAGAATCAGAAAGGAAAAGAAAATTAGAATCGGCTATGGATGCGAGTCACGAGTTCAGGCTTTCGTTTCTGGCGGAGGAACAATCCATTGAAACGGAAGTGGAACTTCAAAAGGAGAACGCTCTTGTTCAGGCTTTAGGCACCTTGAGTCCCCGTCAGCGGGAAATTATCTACCTGAAATACGAATGTGAAATGAATTACAGACAAATCTGTGAAATCATGGATTTAAAAAGTGATTCTGCCCGTAAACTTGTGTTCAGGGCCGTGCAATCATTAAAAGAGATTATCGAAGAAAAAAGTGTAGTCTTATTCCTGTTCAGCCTCTTTCGTAAAAATGTTTTTTAACATAGCTTATCGCTGTCCACAAACGACCCAACAACAGATTTAATAGTCAAAAGCTTCAGGAGGTGAGGAAAAAATATTATTCATATTCGGTGGAAGACTTTACCCTGGATCGAAGTTTTGTTCGGTGGGTACGTAAAGGGATCAAGGGACCGGAGTGGGAAAATTTTATAAGGGAAAATCCGGAAAAGAAAAAAGATATCCAGACAGCACGGGAAATTATCGAATCTTTTCGCGCAAGAGAACAAGCACCGGCGGATGAGGAAATGTATTCGGTTTGGCGAAAGATTGAGCTTTTTCATTCACTGCATCATCCTGTCACAAATAAAATGAACATCAGTCGGCTTTTTAGGTACGCCGCAGTTTTTATTTTTGCTTTAGTGATTGGGGTTGGTACAACGTATTATTTCATTAAGAATGATCGGTATTCATTTTCTGATTTTCAACTGTCACCGCTAACTGCAGGTGATACCAAACTGATCCTGTCTGACGGAGAAGAAGTTTTATTGAAGGAGAAAGAAACAAACCTTCAATTTAACGCAGGAGGAGATCAGATAAAGATCAATCAGGACAGTGTGATCCATCATCAGAACCAGGCAGAGGGGAAGAAACTTGCGCAGGTAGTGGTCCCTTATGGCAGAATTTCGCATGTGGCATTATCGGATGGAACCAAAGTGTGGTTAAATGCCGGTTCCCGCCTTGTTTTTCCGCAGAAATTCGAAGGAAGGAAGCGACAGGTATTTCTGACGGGAGAAGCCTATTTTGACGTTGCAAAAGATAAGAGCAACCCTTTCGTTGTAAATACCGAAACCATCCATGTAACCGTCCTGGGAACGAAATTCAACTTAAAAGATCATGTATCCGATGATCAGCTTGAAGTAGTATTGATTGAGGGAGAGGTGAGTTTAAAGGAGAATGATAAGGTGTTTGCCGGAGAAACCAGACTTAAGCCTGACCAAAGGGCTGTATTCACGAAGTCCGACAGCAGGATTGCAGTCGAATCCAGCATTGACAGCCAATACTATACTTCATGGAAGGAAGGATCGCTGTCGTTTAACAGGGAAAGCATTCTGAACGTATTCAATCAGCTTGCCCGTTATTACAACGTTCGTTTTGTGACGGAAAGCAGTGTCGAGTTGCACCGGAAGATCAGCGGAAAGCTGGATCTGAAGGAATCACTCGAAGATGTGATGAAGGTGGTTTCGGATGCGGCTCCGGTGAGCTATCGGATTGAAGACAGTAAGGTTTATGTAACCAGTAAAATCATGTATTTGCCTATGCATTAAAAAACAATACAGGAGAATGCCGTCAACATTCCCCTGTATGTACATAACGTCAAACATATTAACGTTTAATTGATCAACCAAAATTATGAAAAAAAAATGGAGGAATTCATGTTTCCGGTACGGAAGCAGGGGAAATTTATTGAAAAAAATGGAAAATACGGTTAAGCGAGTGCAAAGCCAAGCTTGCTTGGCTTTGCCGAGCGAGAGGAGTTTACGCGGAGCGAAACTACTTGTAGCATTCTTTTTTGCAGGACTGGTTGCAGTGTCAGCCAATACCTATTCACAGCAGGTTAAGTTTAACCTGAGGTTTGAGAATGTCACGGTGAAAGAGGTCTTTAGACAAATCGAGGAGAACAGTGAATTTGTTCTTTTTTACAATGAGGATTATGTGGATGTGAACCGGAAGGTCAGTGTTGATGCTCGGGAGAAGAATGTGGAATATATTTTGGATGCTGTTTTTGAGGGGACGAAGAACAGCTATAAGATTTATGACCGGCAGATCGTGATCCTGGCGAGGGGAACGAAACATTCAGCTTCCTTTTTTGAGACACTGAATGAACAAAGGCAGCAGGATGGTGTGATCCAGCAGGATACCTGGTTAACCGGAGTTGTTTTGGACGTTGAAGGTGTGCCCATTCCGGGAGTGAGCATTGTAATAAAAAACACAACAACCGGAACTGTGACCGATATAAATGGAGCTTACCGGTTAAAGATCCCGACTCAATCGGATGTGATCCTCTTTTCTTTTATCGGATATATCACCCAGGAAATTGCCTACACCGGTGAGAAGACAAAGAATATCGTTATGCGCGAGGCTTCGCAGGAAGTTGAGGATGTGGTTGTGGTAGGCTATGGAAAACAGAAAAAGACTTCGGTAACCGGAGCGCTCTCTACTGTTTCTGCAGTCGAACTTCAAAAAATACCCACGCCGACTTTATCAACCGCACTGGGAGGGGCCTTGCCCGGAATCATTACACGCCAGTCGAGCGGTGAGCCCGGCTATGATAACGCCGAACTTCTGATTCGCGGGATGGCTACCTGGGGAGATAAAAGACCGCTGATTCTGGTCGACGGAATTGAACGGGATATCAACATTGTCAATTCCCAGGAAATAGAAAATTTTACGATTCTGAAAGATGCTTCTGCAACCGCAGTTTATGGCGTTCGCGGTGCGAATGGCGTGATCCTGATCAATACCAAAAGGGGAAAAATGGGTAAGCCGCAGGTAACGCTTCGCGTCGAAGCCGCCAATCTTCGCGGTCTCCGCTTTCCGGATTACATCAATGGCTATGAATTTGCGGGCTTAATGAACGAAGCGACCCGTCATGCAGGCGGCCCGTCGGCCCAGCTTCCCTGGTCGGACGAGGAACTGCAGAAGTTCAAAGATCATTCAGACCCGTATCTGTATCCGGATGTAAACTGGACCGATGAGGTGTTAAATAAAGATGCCTTCCAAACCATCAATAACCTGGGCATCACAGGCGGAAATGAGGCTGTGCGCTATTACGTGAATGTGGGCTATACGAGCCAAAGCGGCTTGTATAAGGAAGACCCGGAATATAAATACCGAACCAATACCCTGTCGAGCCGCTATAATTTCCGGTCGAATGTAGACGTCAATGTTTCTAAAAATCTGGTACTGGATCTGGGGATCGGCGGAATTATTGAAGACCGCACCTATCCCGGCCGTTCGGCTTCTGCGATATTCAGATCCATGAAGATTATCTCTCCGATCAGCTACGCGAAGCAAAATCCGGATGGCTCACCCGGCGGCGGCGTATCGTATCTGGTCGATAACCCTTGGGCAATGGCTACGCAAAGCGGATATGACAAAAAGTTCATGAATACCTTACAGGGAACATTTGGTGCGAAATGGGATTTATCTGAGTTGGTTACCAAAGGCTTATCGTTCAACTCGAGGTTTGCATACGACTACTTCTATTACAACGATGTATACCGCGGAGTGGATTATGAGGTCAAGCAATATCTGGGGCCCGATCCGGTAACCGGAGCCGATAAATACAATGTGGTCCGGTCGCAGGGACCTATGGGGTACGGTGTGGGGAATACATCAAATCGTGCTTACTATTATGAAGTTGGAACAAATTACGACCGCAGCTTCGATGTTCATCATTTAACGGCGATGATCTTATTTAACAGGCGCGACTATAAGGATTTAACTGCCGGAAGTTCGATGATGAACTTACCCTACCGCCGTCAGGGTCTGGCCGGAAGAATTACATATGATTATGACAGCCGTTATCTGCTGGAGTTTAACGCCGGCTATAACGGATCTGAGAACTTTCCCAAAGGCCGTCGCTATGGATTTTTTCCCTCCGGTTCGGTGGGTTGGGTGCTTACTGGTGAAGATTTTTGGAACATTGGGGCGATCAATCACCTGAAGATACGCGGAACCTATGGTATTGTGGGCAATGATCAGATTGGCGGAACACGGTTCCTGTATCTGTCTACAATTAATAAAAACGCCAACGGTTACTTTTTCGGCGATAGCCAGCAATGGTATTCCGGATATGCCGAGGATAAACTTGGGGTTAATGATGTAAGCTGGGAGAAATCTTACAAATCCGACATTGGGTTTGACCTTGAAATGTTTGATGGTGCGGTTTCCCTTCAGGCAGATTTATTCAATGAAGACAGGAAGGACATCCTGTTGCAAAGAAGGATCATTCCGAACATATCGGGTATCACCTCTTCCACGATTCCCTGGGCAAATCTTGGGAAAGTCAATAATAAAGGATTTGACGGAATGCTTGAAGTAAAACATACAACCCGCAACGGGTTCTATTATTCCTTCAGAGGCAATTTCACGTTTGCACGAAATAAGATCATCGAGGATGATACGCCAACTCCAAAATACGAATATCAAAACACAAGGGGCAGAAGGCTTGGACAACCCTTTGGCCTGGTTGCATTGGGATTATTCAAAGATCAGGCCGAAATTGATGACAGCCCCAGGCAGACCTTTATGTCAGTCGTGCGTCCCGGCGATATCAAATACAAGGATATGAACGGCGATGATAAGATTGATACCTATGACCGGGTGGCGTTGGGTTATGGAAGGACGCCGGAGATAATGTTTGGCTTCGGGACCACGGTTGCTTATAAGGGAGTTGACCTGACCCTGAACTTCACAGGAACAGCCCACACGAATACGTTTCTGGATACCGAGGGCATGTATCCCTTTATGCTCGAATACCCCAATTACAACGTGATGCGCGAATATTATGACAATCGGTGGGTTGAGGACGCCGACAACAGCCAAGCCAAATATCCTGCAGTGATTAATGGCAATAATCCGAATAATTACCAGACCAGTACGCTGTATATGAAAGACGCAAGTTATATCAAATTGAAGAATGCAGAGATTGGTTACAACTTCAATACTTCGGTGTGTGAATCAATTGGCGTTCAGAAAATCAGGCTGTTTGTTAATGGTTCCAACCTGTTATGTTTTGATAAGCTGAAAATTATTGATCCGGAATCTAATTTCGGGACAGGGGAATACCCTCAGCAGCGGGCATTGAATGTTGGCGCACAAATTAATTTTTAAAAGACGCAGTTATGAAGACAAAAAATAGTTTAATATTCCTGTTATTTTTACTGGTCCTTGCCTCCTGTGACGATTACCTGGATAAGACGCCGGATGAGGACATGACTATGGAAGATGTATTCAGTGATCCCATCTATGCCGATAATTTTCTGACGCACATTTATAGCTGGATCCCAACTGAAGCTAACTTTGCCGATGACGGGGGTGCCTGGAGAAGTCCGTTTGTGGGCGGATGCGACGAAATGGAGATTGCCTATGGCGGTGCGTTTTCACATCAGATTAACTCGGGCGCCTGGAATCCCAACAATATCACCAGGGTGCCCATTTGGAATGAGACCTATATGGCTACCCGGAAAGTCAATATGTTCCTGGAGAACCTCGATCAGGTTCCGATCACTGACGCAGAAAAAGCAACCTGGAAAGGAGAGGCCCACTTCCTGCGTGCATACTTTCATTTTCTTTCATTCCGGGTGTACGGCCCGATCATTTTGTTGGATCGCTCACTCAATTTGAGTGATGATATGTTGGGCTACTCCAGAAGGCCCATTGATGAGTGTATCGGCTTCATGGCTGCCGATTGCGACAGCGCTGCAGCATTATTGCCCGACAGAATGCCATCGACCGATACCGGGAGGGCGACCCGTATCGCGGCCCTGGCACTGAAATCCCGTTTGCTGTTATACGCTGC